>JAEEGL012365294.1_pt1 | contig 13805 bp, 14 predicted proteins | sample 9134231 | NCBI WGS metagenome assembly JAEEGL01 (sample SAMN16246548, study PRJNA631951) | gut metagenome | biome: gut microbiome; feature: rumen; material: fiber-attached | host: Bos | place: Iran: Karaj | collected 2018-10 | reverse complement strand
TGCGACAAACCGGCAGCCTTACGCAATTTTATTAACCTTTCTGGTAATGTCATAAGGTTCCTTTTTGTTAATGTATGCTTCAATTTTAGTAAAAAGCAACGAAAATTAACACCAACTAGACTTTACATTTACGCAACGAAAATTAACATTTGGGCACTTTTTATCATTTTCTTCGTTTTCTTCGCATGCTTTTAGCGATTTTCGCCAGCAAAGCATAGGCACATTGACTTTTTGTACAAAGTATGCTATAATTATTAGGTTAGAGTCTTCTGCTAGCAAAATACACCACAGGGGGAAAAGTCAAAATGTCAGAAGAAGCAAATTACAAGGATAATCAGGAGTTGAGGGAGGCTTACGAAAAATGGGCCAAAATCTGCGAATGCGGATTGGAGTCTGTCGTAAACCTCATCGGTAATCTCAAGACTGAGAATGAGATGTCGGACGAAGAGCGTAACTACTACCATCGCATCGACTACCGTATCAAAACATGGGAGTCGGTCTGCGGTAAATGCGCCAAGAAAGGAATTGAGCCGACGATAGATAATATCAAAGCCCACATCCTGGATGTTGCCGGTATCAGAATCATCACATGGTATGAAGACGATATCTATCGCGTCTATGAAGCGATTTCGCACCATCCGTCAATCGTCGAAGCTCGCGAACCGCGCGATTACGTCGCGAATCCGAAAGAAAACGGCTACCGCAGTTTTCATTCCAACATTGAATATTCACTGTATTTTAGTAGAAAAACCGTCAAAGTACCGATCGAAATTCAGATTCGCGACATCGCAATGGATCTTTGGGGCGCTATGGAACATAACATTAAGTACAAGAATCCTACGCCCAGCAAAGACGCGCCGGAAGCCTTCAAAGGACTCGCCAAAATCCTCACGGCCTTCGACCAGGAAGCCATGAAACTTCGCGACCAGGGCATCGAGAACAATTCCTGATTAAAAATGCCGCCTCAATCCGAGGCGGTTATTTTATGTTATAATAACAGATATGAAAACCGTTACTCGTTTTGCGCCGTCGCCGACCGGCTATATTCACATCGGCAATTTACGTTCCGCTATTTACCCATATCTTGTCGCAAAGCAAGAGCAGGGCACTTTCATTTTGCGCATCGAAGACACCGACCGCGCGCGCTATGTTGAAGGCGCAACCGAGCTTATCGAAGACACTCTCAAATGGATTGGCCTCGATTGGGACGAAGGTCCAGAAAAAGGCGGCGAAAACGGTCCGTATTTCCAGACTCAGCGCCAAGAAATCTACATCGAATGGGCCAAGAAACTCATCGCTGCCGGCCGCGCCTACGCCGACCCAACTCCAAGCGACCAAATCGCAAAATACCGCGACGAAGCTGCCAAGAACAAGCAGGCTTTCCTTTATCGCAATTATCGCCCAGACAATACGCCAGAGTGGGAACCGGGCATGCCACTTCGTTTCAAAGCCGACCCAAAAACTCGCACCTATCATGACGAAGTTTTCGGCGATATGACGATGCTTCCAGAAACCCAGGACGATATCATCCTCATTAAAGCCGACGGTCTTCCAACTTATAACTTCGCCCACATCGTCGATGACGCCACGATGGGCGTGACCCACATTTTCCGCGGTCAAGAATACTTGCCGAGCATGGGCAACTACCTCGCTATCTACGAAGCTCTCGGCCTAGATACGCCAAAGTTCGTCCACCTTCCACATATTCTCGCCCCGAGCGGCAATAAAAAGCTCGGCAAACGCGATGGCGCTAAATCTGCCGTTGATTACCGCGCGGATGGCATTTTGCCAGAAGCTATGCTCAACTTCCTCGCCTGCCTCGGCTGGAACGATGGCACCGAAGACGAAATCTACAGCAAGCAAGATTTGATTGAAAAATTCCGCATCGACCGCATTCAACATGCTGGCGCACGCTACGACGAGCAGAAACTTGTTTGGCTCAACGGCCAATGGATTCGCCGCCTCTTCGCCGAGGACGCCGAGGCACTCTTCGCGCGCACCAAAGACTTCTGGCCAGAAGAAGCTGCTTCTGCCGACGACGCGTACAAGTTTAAGATTTTTAACATTATTTACGACCGCCTCAAGACCCTTGGCGACCTCAAGACAATGACGAATTATTTCTTTGTCGATCCAAAAGTCGACATGACAATGATCGAGTCGAACAAGGCCCTCAAGAAGCTTTCCGAATCCGAAATCCAAGACATTTTGCGCCAAGCAATCGCCAAACTCCAAGGCGTCGACGATTGGACCGCAAGCAAACTCCAAGACGCACTCAACGAGTTGCTAGCAGAGTCTGGCCGCAAACCCGCCGAACTCTTCGGTCTCATCCGCCTAGCCGTCAGCTTTGCGCCGTTTAGCCCAGCCCTCCACGACACCTTGAGCGTCCTTGGCCGCGACCGCAGCCTCGCTCGCCTCAACGCCGTCGTCACCGCCTACGCCCGCGACTAGTTTTTCCATCGATTATATCTCTTATGCTATAATAAAAGCATGAACGGTAAACAAGCCTATTTTGGCAAGGTCAAACCTGTTGACACAAAAAAGCAAAAGAAAACCCTTGCTGACATCTATGCCAGCCAGACTAACGCGGACGTCGAAGAATTCATCAATGATTCCGCCGACATCGACGAAGAAACTCCAAAAGAGAAAAAGTCTGCAAAAATCAAACGCGAAAAGGCCGAGCGCCGCGCCGAAACCGGTCGTAAAGCCGGTCGCATCATTAAGCGCATCATCCTACTCCTGATTCTTGCCGCTGCCGCCGGCGCCGGTGTTTGGTTCTTCTTGCAATCGCAAGGCTCCCAGCAAGATATGGGCGCCGTCGACGGCACTGTCACCGAAGCCGACAAAATCTACTATTCACGCCTCACTGGCAACGAATTGACTAACAAAGAAGATTCCGAACGCCCGGCAACCTGTATCATGATCGAAAACAGCCCGGCCGCCCGTCCGCAATCCGGCCTCAAAGATGCCGGTGTCATTTACGAAGCCGTCGCCGAAGGCGGCATCACGCGCTTTATGGCGATTTTCCAAGAAGCACATCCGCAATACGTCGGACCAGTCCGCAGCGTACGCATGGCTTACGTTGAGCTCGCGAAGCCTTATCATTGTTCAATCGCACACGTCGGTGGCTCCGCCAACGCCGTCGGCCTGATTCGCAACAACAGCGCCTTCCGCGACATCGATCAGTTCTTTAATGATTCAACCTACTGGCGCATTCGTTCGCGCTATTCACCACACAACGTCTACACTAGCTTCGAAAAACTCGACGCGCTCAACTACAAAAAAGGCTATCGCAGCAGCGAATTCACTGGCTTCCCGCGCGTCAAAATCAATACCGAGCCGGAAAAACCAGAAAAAACTGCAAATAAAATCACGATCGGCATGAGCGCCGCGCTCTATAATCCGGTATATACCTACGACAAGAACACCAATAAATACCTTCGCGCCTACCAATCTGGCGGCCCACATTATAATATCGCGACCGACAAGGGCGCCAAAGTCCAGCTCGCACCAGACGTCGTCATCGCCATGAAAGTTACCGCCTACAATCGCCCTGGCACCAGGTATTCAGACTACACCACCACCGGCATCGGTGATGCTTACATCTTCCAAAACGGCGGCGTCATTTCCGCCCGCTGGGAGCGCAAAGATAAAGACTCGGAACTCCGCTTCGTTGACACGAGCGGCAATGATATTCAACTTAATCGTGGGCAAACTTGGATCTCACTCTATCCGAGCACCGGCAAAGTAACTTGGGAATAGGAAGGAGAAAAATGTTTAATACTGACCCAATGCCTGGAGAAAACTTCGAGAACGCCGCCGAGCGCGAAAAAGCACGCGCCGAGCAAGAAGCGATCGCAAACGGCGAAAACTTCAACCCAAATATTAGCAATGAGGACGCGGAAAAGTTCAACAACCTCGAAAACGAAGTTCCTTTTGCCGGCGATAATCCATACGGCACCGAAACCTACCAAGGCCCAGAAACCGTCGTCGGCAATATGGTCGCCTCAGAATACGATGCCGATAAGGCCCCGGATCTTGAGGGTATTAAGGATTCCGTAGATGCTAATTATATTTCTGGCGCAGCAGAACAAGTCTTCAATAAGCCTGACGCCATGGGCGCCGCTGCAGTCGCTGTCGAAACCGCCGGCGACAACACGAATAACCCCGCCGCAGCCCAAAGTAGCGAACAGCCAAAAGCGGCCGCTATTACTTCCGCCGAAATGGCTATCGCACTCGATTCTCAATCCGAAGATTTAGCCGACGAGCTAAAGACGGGCAACGCCGATGCCGCGCTCGAAAAGAGTCAGTTCGAAGAAAACGCCCAGAAAGCCCAAGAGGCAATCGATAGCATTGACGCCGCAATCGCAAGCGGCAACGCCGACAAAAAGGGAGCCGAAATCGCCCGAAACATCAAGGCGCAAGCGCAAGAAATGGTCGAAGAGGCTAACGAAGCCGTCGCCGAAGGCGCGCAAACCCACGAAAATATGAGCGACGAAGACAAAGAGGTGGCGAAGGCCGCCGAGGAAGCGGCCGAAGAAAAGGGTACGACCTTCGAAGAAGAACTAGCGAATTTCGAAGAGGCCAAGCGCCGCGCCGATGAAGAAGCCGCAAAAGCCAACGAAAACCTTAGAGACGAGGTTAAAACTATTATTGCCGGCGGCTTTTACGGTTAGGAGTAATTTATGTATATTGACAATCGCATCCTCGTCGGCAAAACCGCCGCGAAAAAAGAACTTTGCATTCTGCCGAGCATGGCTAACCGCCACGGCCTGATTACGGGCGCCTCTGGCTCGGGCAAAACCATCACGCTCAAAGTCATGGCCGAAAGTTTCTCGGACGCCGGCGTGCCAGTTTTTCTTGCTGACGTTAAGGGCGACCTTGCCGGCACTGCCTACCCGGGCGAAGTCAATACTAAGATTCAAGAACGTCTCGACAAACTCGACATCCAAGGCTTCGAAGCCAAAAGTTTCCCGGTCCGTTTTTGGGACCTTTATGGCGAGGCCGGGCACCATCTTCGTGCCACGGTCAAATCCCTCGGCCCAGAAGTGCTCTCAATTATTCTCGGCCTCAGCGAGCCGCAAGAGGGCAACCTCGCAATCGCTTTCAAAATCGCCGAAGATGAAAACCTGCCGCTCAACACCGTCGCCGATCTTCGCGCAATCTTACAGCATCTCGTAGATAACCGCAGCGAATATAGCGTCGCGTACGGCAACATCACTACGCAAAGCGTCGGCGCCATTCAGCGCAATTTGCTTATCCTGCAAAATCAGGGCGCCGATAAATTCTTCGGCCAACCAATGCTCGATATTAACGATTTCTTCCAGCAAGACAACGGCCGCGGCATCATCAATATTCTCGATGCGGTTAAGTTGTTCGAGAGCCCAGACCTCTACGCCGCTTTCTTGCTCTGGATTCTCAACGAGCTCTTTAGTAAATCTCCAGAAGTCGGCGACCTCGACAAGCCTCGTCTCGTCTTCTTCTTCGATGAGGCACATTTGCTATTTAACGGCATGCCGAACTACCGCCTCAAGCGCATCACGCAAATCGTAAAGCTTATTCGCTCGCGCGGCATCGGCCTTTACTTCATTTCGCAAGCGCCAACCGATATTCCGGATGAGATTCTCGCTCAACTCGGCAACCGCGTCCAGCATACGCTTCGCGCCTACACACCGGCCGACCAAAAGACCGTCAAGGTCGCCGCGGCCGCATTCCGCGTCAATCCGGAATTTGATACCGAAACCGCCATTCGCGAGCTCGGCACCGGCGAGGCCGTAATTAGTTTCCAAAACGAAAAAGGCGCACCGGAAATTTGCGAATGCGCCACGATTCTTCCGCCGCAAAGCCGCATGGGCGTCATCGATAACGCCGAACGTGAAGCCATCATTAACGCCAGCCCACTTCACGGTAAATATTCCGTCGCACCGAACACCGCTGCCGCCAACGCTATCCGCGAAGAGATTAAAGCCAAAGATCCAAACCAGGCCCAAGCCGACGCGCTCGCCAAGTATCAAGAGCAATACGGCAACGGCCCGCTCAAGAAAATCCCAAGCAAATACGGGCCAGCAAGCAAACCGGCCGCCAAAACTACTACTCGCAAAACCAAATCTACCGCCGCAAAGGCTGGCGAACGCTTCGTCACGAACGCCGCCGGCGCTGCTGGTCGTGGCATTATTGGTTGGTTTAAAAAGATTTTTAAGTAAACATCATGAGCGGCGAATTAGTATTAAACTTTCCGAATTCAGAAACCCCAAAGACGACAGACTGGGACATTTTGACCGACACAGAGACCGATGCTGCTGCCGGAGAGGCCTATATGGAAGTCGAGTTGGGGAATGAAGACGAGCAAATCAAACAACTAAAGCAGACTATTATTGCCGAAAAGCATAGCGTCCAAACACTCGCAAAAGTTTATTGTGGCGATACTCAGAGCAGCCTCACGAGCGACGATTTGCGCGTTGCCGAAAGCAACTATCGTTTTCGCGACGAAGTTGCCGGCGATTACGTCCGCTTGACCGATTCCGAGCTGAACCTAATTGAAACTATCGACGAACGCGATCGTGGTGCTCGGCGCGCAGAAGCCGAAGAATACGTCAGTACACACGACGAATCCGGCGCCGCCATGGCCGTCGCCCATGACATTATCGGCGTCAATAGAGCACTTGAAGAGTATAATCGGGCCGGCAAGCGCCGCATCGTCCAAGGATGGCGCGACCGCAGGGAAGCACTCGGCGCACTCAAAAAGTTCGGCTACAATCCAGACGGCCCGCAATCAGAAGTATTTAGCCTCATCTTGCAGCAAGCCAAAGCGATTCGCTTAGGCATCCCGACCAAAGACACGCAGGTCGATGACATGCTCGGCCGCAAACGCGCCTGCGATTATCAGGAAACGATGTTACTACTGAGCGACGAAGCAACGTCAAACAATTGCCGTCGCGCCCTTAAGAAGGCTGGCTACAAAGAGCTTCCGGAGAGTTGGAGCGACCGCAATTTCTCGACGCACGACATCGCCGAAATGTGCCGCATCGCCCGCGAGGCTGCTGCCTAGACCAACAAAAAACAGCCCGCAAGGGCGTTTTTTAAAATAATTCTTGTGGTGATCCCGAAGGGAGTCGAACCCTTGATTTTCTGGATGAGAACCAGACGTCCTGGACCACTAGACGACGGGACCACTGAGCGATATTTTAACAAAAAACTGCCATAATTGCAAATCACTCGTTTCGTAGTTTGCTTTTACTTCGAAAAAATAGTATAATATATAAAACAATTATTTGGGAGCTTAGCAAGCATGAACATAATTCGACGCTACTGGCGTATCATTTTTCCACTATTCTTCGTTATTTTGATTTGGTCTTTTTCCGCCCGTAACGGCGACGCTTCCGACGCCGAATCTGCCGGCTTTGCCGCACTCTTCGGCCTTTCGAACGAAGTCGCCCGCAAACTCGCCCATCTCTTCCTCTTTGGCGCTCTCGGCTACAGCTGTACGAGCTTCATCAAGGGCCTTCACCCAGTTAGCTTCCCAAGATATACTCAGGTCTTTTATCCAATCATTTTCACGACGATTTACGGCGCACTCGATGAGGTTCATCAGCTCACTGTCGTTGGTCGCAACGCAAGCGCCGGCGACGTGCTCGTCGATACGCTCGCGGGCTTCGGCGGCGTCCTCGCTTACATCATCATTTTCTGTCTCTACCGCCTCTGGCGCATCCGCCGCATTCAAAACTCTTTTGAACAGTAATTTCACTACTACGCCACACTTTACATTTTTTGTCAATTCTGCTAGAATAGCAGTATGAAATTACCGGTAGTAGCAATCATTGGCCAGACTAACGCTGGCAAATCTAGCCTCTTTAACCGCCTCGTCCACAAGGCGACGGCTATTGTTGCGCGCGAAGCCGGTACCACTCGCGATAACGTCGTTAGCAAAGTCGACAATCGCTACGTCCTCGTCGATACGGCCGGCCTTAAGGATCCGGACGACGAATTCGAAACGCATATTCAGGACCAAATCGAAGACGCCATTGCGAACGCCGACCTTATTTTACTTGCCCTCGATAGCACAAAATACCCCGACCATAATGACAAAATGATTGCGAAAAAAGCCTTCAAATCCGGCAAGCCAATTCTATTCTTGCTCAACAAAGCCGATCTCGGCGAGGCGCTACCGGACGAAGAGTTTTTGACTCTCGGTGCCAAAAATCCACTCCGCGTTTCCGCAACGACCGGTATCGGCCTAAACGACCTCCGCGGCAAAATTCTCAGCACACTCAAAGATCTCGGTTTCGACACGCGCGAAAGGGAAGAAAAGCCAGACGATCGCATCAAAATTGCCTTGATCGGCCGTCCGAATGTCGGCAAATCTAGCCTCTTTAACACGCTCGCCGAAAAGCAGCAAGCCGTCGTCGCGAATCTCGCCGGCACCACCCGCGACGTTAACCGCACTGAAGTCCGCTACAAAGGCCGTACGATTGAATTACTCGATACCGCAGGCCTCCGTAAGCCAGGCAAGCGCGAAGTGGGCATCGAAAAGTTCAGCGCCCTCCGCAGCCTCGCTGCCATCGAAGAGGCCGACGTTTGCTGCATGCTCATCGACAGCACCGAACCGCATTCCAGGCTCGACCAGACTCTCGCCGGCCAAATCATCGACGCCGGCAAGGGCATTATTCTCGTCGTCACCAAAACCGACCTCGAGGGCAAGAGCAGCGACGAAATCCTCGACAATCTCGAATACGATTTCAACTTTATCCCATACGCGCCAGTCGTCCTGACGAGCTCTGTCACCGGCAAAAATGTCACCAAGATTTTTGAACTCGCCACCCAGATTGACGCCGCTCGCCACGCCGAACTAAAAACCAGCGACCTCAACAAATTGCTCACCGATGCAGTCAATTCTCATCCGCCGGCCGGCCTCAAAAACACCCATCCGAAACTCCGCTATATGGTCCAGACCGATACTTGCCCACCGTGGTTCGTCGTTTACGGTAGCAACCTCAGCCTCCTCCACTGGAGCTACAAGCGCTACCTCGAACGTCGCCTGCGCGAAGCTTTCGACTTCGGCGGCACGCCAATCTTCTTCTCGTTTAGAAACAGAGATTAAAAAATCCCCCAAATCATTGGGGGATTTTTAGGTCGGTGACTTTTTATAGTTCGCGATTATAACGCCTTTCATTATAGTCCATAGATACGAACAGATTTAGGGCCATATTAAGAAAGTACTCTCTCACTGCCTGAATTGCAGTTAAAACAATTAGCGCAATCAGTGTCGGCACGGCCGAAACGATCGTTGCCACTACAATATCCTGCGTTACGGGTAGGCAGATAAGCCAAAAAATCGCAAAAATCGTCGCGCAAATCGCCAACGTCTTCTTTGCAAAAACGCCTCGACCATAAAACTTTTTCTTGTCCATCTTCGCCTCCTTACTTTGCGGTCATCAAGAACAAGAACCACGAAATTGTATATACCAGCAAACATGTCGCAAATATATATACCGCAATCTCTTGCATCAAATCCGCGCGCTGATACTTTCGGACAAAAGCCCGTATCCGCCCACGAGACGGCTCATCGACGATGATTTCCGGGAACCGAGCACCTTGGCATTCGAGAAGAAGTTTGTAGCCGCCATCCATATCGCTCATATAAGCAATAATGGCTTTGACGGTCTTAACGTCGACCTCTTCATCTTTGCTGCCGGTCAGCTTATTCCCACGAATGTCCATGACCAACTCCTGCTCGTCCTTTGACCTTCGCCGATAAAGGACCGCTCGGTAGATGATCGCTGCCAGAAGGATTACGACCCCGAAGGCCATAATCCAATTACAAATGCCGAACCGAGCGGCATATTCGGATAGAACCTTCAATATATGTCACCTCCTTTTAAAGAACAAAAAATATCGAGTAACTCTCCTACCTATAATTATACAACAAAATGTAAAAATAGTCAATAAAATACCCCGCCTTAAGTGGCGGGGTAACAGGGGAGTAGCTTTGGATTTAGGCGGTTACTTCGGCGCGAATTTGCGCCTTCTTCTTTTTGCGCTCTTCGCGATAATCCTTGATAATATAATCAGCCGGCCAAATCACAATTGAAGCACAGAAGAACAACATAGAAGCAGTCGCAATCCAACAATAAGTGGATGCGCGGCCCACATAGTCGCAGCTGCCGTTATTCTTCAAGAACAGGCTGAACTGATTCTGGGCAGCCGGATCGTTCACGATATAAGTCTGCCCGTTATAACGTACTTGGTACACGCCTGACGCGCTCAGCGAAATCTCGCTAGCATCAGCCCCTTCGAGCTCTGGAAGATAATCGACCAAGTATTCTTTCAAAACTTGCGCCTCATGCGAGGACTGTCTAACCCAAGTTGGGAAAAGGAATCCCCAAATTCCAGCGATAACAGCCGCCGTTACGATAACGGCAATGGCTATCTTAATAATTGATCCTAAGTATTTCTTCATATAAATCCCTCCTTAAATACAAAGAAATTTCTCTTAAGCTACTCCCCCAATCAGCAGATTATACAATATTTTTTCTCATATTTCAACGGTAATTCCGCCGTGGCACCATGCTATAATCTACCCATAACAAGTGGGCATCGCAAGATGTCTATTTTGTTTAGAACCTTTAGAGAGAAACCACTAGTTACAAAGGGGGAAAGCACAATGGCTAAGAAAAAAGCAGTAACAATCACCGAAAGCGGCACCGGCGCACACGCGCGGCCGCATCAAGTGGCGCAGCTGAAAAAGAGTACCGGAGCGGAACAGGCCGCTCTCGCAAAAAACAGAGCCAAGCAGCTTGAGGCTCAGGCAAAACAATCCAAAAACAAGCCGGAGCCGGAGCGCGCAAAGGTAAAAAAGACGAAGATTCAGCCCAATTTTCATCCTTACATCGTTCCAGCGCTCGATGCCTTAATTGGCGACTCGCAAATCATTGAGCCAAGCAAAGACACGAAGCTCAAAGCCGATGAGATGCTTATCCCTTCGCAGTATATCGACATAGTTGCTGATATGCGCGATGAAAGTACTTTCCGCGGCGAAACGGCAGGCGTTCTTTTGCATCGTTTTTCAGAGATCCTTGAAGATATGCATCGTAGAAACACCAACTACTACCAGTGCGAAAACGGCATGTTCATCAGGTTCATCGATCCGCCGCCGGCAGACTACGTCAAAACGCCCAAGAAAGATGGCGCCACGGCCGCAGCGATTACGACCGCGCACTATTATAGTCAGAAGTATCCCGGCGAAGTCGCAATCCTCTCCGGAGACGACAAAATGATCACGAAGGCATTACACGCAAAACTGGATGTCGCTAGGATCAACCCCGAATTCTACACCGGGCGCCGCAAGCTTGTCTTGCCGGAAAAAGGCTACGAGCAATGGTTCAGCCAAGGCTATTTTACGCAGGAACAGTTTACCAAACTATTCCCGAAGGAAGAACCTCTTAATAGAAACGAATTCGTCGAGTTTGTTTTTGACAAAAATCATTCTTCCGATATATGACGTATACAGCCTTCATAAGTCGTTCGCGTGGCAGATCGGACGTTTCGAAAATGTCCAAATCGCTGACGACTATGACGATAAGGGCAAGCCGACTAAATGGCACTACGAGCTCCACTTGGCACATCTTCATTATATCGAGAAGGGATTGCCTAGAGGATTAGAGCCTCGTAATGCCGGCCAGGCCATGCTTTGCGAAGCGTTGCTCTCGCCCTACTACGACATCGCCTTCGTCTTCTGCATGGCAACATTCGGTACTGGCAAAACCTACCTTTCTGTCAATGTCGGTATGGATGCGGTCAGAAATGAAGAAACGGACTACGATAGCATGTTCCTCTGTCCGCGCGATTCTAAACTCGGCGACGAGGTTGGCTATCTCCCCGGTGACGAGCGCACCAAAACGCTCGCCAAAATGATGTCGCTTATCGACGCTGTTCGCTCTTATGTCAAGAATCGAAAAGACAAGACAGAGGGCGGAAAACCGATGACCTACGACCAAATCTGCAATGAGGCCGAAAGGCTCGTCGACAAATACGTCGAAGTTGGACCGATGAATAGTATGGGCGGACGCAACCTCTCGAACACTTGGATTATCTACGACGAAGCTCAAGATTTCGAGCGTCGCCAGATAAGACAATTGATGGGCAGAATCGGCGAATGCTCAAAAATGATCATCGCTGGCGACCCTGGGCAGGTTAGTAACCCTCATATGAACCGTTATAGTTGCGGTCTTAACTATGCGGCAGTCAAAATGCGCGAAAGCAAATGCGCTGCCACCATCGTTATGACCAAAGACGAAATCGAACGTTCGTTCGCAGCATTGGAAGTTGCTCGCTGTATGGGCGAGTTTTAAACCTCAAGTTTCTCTCTGCGAAAAGCCACCCCGAAAGAGGTGGCTTTTTCTTGCTATAATAGAACTATGAAAATCATTGTGGGCTTCGGTAATCCGGGCAATCAGTATAATTTTACGCGCCATAATTTTGGCTTTTTGGCGCTCGATTTTTATGCCAAGGTCAACAAGCTAACTTGGGTCGAAAAACCGCGCTGGAAGGCTCTGGTAGCCCAGGACGACGGAAACGATTTGCTCCTGGTCAAACCTCAGACTTTTTACAACGAAGTCGGGCAAAGTATCCAGGCCGTCACCAGCTTTTATAAAGACGCCAAACTCCTGGTCGTCTGCGACGATTTTAACCTGCCGTTCGGCCAGATCCGCTTCCGCGAGCGGGGCAGCGCTGGCGGCAATAATGGCCTCAAATCAACGATCCAGCACATCGGCGAGGATTTTCCGCGCCTCCGCCTCGGCACCGGCAACGAACCACTCCGCCAGCAACTCGGCGACGTCAATTTTGTACTCTCCAAATTCGTACCAACCGAGCACGAAAAATTGCCAGAAATACTTGGCGAAATCGCAAATTTTATTGCAAAATACTGAAAATTCGCCCATTTTATAACACTTTTTTACAAAATAACAATAAGCGCTTTGACCTCTTTAAATAGAGGCAAAAAGGGCAAAAATCGCCGCAAAAACCTATTGAAAATCAAAAAAAGTGTGTAAAAACTATTGACTATTCCGCAAATACGTGATACAATGAATACAGTTTTAGCCGAAAGGCTAAGTACTGCACCTAAATAATCTATAACTTTGTTAAAACATCGTTTTAACAATTGTTGCGTGCTTTAGAAACCCATTCGGCCTTCAAATTTCTCCTATAGTTTGAAGTGAAAAGTATTACCTCCACTTAGAATGCAAGTTTCTAAGGCTAGCAACCCCTTTAAACCGGCGGACCCCATTTGTGTGAGGTGGGTCGCGCTTCCGTCTTCCGGTACCAAAATAAGAGGTGTGTTTAAAGGGTCAAATAGCCTCAGGTGATGCCCACCCTTACCTGAGGCTTTTTGATGGCAAAAATTATTCTACAATATACGGATTCGTCTTCAGGCCATCGCCAGACACGAAGCGCTTACCCGATTTTAGGGACACGACCGGACGGATGCCATACATATCCCAAACACCGTGCGGGCGCAAATAGCCGTCCGTCACATAGTTTAGGGAATTGCGCCAATCGGATGACCACGGCGAGATCGACCAAGCTTTATGGCCGTCGTTATACAAATAATATTCCGTGTCGCCAGGCGAACCCTCGGCGCGCTGCGCTGCACCCGCTAATAATATTTCCGTACCAGTAATCAAGCCAACCTTATATCTTAGCTTTCCGTTGCCATTCGCAGTACTCTTCGTGAAGCCGTCTCTCTCAAGATTCGGACAGGCAAACGATGGCGTTGGTTTATCATTCTCGTCGCGCAAAAGCCAACTACG
>JAEEGL016848496.1_pt1 | contig 13806 bp, 13 predicted proteins | sample 9134231 | NCBI WGS metagenome assembly JAEEGL01 (sample SAMN16246548, study PRJNA631951) | gut metagenome | biome: gut microbiome; feature: rumen; material: fiber-attached | host: Bos | place: Iran: Karaj | collected 2018-10 | reverse complement strand
GGCGGTGGCCTATCTCCGGCTCGGTGCCGGGGACGGTGACGTCCAGGGCCTCGGCCTTGAGTCTGAGTTCAAGGGCGCGGCTCTCCACGGACTGACGGGCCTTTGACAGCTCGTCCTCGATGGCGGAGCGGACGGTGTTGGCTATCTGACCGATCACGGGGCGCTCCTCGGCGGACAGGGTGCCCATCTGCTTGAGGATCGCGGTGAGCTCGCCCTTCTTGCCCAGGAAGCGGATGCGCAGCTCCTCAAGGTCTGCGGGGGTAGCGCACTTCGAGATCTTCTCCAGCGCCTCCTGCCGGAGCTGTTCGAGTTTTTCCTTCATTTTCATATCTCCGTTTTTATAATAATGTATGTCTTTGCTCTCGGGGGCGGGCAAAATAAAAACCCTCCATCCCGTCACGGGACGAAAGGCAAATCTTCCGCGGTACCACCCATGTTCGGCGCACGGCGCCGCACTTATAAAGCCCATAACGCAGGCATGCGCCGGTGATTGGCCGGTGCTCCGGGGCGAACCGGGCGTTTTTTCCGCGGGGCGCTTTCAGCCGGTGGCAGCCCCTCTCTTTCGCGGTGAATTCCACGCCATTTTCCCCTTCATCGCAGCGTGATGACCCCTGAAGGCCGTCAACGTGAAATAATATAAGTCAAATTCCGCCGCAGGTCAAGTGAAAAAGAATGTTTTTTTGCAATTTAAGAGGAAAATACGGTGCCGTTTGACTTCACGGGCTCCCTGGCATATAATTTATACGGCATTTTTCTTCGACGGAAGGGTATCGCCATGAAGCTGTACACGTCGGCTCAGATGAGGGCCGTGGACGAATACAATATAAATACGCTGGGCGTCCCCTCCCTGACCCTGATGGAACGGGCAAGCGCCGCTCTGGCCCGGGAGGCCGCCGCTCTGCTGGATGACGGGGGCAGCGCCGCCGTCATCTGCGGCACCGGCAACAACGGGGGCGACGGCATCGGCGCCGCCGCCATGCTGCGGGAGCGGGGCTATGACGCCCGGGTATTCCTCGTTGGGGACGCGGCCCGGCTGAAGGCCGACCCGAAAGCCATGCTGGAAAGATACGCCGCCGTCGGCGGCGTGACGGAGCGCTTCCGCCGTGACGAGGACGTCGTCGAATTCGTGAACGGCTGCGGCGTGATAATCGACGCCCTGCTGGGCACCGGCATCGACCGGCCCCTGTCCGACGAATTCCGGGACGCCGCGGATATGATGAACTCCTCCCCCGCTCCGATAATCTCCGCCGACATGCCCACCGGCGTCAGCGCCGACACGGGCGAAGCTTTCCCCGGCGCGGTGTGGGCATATATGACCGTCACCTTCGCCGGGTACAAGACGGGTCAGTTCCTGCACCCGGGAAACATACACTGCGGCAGGCTGGTGCTGGACTCCATCGGCGCCGTTATCCCCGATCACATCGTCTCCGACGTCTCCTCCGTGGACGGCTTTCATCTGCCCCGCCGTCGGCGGGACGCCCACAAGGGCGATTTCGGCCGTGTGCTCATAATCGCCGGCAGCGTCGGCTATACAGGCGCGGCGTCGCTGGCGGCCAGGGCCGCCGTACGGGCCGGGGCCGGGCTGGTGGAGCTGGCCGTGCCGAAGGATATCTACGTGATAGAAGCCGTGAAGAACGACGAGGCCATGGTCTCCCCTCTCCCCTGCGCCGACGGCATGACGTCGCCGGAGGCCAGGGACGTGATAGCCCGGAAGCTGGAGCGGTGCGGCGTATGCCTTAGCGGGCCCGGACTTGGACGGTCCGAAGGCATTGCGGCGCTGGTGGAGCGCGTCGTGACGGCTTCACGGGTCCCTCTCGTGATCGACGCCGACGGCATAAACGCCCTGGCGGGGAATATAAATATACTGAAAAGCGCGGTCTGCCCCATAGTGCTGACGCCCCATGACGGGGAGTTTGCCCGGATTCGTCCCGGTTACGACGGCACCGGCAGGCTGGCTGCGGCGACGGCGTTCGCCGTTGAATACGGAGTGACCCTTCTTCTCAAGGGCCACCGCACCGTCACCGCGCTGCCAGACGGCAGGGTGTATATCAACACCACCGGCGGTCCCGGCATGGCGAAGGGCGGCAGCGGCGACGTGCTGTCCGGCGTCATCGCCGCGCTGACGGCGCAGCTCAACGACGCGGAAAGCGCCGCATTCGGCGGGGCGTACTTCCACGGTCTTGCGGGGGACATATGCGCCGGGCTTTACGGCGAGTACGCCATGACGCCCTCGGACATAATCGAAAATCTTTACAGAGCCATGAGGTGAACTCTTGCGGAAAATTCTCGTTTCCGCACTAATGACAGCCTCCCTTCTTCTGCTGTGCGCCTGCGGCGCCGATGAGGATATAACGGGAGAGATACAAAAACTCTATTCCGCCCCGGAGAGCGCCGCCGTGAACGCACGAGTTCGGGCGGACTACGGGGAGCGGGTCTACGATTTCGCTCTGGAGTGTCTTTTTTCCGGTGACGGCGGTACGGTGACCATACGGGAACCGGAGGAGCTTGAAGGCGTAACCGCGAGGCTTGCGGAGGACGGCATAACGCTGTGCTACGAGGAAGCCGAGGTGTTCACCGGCGCTCTGCTGCCCGACGGCATGAGTCCCGTGGAGAGCGTCGCCGTTATGCTCAGAGCCTGGGGCGGCGGGTACGTGACGGAATCCGTGAGGGAAAACTACGGCGGCACGGCGTGCCGGGCCGTCACCTTCCGCATTTCCGATACGGCGCAGGTGCGCACCTGGTTCGAGGAGGACACGCTGCTGCCCCTTCACGCGGAGATTTATTCCGACGGCTTTGCCGTCATACTGTGCGATTTTGAAAACGTGGTATTAAACGATACGGAGAGATAAAACATGGAGTTGCAGAAGAGGACCTGGGCGGAGATAAGCCTGGACAACATCGAGCACAACTACCGCACCATAAAGGCCCACCTGCCCGCAGGATGCAGGTTTCTGGGCGTGGTCAAGGCCGACGCCTACGGCCACGGGGCGGTGCGGGTCTCCCGCCGATTGGAGGAGGCGGGCGCCGACTATCTGGCGGTGTCCTGTCTTGACGAGGCGCTGGAACTGAGAAACGCCGGGATAAAGATGCCCGTGCTCATCCTCGGCCACACGCCCGCAAGGTTCGTCCCCGTGCTCATAGACCGGGACATCACCCAGACGGTCACCTGTCTTGCCAAGGCGGAGGAGTACTCCCAGGAGGCCGTGAAGTACGGCAAAGAGCTGAAAACCCACATGAAGCTGGACACCGGCATGTCCCGTCTGGGGTTCTTGTGCTCCGGCAGTCTCTTCGACGAGGGCGTGGAGCACGTGATAACATCCTGCCGTCTGCCGGGACTGATCGCAGAGGGAGTATATACCCACTTTGCCGTGGCCGACGAGCCCGGTGAGGAGAACGAGAAGTACACTCTTGAGCAGTTCGACCTCTTCTGCCGCATGATCGCTGCCGTGGAGGAGCGGGGCGGCATCACCTTCCCCCTGCGCCACTGCGCAAACACAGGCGCCGTGCTGAACTATCCCCAGACGGCGCTGGATATGGTGCGCCCGGGTCTCCTGCTCTACGGCTACGGCGACGGCGGAAGGCTGGGACTGAAGCCCTGCATGAAGATAGTGACCACAGTGAGCACCATCAAGATACACGAGAAGGATACCGACGTGAGCTACGGCCGTCTTTTCCGCACGAAGCGCACCACCCGCATGGGCGTTCTGCCCATCGGCTACGCCGACGGGCTGCTGCGCTCCCTGTCCAACAGGTGCTCCTTCGCCACCGAGGACGGTCCCGCGCCGCAGCTGGGCAGGATATGCATGGACATGTGCATGGTGGACCTGACGGACCTTCCCGGCGTCAACATTGACAGCAGGATCGAGATATTCGGACCGAACAACAGCCTTGAAAAGCTCTCCGAGGCCGCCGGCACCATCCCCTATGAGCTTATGTGCTCCGTATCGAAGAGGGTGCCCCGGGTCTACGGCGACGAACGGGACTGACACCGTCCGGCATATATTGTAAAGGGGCAGACAAAACCTCCGGTCTTTTTTGCCCGAAGGTATAAAGTCCCTGCCTTTGTGACAGAATTTTAGTAAACCGGTTACATAAACAGCGTGACCGGGACTATAATTCGGAGAGTGAGCCAAAGTGTCAATCTCAGTCAGAAGAGGCGATATATATTACGCCGACCTTTCTCCCGTGGTAGGGAGCGAGCAGGGCGGAACAAGGCCCGTGCTCATAGTCCAGAACGACACCGGCAACCGTCACAGCCCTACGGTGATAGCTGCGGCCATCACCAGCCAGACGGACAAGGCGCGGCTGCCCACCCACATTGAGCTGGAGGCCCCATCCTACGGGCTGACCAGGGACTCGGTGGTGCTTCTTGAGCAGATCCGCACCATAGACAAAAGCCGCCTGCGGGACAGGATGGGCCGCGTCGACGACAGTCTGATGGGGCGCATAGACAGCGCTCTGGCGGTAAGTTTCGGACTTCATTGAATACGATCGTCCGGGGGATCATTCCCCCGGGCGGCCCTGATACATACAAGCGAGGAACACGCCCTTTCGGGCGGGAGGTAGAACAGTGAAGCTCTCTCATAAGATACTTGCGGCGCTGGGCGTACTGCTGGGCGTCAGCCTCATCGTGGCGCTTACGGTGCTGGCCACCGCCAACTACGGCAGCCGGGACAACCCGCTGGTGACTCTCAGCTACATAAACGAGACCGTCACCCCCTCCATCAACGACTCCCTGCAGGAAAAGCTGGACGACGCCGCCTCGGAGCTGGAGAGAAAGATCGACGAGCGCATGGATCAGCTGCAGTCGGAGCTGACCGGACAGATCACCTCATCCTCCGACGCGGAAAGCTTTACCCTTCTTACCCTGTCCGCCGGACAGACTGTCACCTGCGCCGTGGGCACGGAGATACTGCCCCGCATAGGCACCGTGGTCAGCGCCGGTCCCGACGCGCCCCGGCTGGTGGACGAGACCGACGGCACCCAGGTGGACGCCGCCGGTACGGCCCTTACGAAAAACCACATGTACATGGTCACCATCGCCGGCAACGGCTTCAAGGCCACCGCCGCGGCGAAGGTGCTGATAAAGGGCTCCTACACGGTATCGTAAAGCCCGGTTATTTTCCGCCTCTGCGGCACATAAATATGGTATGCGTCAGGTGCGCATGCCATATTTTTTTATTTCGGGGGCGGACAGTATGGCTTACAGTTTTCCCGTATTCGCCGGGGACGTCGAGGCCGGCCGGCTCGCGGTGAGCCGCGAGGGCCTGTACGTCCGCTTTGTCCTCACCGCGAAGGTCCGGCCCTGTCCGGCGCGGCTCATGTGCCGCTGCGGCGGGCGGGATTTATCCATTGGCGTGCCGGTGCCGAAAAACGGCGTTCTCCGGCTCGACCGCAGACTGAGCGCGGCAGCTCTGGGGGACTTTGATCCCGCCGCGGTGGAGAGGGCGTTCCTTGCGCCGGTCGTCGGTGCGGATGACCGCGCTCCCGCGGACGCGCCCTCCGGATGGCGGGCGGTGCCTTCCGCGAGAGCCCTGTTCCCGGAGGCTCCGGACGTTCCTGCCCTGTACGACGCGTCGGAGCGCCCCAGGTTCGCCCTCCCCTTCGTTCCGGGTAAGGGATTTGCCGCGCCGTGGCTGCTGCCGCGGTGTGAGATAATCCGTATCGGAGACGGGTTATTCGCCGTATTCTCCCCCGGCGGCGGGTGCGGAGAGGGCGGGGTGTCGCCGTGATTATTCGAGGCGAGACGGCGTAAATATCTTTATTTCGCCAAAATCAGAATTTCACTTTACACGGAGCCCGGGGGTGATATATAATGTTATCGAACAACGACAATAAGCTGAAGCACGTATCCTTGCGCGGCTGTGAGAGGGGGAAGAGAGCGAATATGGATGACTTCACCAGAAAGTTTGACGTTGTCGGAAACAAGATGGAAATGCGGGAGATACTGTCCTCCGTCTATGATGCGCTGAAGATCAAGGGTTACAATCCCATCAACCAGATCGTGGGCTATATTCTCTCCGAGGACCCCACCTATATCACCAACTATAACAACGCCCGGAGCCTCATCTGCCGTATCGACCGGGACGAGCTTCTCCAGGAGCTTGTTATAAACTATCTCGACAAAGGAAAATGATCGAAAGCATACGCGGCCCGTTGTCTTACGGGCCGCGTTTTTCCTGTCTTCATCAAATCGTCCTCTTATTGTCAATTTGCCTTTTCCATTTGTCGAATGCGTATATTGTTTTTTGTCGAAAAAAGTTTATTATATAAGTAGATTGATACTTTCGGTAATGGGCTGCTGCGGCGCCGTTTTTCTCCGCCGTCCGCCGGCCCGGAAAAATAACGTACAGGATGGTAATTATGGACAGAGAAGAGTACGCGAAGCTTAAGCTGATCGCAGCGAAAGCCCGGCTCAGAGCCCTGGAGCAGGTGTATACCGCCGCTTCCGGCCATATAGGCGGGTCCCTTTCCTGCATGGACATCCTCACAGTGCTGTATTTCCACACTATGCGGGTCGATCCCGCCGATCCCAAGTCCCCCGACAGAGACCGTTTCGTCCTTTCAAAAGGCCACTGCACCCCCGCTCTGTACGCGATACTCGCCATGCGCGGCTTCTTCCCCGTGGACGAGCTTAAGACGTTCCGCAGCATCAACGGCCGTCTCAGCGGTCACCCCGTGACCAACATCCCCGGCGTGGACGCCTGTACCGGCTCCCTTGGCCAGGGCATCTCCATGGCCGCGGGCATGGCTCTTGCCGGCAAGATGGACGGCAAAGACTACAGAGTCTACGCCATCCTGGGTGACGGTGAGATCGAGGAGGGACAGGTCTGGGAGATGGCCATGTCCGCCGCCAAGTACAAGCTGGATAATTTCTGCGCCTTCGTGGACGTTAACGGCCTGCAGATAGACGGCCCCACCGCCGTGGTCATGCCCTCCGAGCCCCTGGACGAGAAGTTCCGGGCCTTCGGCTGGAACGTGATAGTCATCGACGGCCACGACCTGGAGGCCATCGACAAAGCTCTGAACGACGCCGCGGCCTGCAAGGGCAAGCCCACCATGATCATAGCCAAGACCGTGAAGGGCAAGGGCGTGAGCTACATGGAGAACAACTTCAAGTGGCACGGCGTGGCCCCCAAGACCGACGAGTTCAACGTGGCCCGGGCCGAGCTTGAGGCTCAGATAGCCGAACTGGAGGGCAAGTGATATGGCAAACAAGATTGCAACACGCGACGCTTACGGCAAGGCTCTCGTGGCTCTGGCCGACAAATACCCCAACGTGGTGGTGCTGGACGCCGATCTGGCCGGCTCCACCAGGACCGAGTGGTTCGCCGCCGAGCACCCCGACCGCTTCTTCGACATGGGCATAGCCGAGGCCAACATGATGGGTTACGCCTCCGGTCTGGCCGCCTGCGGCAAGGTGGTCTTCGCCAGCGGCTTCTCCATCTTCACCACCGGCCGCGCCTGGGAGCAGATCCGCGACTCCCTGGCCTATTCCAATCTTAACGTCACCGTGGTGGGCACCCACGCGGGCCTTTCCGTGGGAGAGGACGGCGCCACCCACCAGTCCCTTGAGGATATCGCCATAATGCGCGTCATCCCCAACATGATAGTCGTCTGCCCCTGCGACGCCAACGAGACCACCAGAGCGGTGGAGGCCCTCATCGAATACGAAGGCCCCGCCTATCTGCGTCTGGGCCGCGCCGGAGTGGAGACCGTCACCGATTCCCTGCCCAACTACGAGTTCCATCTGGGCAAGGGCACCCTGCTCAACGACGGCACTGACGTGACCATCTGCGCCACGGGTCTCACCGTGCAGATGTCGCTGGAGGCCGTTAAGCTTCTGGCGGCGGAGGGCATCTCCGCCCGTCTCATCGACATCCACACCATAAAGCCTCTTGACGAGGATATCCTCCTCAAGGCCGCGAAAGAGACCGGCGCCATCGTCACCACCGAGGAGCACTCCGTCATCGGCGGTCTGGGCTCCGCCGTCAGCGAGTATCTGTCGGGCGTGTGCCCCGTGCCGGTGGTACGGCACGGCGTGAAGGACGTGTTCGGCAAGTCCGGCGAGGCAGGTGCGGTGCTGAAGTACTTCGACATAACCCCGGAGAAGATAGCCGAGTCCGCGAAAAAGGCCATATCTCTCAAGAAATAATGCGTTATAAAAGCCAGCGGCAGACGCCTTAGGGCGTCTGCCGTTTTAGTGGACAGGAAAGGAGGAACGGCGTGAGAAGGACCGACAGATACGAAAAAGAACATCGTATAAAGACTGCAGCCGCCATCGCGGCAGCGGCGCTGATACCCGTCGCCCTCGCGCTGCTCCTTTTATGGGCTCTGCCCGCCGCCACCGTCCACGAGACCGCCGCCATTCCCCGCGTGAACGTCCCCGAACAGCCCGTCCCAGACCAGGCGGCGCAGCCCTCCCCCTCCCCGTCAGCGGAGCAGCCGGTAAAGGACGCCGAAGAACAGCCCGCCGTTCAGCCGGAACCCGAGCCGGAACCTGAGCCGGAACCGCCGAAAGACAGGATCTTCACCATATCCTTCGCCGGGGACTGCACTCTGGGCACCGAGTACTCCACCTACGGGCAGGAGGGCACGCTGGTGCGTGTGGTGGGCGACGATTACGCCTATCCCCTGCAGTATGCGGCGGAATATTTCAAAAACGACGATCTGACAATAGTCAACCTTGAAGGCGCGCTTACCGAGTACAACGAGCCCAGGGAGAAGGAGTACCGTTTCCGCGGGCCTAAGGAATACGCCAACATCCTCGCCCAGGGCGGCGTGGAAATGGTGAGCCTTGCCAACAATCACACCATGGACTACGGCTCCATAGGTTACGCCGACACCAAGGACGCTCTGGAGAACGCCGGTGTGGGCTACTGTGAGAACTCCTCCACCGCGATGGTGGAGCTGGATGGGATAAAGATAGGCGTTTTTGCCTCCACCTACAGTCTGACCCACAACATGGAAAAATCTCTTGACAAGCTGCGGGAGCAGGGGGCCGACATAATCATTTGCGCCTTCCACTGGGGTGAGGAGAACACCTATAACCTCACGTCCGGACAGCTGAACATGGCGAAGCAGGCAGTGGACGCAGGAGCGGATATCATTTTCGGCACCCATCCCCACGTGCTCCAGCGCATCGAGGAGAAGGACGGCTGCATCATCTATTACAGTCTGGGCAACTTCTGCTTCGGCGGCAACCGGGACCCCAGGGACAAGGACACCGCCATCATCCAGCAGCAGATAGTTCTTACCCCGGAGGGCGAGGTGAAGCTGGGCGATACCGTAATAATCCCCTTCCGGGTCAGCGGTCAGAAGGTCGGCAACGACTACCGCCCCGTCCCCATGGAGGAGGGCACCGAGGAATATGACCGGGTGCTGGAAAAGCTGGCGGGGACATACGTCGCCCCCCTGCCGGAGACGCCTCCGGAGGATTCCGAGACGGAAGCGCTGCCGTAAAAATGAAAATAAAAAGCCTGCATCCATCGGATGCAGGCTTTTTTTGCGTTTTTTACTCCTCTTCGCAGTCCTCGCACTCTTCGCACTCGTACTCCGGGTGCTCGATGCCCATCATGGCCTCCGCCGCCTTCATCATCAGAGCGCATTCCATACGCTTTCTGAAGAGCCGGCAGCCATACTCGTATATGCCGGTGATGGATCCCGAGGCGTGGCAGGCGTTGGCGGCGCAGCCGCCTGAACAGTATAGTCTTGCCCAGCACTCGGCGCACTCGGGCCGGGCGTAAGCGTTGCACAGCTTGAACTCGTCCCGCAGGTCCGTGTTGGTGACGCCCTTCCAGATGTCGCCCATACTGTACCGCTCATCCCCCACGAACTGGTGGCAGGGATACAGCTCGCCCCAGGGGGTGACGGCCATATACTCCGTGCCGGAGCCGCAGCCCGCGATGCGCTTGTAGATGCAGGGGCCGCTCTGCAGGTCGATCATGTAGTGGTAAAACGTGATGGGTCTGCCCTCACGCCTGCGCTTCAGCATCTCCATGGCCAGAAGCTCGTACTGCTCGAAGAGCTTCGGCAGATCCTCCTCCGTCAGGGCGTAGGGGTCGCCGGGCGCGCAGACCACGGGCTCCATGCTCAGCTCGGTGAAGCCCAGATCGGCCATGTGAAAGATATCCTCGGTGAAATCGACGTTGTTGTGGGTGAAGGTGCCGCGCATGTAGTAGTCCCTGCCCCCGCGGGCGGCGGCCAGCTTCTGAAACTTCGGGACGATGCGGTCATAGCTGCCGTTTCCGGCGTAGTCTTTGCGCAGATGGTCATGGATGTGTTTGCGGCCGTCGAGGCTCAGCACCACATTGTGCATCTCTTTGTTGCAGAAATCGATGACCTCGTCATCGATGAGCATGCCGTTGGTCGTCAGCGTGAAGCGGAAGTTCTTCCCCTTCTCCTGCTCGATGGAGCGTGCGTAGGCCACGGTGTCCTTGACCACCTGCCAGTTCATCAGCGGCTCGCCGCCGAAGAAGTCCACCTCCAGATTGCGCCGCGTGCCCGAGTTCTCGATCAGAAAATCGATGGCGCGCTTCGCCACGTCCAGCGTCATCAGCGCGCGTTCGCCATGGTACTTGCCCGGAGAGGCGAAGCAGTATTCGCAGTTGAGGTTGCAGGTGTGGGCCACGTGCAGGCACAGCGCCTTGACGACGGTCTTGATGTTCCGGGCGTCCAGATCGAGGTCGGTAAACATGTCCTTGGAGAACAGCTTGTTCTGCCCCTTCAGCTCCTCGATGTCGTCCAGACAGTCGTTCAGATCCTGCTCCGTCACGTCCTCACGCTCGCCGTACTTCTCCAGCAGCGCGCGGACGATCTCTTCGCGGGTGTGGTCTTCGTCAAGGGCGATGGCGTCGTAGGCCACGTCGTCCACCGAGTGGACGGCGCCGCTGCAGGTGTCGATGACGATGTTGTAGCCGCCCAGCTTATATTGATGTGTCATAGTATCACTCCGTAAAATGGCAGGAAAAAGGGCCCGAAGCAGATCGCCGGGCCCTTTCGTCTGTTTGGTTGTGGGCGATTATTTATCGCTGTTCTCGCACTTCTGGTTGGCGACGCCGCAGGAGGTCTTGCAGGCCGACTGGCAGGAGGTCTGGCATTCGCCGCAGCCGCCCTTGACGGCGCTCTTGCACAGATCGCGGGTCTCGAGAGTCTTTATTCTTTTCATGGTGTGATCCTCCGTTCGGGTATTAAAAAGGTACTTTTATATTAAACTATAAATCGGCCGATTTGTCAATACGCTTTGTTTCGTTACAACGCTGTCGCTGTTTTGTAACCGATTCGTTAATTTTCACAAAGATCGCCCGGCCGGGCGTTTTTCGGGCCAGCGGCGGGCGGGAAAGCCGCTTCTCAGCGGGCCTGACGCATCCTGATGTTTTGGGGCTGCTGTCAGGTTTTTCCCGGGGGGTTTACTCTTTGTTTTGTCGCCGCTTTTCCGCCGCGCGATGTGCGAAACTGTGGAAAACCCTGTGGATAATGTGGAAAACCCCGTGCTTTCGCCCCGCCGCGGGCTGTGCAAAAACCTTTGGAAAAAAGATTTGCCATTTTGTTGAAGGGCGTTTTCAACGGAAAGTTATTCCGGCTTTACGTCATTTTCACCAAAGGGCGGGATGTACGCCTGGCTCGAGGCGTCCCGGTCCTGAAAGTAGCCTCGAAAGCCCAGATCGAGGGCCCGTTGGGCGACCTTGCGGTACTCGAAGGTGGTGATGCGGCGGTCGATCTCGGGGTAGTCCTTACAGGAGGGCATGGGGGTGAACTGGCTCATGAGGCTGAGATAATAGTTCTCCGTGCCGAAGCTTTCCGCCAGCGCTTCCAGCACGGCGATGGAGTCCCTGTACGCGCCGGGCATGACGAGATGGCGGATCACGACGCCCCGCTGCAGAATGCCGTCCTGATCCAGCACCAGACGCGGCGACTGGCGCAGCATCTCGGCGATCGCCTCCATGGCGCGGTCGTAATAATCGGGGGCGGCGGAGTAGCGCGCGGACAGCTCCGCGCTCTTGTATTTGAAGTCCGGCAGCCACACCTGCACGCTCCCCTCCAGGGCCTTCAGCGTCTCGACGCGCTCATAGCCGCCGCAGTTGAAGACCACGGGCACGTGCAGGAAGTCACACGCCCGGTCCAGGGCCTGCAGGACGCCCGGGACGAAATGGGTGGCGGTGACGAGGCTGACGTTGTGGCAGCCCATGTCCTGCAGCTCCAGAAAGATGTCCGCCAGACGCGAGGCGGTGATCTCCGTGCCCATGCCGCGGCTGACCTCGTAATTCTGACAGAAGACGCACTTCATCGTGCAGCCGGAGAAAAAGACGGTGCCGGAGCCCCGCGTCCCGCTGATGCACGGCTCCTCCCAAAGGTGCTTCTGGTACCGGGCCACCCGCAGGATGTCGCTCTGGCCGCAAAAGCCCCTTTTGGTCCGGCGGTCGACGCCGCAGGCCCGGGGACAGAGGCGGCAGTTTTCGTAAGTCATTCCCTGAACCTCCCTCCGCGCTCTTGCCTTGACGGCGGGAGGCGGTGTATAATACATTTATTATGGTATAAAAAGCCCCGCCGTTTGTCAAGCGGCGGGCGCGGAACACGAACGATCGGAGGAAACTCTTATGAAATACGGATTCTCCACGGTAGCCGCCGCGGTGCCCAAGGTGACGGTGGGCGACTGCATGGCAAACGCCGACGCCGTGCTGGCATTGGCCCGGGAGGCGGACGAGAAGGGCGCGGCCCTGGTGGTCTTCCCCGAGCTGTGCCTGACGGGCTACACCTGCGGCGACCTGTTCACGCAGGAGCACCTGCTGGATCAGGCGCTGAAGGCGCTGGAGCGCGTCGTCACAGAGGGCGCGGGCCTGTCCTGTGCGCTCGTCGTCGGCCTGCCCTTCCGCTTCGGCGCTTCGCTGTACAACGTGGCGGCGGTGGTCCATCAGGGGAAGATCTGCGGCCTCGTGCCCAAGACGTACATCCCCAACTACGGCGAGTTTTACGAGCTGCGCCACTTCCGGCCCGCCTTTGAGGGGCTGAAGGAGGCGGCGGTCTGCGGGCAGACCGTGCCCTTCGGCACGGGGCTGCTGTTCTGCTCGTCCATCGATCCCCTGTTCCGCTTCGGCGTGGAGATCTGCGAGGACCTGTGGGCCCCCGCGCCGCCGTCCACGGACCTGTGCCGCCGCGGCGCTCTCGCCATGTGCAACCTGTCGGCGGGCAACGAGACCGTCGGCAAGGAGCAGTACCGCCGCGACCTCGTGACCATGCAGAGCGCCAGGGACGTGTGCGCCTACGTCTACGCGGGCGCGGGCGACGGCGAATCGACCACAGACTCCGTTTTCTCCGGCCACAGCATGGTGGCCGAGAACGGCGTGCTGCTGGGCGAGCTGGCCCCCTTCTCCGGCGGGTCGCTGCTGCTGCAGCAGGTCGATCTGTCTTATCTCAGCCACGACCGGCTGAAAATGAACACCTTCTTCGCCCCCGCCGATGACTTCAAAACTGTCACGCTGCCCCTGCACGCCAGCGACGAGCGCGTGACCCGGTTCGTCGATCCCGATCCCTTCGTCCCCTCGGACCCCGCCAAGCGCGCGGAGCGCTGCGCCTCGATCCTGACCATGCAGGCCTGGGGCCTCAAGCGCAGGCTGGAGCACACGCACTGCAAAACGGCCGTCATCGGCATCTCCGGCGGTCTCGACTCGACGCTGGCACTGCTCGTCACCTGCCGGGCCTTCGACATGCTGGGGCTCGACAAGAGCGGCGTGGTGGCCATCACCATGCCCTGCTTCGGCACCACCTCCCGCACGAAGAACAACGCCTACGGCCTTTGCTCGGCTCTGG
>JAEEGL014048103.1_pt1 | contig 13806 bp, 15 predicted proteins | sample 9134231 | NCBI WGS metagenome assembly JAEEGL01 (sample SAMN16246548, study PRJNA631951) | gut metagenome | biome: gut microbiome; feature: rumen; material: fiber-attached | host: Bos | place: Iran: Karaj | collected 2018-10 | reverse complement strand
TTTTTTATGCTCCAAAAGCAAGTGTTGTTACTGTCGTTAAACCCACAAAAGCGTTTGAAACCTTATGTTTAACGATTAAATAACAACAAAAATGGAAAAGAATTACAGAAACTTGCTTTTGCACATCCCTCATGCTTCAACGGCATTTCCAGAGGGCTCTCATTACTACTTCAACGACTTGTATGAAGAAGAAAAGCTTCTTATCGATTACTACACAGACGACCTCTTTTCTACGTCACAGATCGACAGTATCGTCTTCCCATATTGCCGTCTTTACTGCGATGTAGAGCGACTGATAAACGATCCTTTGGAGAAGAAAGGCTTGGGAATCTCCTATCAAAGATCCCGTTCATTCAGCACCTTGGAGACAGCCTTTCCGCTCTATGCCGACCATCATGCCGAAGTGTCTAAGAAGCTCGTCGAGATGGGAGAGGGCACATTTTTGATAGATTGCCACAGCTTCACCAGCATGCCAAATCTCCTGAACTCCAATCCACCCGACATCGACATCTGTATCGGCTATAACGATGACGAAACCTGTCCCGATAAGGTAGTTATTGGCAACATCGTCCAATACTTCAGATCCTTGGGATATAAGGTAGGCATCAACGAGCCCTTCTCCAACAGCAAGACATTCTCCGTACCAGTGAAATACCACTCCGTGATGATCGAAGTGAACAAACGCCTGTATATGGACGAACGTACGCTAGAGAAAACCGAAGGATTTGAGAAGCTGAAAAACGAGATTCAGGAACTCTATTCCCATTTCATACACCCAGAAGGGTATTTCGTACATTCATTAATTGTTTTTTAAAATTACTTTTTTATCTTTGTTGCAGAAAAATAACGGTAGTATGTACAATTACCTAATCATATCAAACTCTAACGAACTGGTGCGCATAGCTGTTGATAGAGTCGTCTATATTTCATCTGACGGCAATTACTCCATATTGGTGCAAGCCGATGGAGAGACTCGCGTATTGACTTACCAGTTGGGTGAGTTGGAACGTATGATTTCAGAACAGTTAGGTGTATTTGGTAAAGTCTTTGTCCGTATCGGGCGTAGCCTAATCATTAACAGACAATACATATATCATATTGATGTATCCAAACAGAAATTGGTACTTTCAGATTGTGTAATTGTCAAACACACCCTCTCAGCATCCGTAGCGGCTCTTAAACAGTTAAAGGAATTGCTGGAAAAAGATTTGAAGGAGGAATTGAAGTATGGATGAGAAAGAAATATTGAACGATATACAGGATGATGAGATTCGTGTCATCGGAAAAGAGCCTCCAGTAAAGTATTTTAAGGAGGAGATTAAAGAAACTCCTCGCAGGCGATGGCTACTTCCTGTGATAGCGTTGCTACTTTGTGTGGCTGGCTATTTGCTTTGGCATGCTTTGTCAAAGCCCGATGATGTGATGCCATCTTTAGAGCAAGAAACCTCATACACTGCACCTTTGAGCCACGATGTAGTACCTGCAGAAGCCGCCTACACAGAGATACGCGATACCACCGTCAATGATATAGAGCTGCGTCTTTTCTTCCCACATGGCACTAAAGCCAGCTTATCTGTTGGAGCACCCGATAAGACCGACGCCTCTATCATCCTTATTGCCCAAGCAGCCGATGTGCGTGGCGACAATGGTGAGATTGCAGGATCATTTGTTCAGCAAGGCGAAATATTGGCCAAAGGAAGCACCAAGCAAGGCTTCTGTGCCATCCTTGATGGAAAGATCACCCTTGGCGTAGATAAGAACTCATCGCTCTTCGAGCAAGCCATCGAAGAAAACGGTTACTTCTTCCGTCAATACTCCTTGGTAAATCATGGCGTGATGGAAGAATCCAATCCTAAAGGCAAAGCTATCCGCAGAGCCCTTTGTCAGCGAGGCAATGAAGTCTTCATGGTAGAGAGCCAAAGTCGAGAGTCCTTCCACGACTTCTCCCAAGCCCTGGCCGACATCGGTATGGACACCGCTATCTACCTCGTAGGTGCCAATGCCTACGGATGGGCAGTCGATAAAGACGGCACCCGCCATGAGTTTGGCGATGAGAACCGTTCAGGCATTGAGAAGTATGGCAATATCAATTATATTGTGTGGAGATAATTAGGCAGGGGATTATGGTTCCTATCAAAAAACTTATACAAAACACATAAAGTAATTATGAAAACCGAATTTATAGAATTATTGAGATCTACTCAGAGACATGGAGTAGATAATGTGATAGATAAGCTTGACAAAGCAGGGTTCTTCAATGCACCAGCATCGGTGAACCGCCATCTGAATGTACCTGGCGGCTTGCTACAGCATTCTATGAATGTATGCAAAGTGGCATTGAAGCTCTGGGAGGTCATGAAGGAGATGAAGCCTGGATTGGAAGAGCGGGTGCCAAGAGAAAGCGTCATCATCGCCTCACTGTTGCATGATGTATGCAAGTCTAACATCTATAAGATAGCCCAGAAATGGCGCAAGAATGAGCAGGGGCAATGGGAGACTTACAACACCTACGATGTTGACTATTCCCGTCTCCCTTTGGGACATGGAGAAAAGTCGGTCATCATCCTGCTTCGTTTAGGACTGGAACTGACCAATGAAGAGATTGTGGCCATCCGTTGGCATATGGGAGCTTGGGATCTGGCTTTCCAGAGCTATGAGATGAAAAACAACATCTCAGAGGCTGGTGAGAGGTTCCCACTTCTTTCTATCATTCAGGCAGCAGATGGACTGTCTGCACATCTGTTGGAAGCAAATAATTAGCAAAACTATAAACCTTAAATATATGGAAAACATTTTTATTTACGTATTTCTATTCTTCGTAGTTGTCGGCATCATGCTGTCAGTTTGGAACGACTGGTCACCACCGTATATACCATCGATGAAGAAGAAGACCACCGTATTCACTCCTGAGATCCCGTCAATTGATGAATATCTCAAAGTGATTTTGGACAACTTCTTCAGCATCCATCAGATGGTCTCTACAGAGATGAACAAACTTAGAGTGGAGGAGGAGAGTGTGAAATAAGTGCTGTATCCTAGAAAATAATCCTCCTTTTGTTTTTGATTTTTAAAATCAATATTTTAAATTTGTGCATTCTTACTAAGTGCAGAAAGACAGAAGAGGTTCAGTGATAGTGAGAGACATACGTTTAAAGACGTTTACTTAATTTGCTCAACGTTTTTAATGTTAGTTGTTAACCTTAATTCTCAAGTACTTTTTTACTATGAAAAGAAGATATCATAGAAAATGGCGACATAGAATAGTTTATTCCAAACAAAGACATACCTTAACACCCCAAGAGTTGAAGCCAACCCCATCGATTGATTATGTTTTAATTAGTCAAGGTGAGATGAATATGCTTTCAAATTATATCTTAGATTATCCTAATAACGAAACTGGTGGTCAATTGTTTGGTTATTGGACTTTTGATGAAAAGCCTGTTATCTTATTTGTTTTAGGTCCAGGCCCTAAAGCAGGTCACTATGACGCATTCTTTATGCAAGACATTGATTACTTGAGAGAGTGTGCCTTATTGCTGAAAAAGAAATATGGCTTAGATCATATTGGAGAATGGCATTCACATCATCAATTAGGGCTCTCATATCCGAGTGGCCATGATGCAAGAAATATATCTAATAACATTCGTAAACTTGGTTATTCTAAGTTCCTCTTATGTATTGGTACATGTTCTGCAACTGAATCTTCAATAAACGCTTTCATGTTCTATTCTGATAAGACGAACTATGATTATGTTCCTTGGGTAATAAAAGACATTGATAGTCCTTTTAGGATGATGATAAAAGCTATCGATAAGTGTGCTTTTGATTTACCCAAAAACAAGCTTCCTAATATGGCGCATTTATTTTTGAAATCTTCTTCTCGTGAACATAAAACAATAGATTTTAAAGAGTCTTATTGGCTGAAACAAAAGGGAAATTCGAAAGTTCTCAAAAACATTATCGATTCACTGAAAGAAATGTATCCTGAACAAGTTTATATCCCAACTATAGATAACAATAATGAAGTACATTTGGAATTGTATGAAGGTGATACTATTCTTGAAGACATACATTTCACCAACTCATTTCCTCTTGAACCTCCTCTTATCAACGATTCTTATGGAAATATATTGAGCAAATCCACGAAATGGAAATTCAATGGAGATATATATAATTCATTTATGACATTTTATGAATCCTTTAAATTATTATATCAATTATGATGAGCGCAGGCAGATTTCGGTCAGAAGTTGAAGCTTTACAGCTATCACTTTTACCTAACATGTTCAAGTTCTTTGACATGGATTCAGATAAACCATATCTGAAGATGGTAGCTATTACAAATAGCAAAAACAGATATACACTACGTGTAGATTTGGATGAATTCCCTGAGTCTATCCCCAAAGTTTTTATTACTAAAATGCTTAAAAGCAAATTTGGAGATGATTTAGACCAACCAAGCCATGAGATGCATACGCTTGGTAGTGAGCACGGTTATACACGTATATGTCATTATGGAAATACATCTTGGAAACCAGATGTGGCTTTAAACAAGGTATATCTAAAATGCCGTGTATGGCTAGAAGCCTATGAAGCACACCTGCAAACAGGAGATAATATATGTGATTATTTAGGAACACAATATTAATAATAACTTAAACTTATTGCCATGAACGAGAATGAAAACAATAACTCACTGGGTGAAGTATTAAAAAGAATCCGTAAAGGTGACGTCCGTCGTCAAATCAGATATGACGAGGAAACAGGTGATTTTATTATTGAAGACGCAGACGCTCCAATTGAAGAAGGTTCTCAGGACGCCACATCTTTTGCAGAAGAAGGATATGCCTAATATGGGATATGAGGCTTATTTAACAGCGGAAGATATTTTATCTTTCCTAAACAGTCCCGTTTCTGAATTAATGGGCTATTATTATGAATGGGAAGGTGAGAATGTTATACATATACATTCTCAACCTCTCAAGCACTCCTTTGGTCGAATGGGTAGATGCTTATTTACAAAAGTAACAAATATTACTGAGGTTGATTTCAAGGATGAGATCCGGTTCATCGCTTCTATAACTCAAAATGAAGATTCATTTCGAATTCGCCTCTACTCTATTGAAGAAGATAATGTTGTAGAGATTCTATGTAAACTCATTCCTGACAAGTCGGATTTATATTCTAGGAGCAAGGGGCTACTTGAAGTGGAAATCCTCTCTAAGAAGCATGTAGCCATTGTAGGCTTAGGTAGCTTTGGCTCCCAGATAGCTATAGAATTGGCTAAAGCGGGTGTTGGAGAATTTTCGTTATTTGATTTTGATAGAATTGAATTGCATAATATAGGAAGGCATTCTTGTACTCTGAAAGATCTGGGAAGACTTAAAACAAATGCTATCGAGGAGGCAATATTAGGGAAGAATCCTTATGCTATAGTGCATAAGTATGCTATCAATATTGCAGTTGAGAAAGATATATTTTTCAGTACAGTCCCATTAGTGGACTTAATTATTTGTGCAACTGATAATAATGATAGTAGATTTATAATTGCATCTGCTCTACATAAATACCAGAAAGTGGGGATTTTCGGGAGAGCAATTACGAGAGCCGCGGGAGGCGATGTGTTCAGGTATAGACCTGGTGGACCATGTTATGGTTGTCTGATAGGTAGTCATGTGATAGAAGCTCGTGACGAAGAAGTTTCAAGCGAAGAGGCTGGAAGACGCAGCGGAGTTATCCCTGCATACGCTTCACCTGAAGATGTAAACGCAATGGTTCAAGTAGGTCTCTCTGTTGACATTGAACCTATTTGCAATCTTATGATAAAACTCTCGCTTGTTGAACTATCAAAAGGATTGAATTCTGGTATATCTTCTCTTGAAGAGGATTTGAAATACGATGCATATATTTGGGCAAATAGAAGAGATAACAACTTCTCAAATTGGCATTCATTTTATAAATCTGGTTCAAAACAAACTATTCTAAAATGGTATGGTATCAATATTCCCAAAGATGAACATTGTGCTATTTGTTCCGAAGATCCAAAATTGGACTTAGGGCTAGGATATGGAACGACTTCATATGAAGAATATGCTGGAGTAGATTTTCAACTAGATTAATTTTATATTATGATACAACTTGGTATTTTCACAGAAAAGTCAAAAAGGTGTATTCTAAAATCATTGAAGATGGCAGAAGAATGTGGTTACAAGTATCTGGAGCCACAAGTTCTGATGGCAGGTGTCGTCAACGAAGGAAGAGATATGCTCTCGTTTGTACTTCAATATTTACATGTTGATAGAATAGATTTCTGTAGAAAAGTTAACGTCGCTATTACAAATATAAGAGATCTATCCCAAGAAGCACCAATTCTTAGTGAGAGTACATCTGAAATATTTGATCAAGCAAAAGCGTTATCAATCGATAATGGCTGCGAGCTTATACCTTTGGAATTTATTTTCTTTTCGATGATTCGAATTCCATCTGTGATTAAAGATATATTTACAAGTTATGAAATAGATGAGGAAATTTTATCAAATGCAATAGCTCATTATAGAAGAAATGCAGATATTTCAATAGTTGATATCTCCGATGTCTCAGCAGCCGACTATCCCAATCTCAACAAATATGGTAGGAATTTGTGTATAGATGCGCGAAATGGCCAGATTCATAATGCTATTGGAAGAGATACAGAAATCAGAAGAATTATACATATCATTTCAAGACAAACTAAAAACAATCCAATTTTGGTTGGTGAACCAGGTACAGGTAAAACTGCTATAGTAGAGGGCTTAGCTCATCGTATTATAGAAGGAGATGTGCCAAGAGAAATGAGAAATGTTCAATTGTATTCGTTGGATATTGCTTCCCTGATAGCAGGTGCCAGTCATGTCGGAGAATTTGAAGAACGATTAAAAGGTGTTATTGAGGAAGTTGCAAGTTCAGATGGTAACATTCTGCTTTTTATCGATGAAATTCATCTGCTTATTGGCGAAGGTCGTACTAGTGGCGCAATGGATGCTGCAAACATCATGAAACCAGAATTGGCAAGGGGGAAGATTAAAGTAATCGGAGCTACAACATTCGAGGAATACAATAAGTATATTGAGCAAGACAGAGCATTTGAACGCAGATTTCAAAAAGTTTCTGTTGATGAACCTGATGAGGAAGCGGCATTAGCTATTTTGCGAGGTATCCGTATTCGGTTAGAAGATTTCCACAAAATACGTATTAAAGACGAAGCTATACGGGCTGCTGTAAAATTATCCATGAGATATATTCAAGACCGATGCTTACCAGACAAGGCAATTGATCTATTGGATGAGGCTGCAGCAAAAATGAAAATAGCACGTTCGTCATCACCTACAGAACTGGATTCTTTGAGGAGAAAAATTACAACTAAAGAAATAGAATGTGAATCGCTTAAGCGTGATGACGAATCAAACCCATTTGTTTCTCAGCTGCAAGAAGAAATATCAAACTTAAAGGAAGAGGAAAATTCCCTTCATGCAAAATGGCAGAGCGAACGTCAGTTACTTGAAGAAATACAGATCCGGCGGAACGTTATAGCTCGACTCATAGATGATAAACATTTAGCAGAAAGCCAAGGTGTCGCCTCGTCTGTTGTGAACATTTCATTACAGATTCGAAACATTGAAGCAGAGATTCATCACCTAATGGAATCTCTGAATGATGGTGCAAGTGAAAATCTACTAAAGCCAGAATTGGATGAAATGGACGTGATGGCAGTTGTCACAGAGTGGACAGGTATTCCTGTATTGAAACTATCTGAAGACGAAACAGAGAAATTAGCCCACATCGAAGATTGTCTTACTCAAACAGTTATCGGCCAAGATGAGGCGAAGATAGCTGTAGCAAATGCCATTCGCAGAAATCGAATGGGCTTTAGTGATGAAAGCAAACCTATTGGTTCATTTCTTTTTTTAGGAACAACAGGTGTAGGAAAAACAGAACTATGCAAAGCACTTAGTGAATATCTATTTGATAGTAGAGATGCATTAATTAGAATTGATATGAGCGAATACCAGCAGGAACATGAAGTATCAAAACTGTTTGGTGCTCCTCCTGGTTATCTTGGTCATGAGGATGGTGGTCAATTGACAGAAGCTGTCAGAAGAAAACCTTATTCTGTGATTTTGTTTGATGAAATAGAGAAGGCTCATCCAAAAGTATTTGAGACTCTATTACAGATTTTAGATGATGGAAGGATGACAGATGGCAAAGGTAGGACGATTAACTTTAAAAATACCATTATTGTGATGACGTCTAATTTGGGACATCAGATTATATATTCTACTTTGCAGGGCAGGCATGCTCCACAAAGGCCAAGAATAGGTTTTGTAGATTATTCACATAGAGAGATGGAAAATAATGACGATAGTATTGTAACAAGTGAGAAAATTAATAAAGCAAAATCTCTTATTCTGTATGAACTAAAATCTAAAGTCGCACCAGAGTTTGTAAATAGAATAGATGAAATAGTTATGTTCTTGCCATTGTCTAAAGACGATGTTAAGAAAATCGTGTTGTTGCAAATTTCTTCAATCGTAAAAAAAATGAAAGCCAAAGGATTGGAACTTGATATTAAAGAAGACGCTATAGATTTTCTTGTGCAAGTAGGTTTCCAGCCAGAATATGGTGCACGACCCGTCAAACGTGCTATCAATTCTTTTCTAATAGATGATTTAAGTTTGAACATTCTAAATGGTTTTGTTTCTAAAAATGCCCCTATAGTCGTTTCGGCATCACAAGATTCATTAGTTTTTTCTAATAATTGATTATTATGATTGATTTATCTAATTACAACCCTCGAACAGGCACAATAACAGGGGAGGCTGAAAGCAAGTGGTTTGTGCCAGAAGACCGTTTAAATCCAGATCAACGGAGATTCCTTACTTCTGTAGATATAAATCAACAGAATATTTGGATTAAAGGATTTGCCGGGTCTGGAAAATCTATTCTGTTGGTTCATGTTGCAAAGAAGATACTTGCCGCAAAACCAAACGCCAAAATAGTGCTTATCGTTTTTACTCAGTCATTGGTTGAGATGTTTAAAACAGCACTAAAAGAGTTGCGGATGTCAATACCTGTGATAACCTTCATGAAATTCATGGATTCTCCGTCGAGTTATGATTATATTTTATGTGATGAAGTTCAGGATTTAACGCCAAGAGTATTGAATAGAATGTATGAGTGTTCTGCCCATCTCGTTGTTGCCGGTGATTCAAACCAATCCATCTATGCAGAGGATCCTCGTTGGAGGGAAAAAACGGTTGACGTTTCGCAAATACCCACTTTGATTCATGGTAATGATTTTGAACTGACTATTGTTGAACGATTAACAGAATCTATAATGAAAGCTGTAAAATCGTTTTTACGATTAAATATATTTGGTACAAAAGTCAATTTGAATCATACAGATACAAAAATATCATTATGTAGAGCAAATTCATCTAACTCTGAAATATCATTTATTATTCAAAATTCAACACGTGTTACCCAAAGAGGTTATACTGCTGCTATACTCATTCCCACACAAAAAAGTATAGTAGAGTTTGTTAATAGTGCATTAGCATCTCAAGGAAAACCGACATGGAATAGTACAACAAATGAGTATGGGAAGGTTAACTTTGGGGCAATGAATAATCATCTTGCATCGTATGGTATCAAAATGCAATATGTAGGCAATGGGTATGGCCAATTTAAAAGTAATCCTGATTATGTTGTTCTGATGACATATCACAGTGCCAAAGGATTAGACTTTGATTATGTTTATATTCCATACTGTAATGATTACTTATGGATTAGTTATAACCAAGATTTATCAAAAACTTTGTTTATGGTGGCTATGACACGAGCAAGAATGAATTTATATATCACTTATACTGGAGTTTTACATAGCTATGTACAGCCATATGCTAACGATTCAACTATTTGTTCAACACGTTCAATATAATAATTATTATGGGCAATTATCTTACGATAGTAAGTCGGTCGGATTTTAACGACTTATACAAATTTGGGCATTTATTTGTCCACAATATAATTCCTTTTGAAGGAGAACTGGTCGATCATGTGGATGATAAACCTCTTTTTGATGCTGTTACTGCATATATGAATACATATGAGTATTCTACAGAATATCTTTTATTGCATATTTCAAGAAATTCTTTCGCTGGAACTTCTGTGGAGATTTTTATTAAGGATGTTGTAGGTGTATATGCTTTAGATGCAGAAGCACAAGCTAATCTGTCACTATCTTTGGATCAACGAATATATTTGCAAGCAAGTTGTTGGGAAGAAAAATTTAAAGAGTTAAATAAAAAACAGTCCATACGTCAATCAAAAGCTGGTAAGTTTAATTGCTTTGAGATCTTTCAAATTTCCGCAGAAGAGCGCAGCTATACAGAGAACATATTGCCTAAATATTTCGTTGAAGATCTATATAATGACCTGTATGAGGGGAAAAAGCCAGATGGAGATAGGCCAATCTGGACATATCTTGTAAGGTATGAAAGGCATAGTCCTTATTGGAACGATATTCGCGGCTTCTTCTCTGATGCTGTTCATGTTTTTGAAAGCTATCTGCAAAAACATGTAATAGAGTATGATATAGCTGATGAAGTTCCATTAGGTGATGTTATATCTCGTTGTGGGCAAGATTTTGATGACATTTACCATACTATTATACAAAAAGCCCCTTCAAATTACAAAATAGATGGATGCAACTATTTTATAGTTGCCGCTCTTTATTTATACATGAATTCATATTTTAGAGATGGTGGTATAACAATGGCAAAATACCTACAGAATGAGCAATTATCGAGAGGGGTATTTCATCAAAAATATGGTAATGACTTTGCTTTGGCTGTTGCCCTTTTAGGCATTAAATTAGGTCATGAGCTATCATATAGTTGCTACTATGAAATTAAGCATCTAGGGATATTTAATAAATCAATTAATAGTAAACAAGATCTCACCAAATCATTAATAAACCCTGCGACAGGTGAGAAGCTTACAGACATTGAAGCTCAAGACCTTTTGAATGAGTTAACTTTAAGTATTACAACACTGAAAGAGGAGTTAAACAAACAAAAGATGTATGAAGAATCTTTGGTGAAAGATAATAACAATAACCAAACCACTATAGAGAATGTACCACTTAAATCTGAATTAAGGCAAAGTACGATTGGAATGGATGACCCTTGTGATAAAGAACCAGAGGTTAATAATAACGATTTAATGGACGCTCAGGTGGATCCAAAGACAGAAAAGAATCCTTCGGATTGCAATGACGAGACCCCCGCAGATTATAACAAAAATATCGATAACGGATGCTCAGATAAATATAATTTGAATACAACTGAAAATTCTTTACAAGATAATGTAAGTTGTGAAAATGAAGCCCAGTTTGAGCCGATAGAGATGAGGAGGCTAAATAAGAAAAGAACCAAATTCATTAAAGGCCCTTCAAAATTTGCCCATAATCAAGAAGAACTTAATAATATGCTTAAGGATGGTTGGGCACCCTCTGATTTTGATAAAAACCCTTCATTACAATTATAATTACAAATATTATGACAAATTTAAGTTTTCAACAAAAGATAGCTATAATGCGAATCCTCTTTGATATTATTAATGCGGATGGTCGCATTGATGCGCGCGAAACATTTTATTTTAATAAAATAGCTAAAATGTTAGATTTAACGGAAAAGGACAGAATTGCCATTAATGACGCGAATTCACTACTTTGTCTATTGGAACTAAATAGTTTTAATGATAATCAGAAAATAGAAATTGCAAAAATGATGGGACAACAGATAGTGGTTGATGAAGACATTAATGTCAACGAAATGGCAATCTATGAATTGGTATGTAAAACGTGTGGTATAGATATTAAATTTGAGAATGTGGTTTCAGCAGAACAGATTAATAATAGTACAAGATCATAATATTATAAATATATGAAAATACCAGGAGTAATCTTTTCTTGGAAACGAGCCTTAGGAATCACTAAAGCAAAACAACAAATAGCTAGGAAAATAGGGATTCCTTTGACCAAAAATGGATTGGAGAGAAAAATAGGCTCGACAATTATGAAATCATTATTACGCAAGAAATAACTGTTATTGCCATATTATGTGGAAGGATATGGAATTATTTCCTGTCCTTCCTCTTTCATTCTTGCTATACTCACTTCGATTATTCTATTACATTGCTCAATGTTTGACATCCCGATATGAGTAAAATCTCGTGGAATATTAAGAGTATTAGAAAGCCAGTTATAGACTAATGGCCGTTTAAAAACCTTGGGTTTCCATAGTTGATCTAGATAGTGGTGGGCTTTCTTTTTTGCTTCACGAAGATCTTTATTAGCTAACATGCCAAGTGAAAGATGAGTACCTTTATAACAACCAACATAGGCATTACATTTTTGACATATATAAATCATACCATATGATGTCCCATTATAAATCTGTGCACTATCTACTAGATCTGTTTTATTTCCACAATATGGGCAAATCATTCCAGAGAAGACAAACTTCTTTTCAATAGGAGAGAATTCGCCATTAGCATTAATCTTCTTTACTATAGAAGGGGTGGTTCTGCCTTTAAACTGAAAAGCTGTTGTACTACCTCTTCTATCTGGTATCCCAAAAGGAATATAATCATTGTTTGCATATTGAAATGCCCAATTCGCAATAAGAAGATGATGATCTATCCCTCTTTCAGATATGATCTTATATGTTTTCAATGCTGGACTTGTTGACTCACATCTAAAATTCATCTCAGTCTCTATTCTTACCATTCCAATAAATGTGAGAACTAAAGAACTATCATCTAAACTATTGAAGTCTACAATACCTGCTATTTGATTAAGATTGTAGGGATGATATTGAGAGAAAAGACTTTGGTCAAAATCTAGTATCATATTCCCTTCCCCAATCCTTTTAAGTACTCGTATGATATTTGCGGCATCTACTTTCATATCGTGATTCTGGTTATTTTTCGCAAAGATATCTCCAAATCACTAAAATGCAAACTTATTGATAATGATTTCTCTAATCAAGATACATTATCTGTGCACTCATAGATATGGAAATAAAAAATTCTTATTTCGCGAACATCCAGTTCGTAGATCGTTTTACATTTGCTTACGTAATGAAATGGAAGTTATTCAAAAGAATGGATTATATACATACCGCAGAAAATAACGGTCATCTGTCATTACTGTCATCAAGTAGTATCGATTCGTGTGGATTGATACCATAAGGAGGAATTCATACATTAATAAAGGTATTTCATACATCATATGATAGTTATATAAAGGTAATTATTACATTTGTAGAAACAAATAACAAAACGTAGTATGCCATACAAAGTACCAGCACATATAAACAATCCGATCGCTATCGTGATTAAGCGGTTTGTGGAGAGGGAGAAGGGGATGGTCACGGAGTCTCGTAAAGAGATACAGCGACGCTTCAGTGGCTTGGATTGGGAAGATCAGAAGAGGATTCTTCTGGCCTTCCTTTCTTCAGGTAAGGGGGATAGGGAATGGGCGTATCCTAAATTACTCAACATTTGGGATGATGATTTTCTGCCAATCCTCAAAGAGCTTTTTGAAAAATACCATGAAGAGAGAAGCACGTGGGCAGTAATAAGATACTTTCCCATTGACTATATCTTGCAGCATGCGGAAGAGCTGTCCGTTGGGAAAGATTATTACTTCTTTTGCAGGAGACTCGCTTATGAGCAGGTGGAGTTCCATCCTGATCCTCAGAG
>JAEEGL013038409.1_pt1 | contig 13806 bp, 6 predicted proteins | sample 9134231 | NCBI WGS metagenome assembly JAEEGL01 (sample SAMN16246548, study PRJNA631951) | gut metagenome | biome: gut microbiome; feature: rumen; material: fiber-attached | host: Bos | place: Iran: Karaj | collected 2018-10 | reverse complement strand
CCCCGAGGGGCTTGACAGCGGAAATGTATATAGATACACTGGCCCTATCGGGCCAACGGGCTGGCACAAAGGCTACGGGTAGGCGACGGAACGTCGGGAATGGGCCTGCCCCTACACTGGCGGCATTGCCCATCCGCAGAAGGCACACTGGCCCTGACGGGCCATCGGGCTGGCACAAGGCCTGCCCCTACACTGGCAGCATTGCCCATCCGCAGAAGGCACACTGGCCCTGACGGGCCAACGGGCTGGCACAAAGGCTACGGGTAGGCGACGGAACGTCGGGAATGGGCCTGCCCCTACACTGGCGGCATCGCCTGGCACCTGACACTGGCCCGTGTAAAACCGTGTAGAACCGTGGCGGCATCGTCTGGCAACTGACACTGGTCCTGAGTGTTTGTTGTAAAATATTGTCAAAAATCGGGTCGGTCGCAAAAGTCGCATTTATCAGGTGTCTTTTTTAGGTATACCTAAGGAGGATATAATATTTTTTAATATTATATATATATTAATATATATATAATATTAAAGTCCTATATGGCATATCAGTAAAAAGACACAAAATAAATGCGACTTTTGCGACCATTCCGCAGAAGACCGCGCAAGGTGTCTCCGGAGCGATTTTCGCGATTTGTAAGTTTTTTTTAGCAAGGAGTAAGGAGTAGGGGAGATGTGGAGGTAAAGTAGGATAGACTTGACGCATACGCTTCACTTTCAGGAGGTGAGGAGTAAGGAGGTGAGGAGGTAAATTTACGGAAAATAGCCCCCAATGACCCCACACGCGTGCGGAATGCGCAGGTATACCTAAGGTGTATTTTGGGGGGTAAAACGCTGGAAACCCCTGTGTTTACATTGGAAAGCGAAAAGGTCGCAAAAGTCGCATTTATTTTTGTCATTTTTCAAAGCCACGCGCTCGAGTGTCGGACACATCAATTCGAAAAGTCGGACACCTCAATTCGAAAAGCCGGACACCTCAATTCGAAAGGTCGGCAAACCACTTGGACGGCGGTGTGTGCATATCCAGAAATGCCAAAATGAAAAAATGGCACGTCACAAGCAATTATTATCATTTTCTTGTCTGTTTTTGAAAGAAAAGTCGTAACTTTGCAGAGTAATGTGCAAATAGTTGAATCGAATCATGATTCTCGAATTCTGTGCAACCAACTAACAAGGCTAAAGTGTCCAAAGAATCTGGAGTAACAAGACATGCGACAACCCAATTACGACAAGCACCCGGCCACGAAGATAAGCGGCAACGTGTGGCGAGGATGGCAAGCTATAAAGGCCAAGCTACGAGACGCGATGAGGGGACATCACGTCATGGCAATGGAACTGTACGCTGGCACTCACGAAGACGAAATCCTGTCTGCGCTCAAGGAGGCCTTCCCCCACTGTGTCTATGACACACGCCAATGGATGAAGCCCGAGGGCGCTGTGCGCGCAATGACCGAACGCTACATGACCGACGACGTGCTCTTCGGCTACGTGAGTCCGCTGAGCATTGAAGACTATTTTGAGCCATCATTACTCTCGAAGGTGAAAGATGAAATAGCGGCAAAAACCATTAACGGCGATAAAATGATACTGGTGGGGTCGGGGGCCTCGCTCTTTGCCCCCGAAGACGCATTGTTGGTCTATGCCGACATGGCCCGCTGGGAGATTCAGCAACGGTTCCGCCGTCACGAGGTAAAAGCCCTGGGGGTGGACAACCGCCAGGATCCCGTTTCTGTCCAGTATAAGCGTGGCTACTTTAACGACTGGCGCATATTGGATCATCTTAAAGAGGACCTGATGCCTGAAGTGCAGTTTTGGCTGGACACCAACATGGCCGGTGACCCCAAGATGACGGATTCCGAGACACTGCGTAGGGGAATGGAACAAACGGTGAGGGGGCCGTTCCGCGTGGTACCCTTCTTTGACCCCGCGCCGTGGGGCGGACAGTGGATGAAAGAGGTCTGCGACCTCGACCGCTCGCAGCCGAACTATGGCTGGTGCTTCGATTGCGTGCCCGAGGAGAACAGCTGGCTGCTGGACATCGACGGCATACTGTTGGAGTTGCCTGCCGTAGACTTGGTTCTGGCCGAGAGTCGTCGGCTGTTGGGCGAGCGTGTGGAAGCACGCTTTGGCAAGGACTTTCCCATCCGCTTCGACTTTCTCGACACCATGGGTGGGGGCAATCTCAGTCTTCAGGTACACCCTACAACACACTTCGTACATCGCGAATTCGGACTTCATTACACGCAGGACGAGAGCTACTACCTGCTCGATGCCGAGGAGGGTGCTACCGTCTATCTCGGCCTGAAACGCGGCATTGACCCACAAGCCATGATGACCGACCTGCGACGGGCTCAGCGCGGCGAAATCGTCTTTGACGCCGAGAAATACGTCAATAGGTTTCCTGCCAAGAAACACGACCACTTCTTGATTCCTGGCGGCACCATTCATTGCTCGGGCGCGGGGAGCATGGTGCTGGAAATTAGTTCGACGCCTAATATCTTCACCTTCAAGTTGTGGGACTGGCAACGGCTGGGACTCGACGGCAAACCTCGGCCCATCAATGTGGAACGTGGCGGACGTGTCATCCAGTGGGAACGCGACACGGACTTCGTGGAGAAACACCTGCGTAACCATGTGGACAAGGTGTCACAAGGCGATGGATGGACCGAGGAGCGCACGGGACTCCACCCCAACGAGCCCATCGAGACACACCGCCATCGGTTTACCACTCAGGTCGAGTTGAACACCCAGGGCAGTGTCAATGTCCTGAACCTACTGGAAGGCGACGAAATCATCGTGGAAAGTCCCACAAACGCATTCCTGCCCTTTGTGGTTCATTATGCCGAGACATTTATTGTTCCGGCCTGTGTGGGCGACTACACCATGCGCCCGTATGGCCAAGCAGAGGGGACGGAGTGTGTGACCATTAAGGCTAGTATTAGGTAAAGGAGTTAGGAGTGAGGAGTTAGGAGTGAGGAGTGAGGAGTGAGGAGTGAGGAGTTAGGAGTGAGGAGGTGAGGAGGTAAAGTAGGATAGAGAAGGAGGCTCTAACTACCTCTCGCTCGAGCTCTGCTCGCTTGCTACCAAAGGGACGCAAGAACTACTTCTAACGACTTCTAACTACTTCTAACTACTTCTAACTACCTCTAACTACTTCTAACTACTTCTAACTACTTCTAAAAATAAGATATTTATGTACGAACAGGACCAACGCACGGTGCTCACGCTTGATGCAGGCGGCACCAACTTTGTATTCTCGGCCATGCAGGGTTGCCAGGAAGTTGTAACGGCGGTTCGCAAAGCGGCAGTACCCGACAGCAAGGAACGCTGTCTGGAAACACTGGTGGCGGGATTTCGCGATGTGGAAAGGCAGCTGCAGCATAAACCAGTTGCCATCAGTTTTGCATTTCCCGGCCCGGCCGACTATGAGCATGGGGTGATTGGCGACCTGCCTAACTTTCCGGCCTTCCGCGGCGGCGTGGCTATGGGCCCCTATCTGGCCGAACGGTTTGGGCTGCCGGTCTTCATCAATAACGACGGCAACTTGTTTGCCTATGGTGAGGCACTGGCCGGGACGTTGCCCGCAATAAACAGATGCTTGGCCAGCTACGGCAGCCTGCGCCGCTATCGCAACTTACTGGGTCTGACACTCGGAACAGGTTTTGGTGGTGGCGTGGTGATCGACGGCCGGCTACTTACAGGCGACAACGGCTGCGGTGGCGACGTATGGCTGATGCGCAACCCGCGCTATCCGGAACTACTCAGCGAAGAGAGTGTGAGCATTCGTGCCGTGCGCAGGGTGTATGCCGAGAAAAGCGGCAGAGACGCCTCGATGCTTACGCCGAAGGCTATTTTCGACATAGCCGAGGGACACACTGAAGGCGACAGGCAGGCTGCCATCGGCAGTTTCTACGAGCTGGGACGTGTGGCCGGCGATGCCATCGTGCATGTGCTTAACATCGTAGACGGCCTCGTGGTCATAGGCGGAGGTGTGGCCGGTGCCTCCAAGTACATTCTTCCAGGCATCATGGACGAGGTGAAAAATCCCGTCGGAACGTTCGGCGGCGACAGCTATCCATGCCTGCAGATGGAGGTGTTCAATCTTGAGGATAAAGAGGGGCGCGCAGCTTTTCTTCTTGAGAAAGACACCACCATCGGAGTGCCTGGCAGTGAGCGACGAGTGCCGTATATCGCACACAAGAAAGTGGGAATTGCCGTCTCCGCGATGGGAGCCAGCAAAGCCATTTCCATAGGAGCCTATGCTTACGCCTTGGCTCAGCTTGACAAACAATAACCAAATATAGAGACAATGAAACAGACCGAGAAACTCTGCGCCACAGTATTAACGATAGTACTGGCCGCATGCAGCAACGCTGTCACGACAGACGTAGCGCAGTATGTCAATCCAAACCTGGGAACGATTCACAGCCGCTGGTTTTTCTACACGCCTGCCGCAGAGCCCTTTGGCATGGCAAAATTGGGACCATCGACCAATGGCACCTATGGTAACGATCAGGGATGGGAAGCCGTGGGATATGAAGACGGCCACACCTCGATTGACGGCTTCCCATGCCTCCACGAGTTTCAAGTTGGCGGCATTTCGTTGATGCCCATCACAGGTGAAGTTAAGACAAGGCCCGGAAGTATGGAGGAACCTGACAGTGGGTTCCGCTCGCGCTTTGACAAGGTTGATGAGACGGCCCGCCCAGGATACTATTCGGTGAAGCTGAAAGACTATGACGTAAAAGTGGAACTAACAGCCACAAGCCGCGTGGGATTCCAGCGATACACATTCCCGGAAACAGACGAGGCACACATCTTGTTCAACATTGGAAACCGTCAGGGGGAGAGTGGGGCAGTGCGCGATGCCTACATCAAACAAAACGGCAGAACCGTGGAAGGCTACGTCGTTACGGAGCCCGAATATGTGAAGAAATACCAGGCAGGCGCCTCTGTGGCTATGTACTTCTATGCCGAGCTCGACCATGAGCCACGTTCGGTAAGCGTAGGCTATCAGGACAGTTTGTTATACGAAGGTACGGACGTGAAAGGACCTGGCGCCCTGCTTTGCCTTAACTATGCGACAAAGGCTGACGAAGTGGTAAACGTAAAGGTCGGTCTTTCATATACTTCCATCGAAAATGCTAAAGTAAACTTTGAAGCTGAAGCAGCCAAGAGTGATTTTGACAAAGTAAGGGCAAAGACCGAAGACAAATGGCAGCGAGCACTGGGAAGGATAAAAGTGGAAGGAGGAACCGAGGAGAGTAAGACGAAATTCTACACCGGACTCTTTCACGCACTGCTGGGGCGTGGGCTGGCCAGCGACGTGAACGGGGCTTATCCACGAAACGACGGTACAACGGGACAGATAGATCTTGACAAGAACGGGAAACCCTTACACCACCATTACAACACAGATGCCGTATGGGGCGCATACTGGAACCTTTCGCTGCTCTGGGCGCTTGCCTATCCCGATTATTACAATGACTTTGTAAACAGCCAGTTGCTGGTCTATAAAGATGCCGGATGGCTGGGTGACGGAATTGCGGCCAGCAAATACGTGTCGGGCGTAGGCACCAACATGGTGAGCATCATTCTGGCCGGAGCCTATCTCAACGGTGTCCGCGACTACGATGTGGAAACGGCCTACGAAGCAGCACTGAAGAATGAGCTCGGATGGGAACATCGCATTGAAGGTGCAGGCAAAATGGATGTGAAGCAATTTGTGGAGCGTGGATATGTACCCTTCAACGACAGTGTCTTCTTCGGAACCCATCCTGGCGGTTCCACGTTCTCTGCGTCGCATACGTTGGAATACAGTTTCAGCGCATACGCCGTAGCACAATGGGCGAAAGCGTTGGGCAAAGAGAACGATTACAAGCGACTGATGGAATTGGCGTCGGGGTGGGAGAAAATCTTCGACGACAGCCTGAGACTCATTCGTCCTCGCGTGATGGACGGTTCCTTCATTGATCATTTCAACCCCCTGGAATCTTGGCGTGGCTTCCAGGAGGGCAACTCGATGCAATACACGTTCTTTGTACCGCACAATCCCGAAAGCCTAATACAAAAGATGGGCAAGGACGAATTCAATGCCCGGCTCGACTCCATCTTCACCGTTGCTCGCGAGCTCATCTTTGGTGGCGGGAAGGTTGTCAACGCTTTCTCTGGCCTGCAAAGTCCATACAATCATGGCAACCAGCCAAGCCTGCATATTGCGTGGCTGTTCAACTTCTCTGGAATGCCATGGCTGACGCAGAAATGGACTCGCCTGATATGTGACGAATTCTATGGAACAACGGCCGAACACGGATACGGTTATGGACAAGACGAAGACCAGGGACAGTTAGGAGCATGGTACGTGATGGCGGCCATGGGACTCTTTGACGTCAAGGGGGGAGCCGAGGTGTCGCCCACGTTCCAATTGGGAAGTCCCGAATTCGACCGCATCGAGATTCGGCTAAACCCCGTGAATGCCACAGGCAGGAAATTCATCATTGAGACGGAAGGTAACGCTCCCGATGCCTATTACATACAATCGGCCACGCTTAACGGGAAACCACTTACACGACCCTGGGTCTCGAGAAAGGACGTGTTCGAGGGCGCCACGCTGCATCTCAAGATGGGAAACAAGCCCAATCCTGACGCATTCAGTGATGGAGATCGATGAAAGAAATTTGCAACAATTAGAAAGAAAAACATCCTAAATATAAAAACAACGAATTAAACGAATTGAACGAATTAAGTAATGATAAAAAAATGAGTTGGTACGATTTTCAATGAAAGAAATTGGCAACAATTAGAAAGAATAACATCCAGAAATTAGAAGAAATATTTTTTCTCATTGTTGAGAAACGAGTCTTTTTTTGAAACGATTTTCTTTAATTTGTTTTTAATTAGGGCCACGAATGTGGCCTTGTTGAAACTATTAAATAAAATTAGTTTTCAATTAGGACAATTCGTTTCCAAAACAAACATCTCCTGTTCATTTCAACCGTAAGATTTCTACCTAAACGAATTACAACGCGCAGCAATTCGTTTAATTCGTTAAATTCGTTGTTGGAAAAAGGATTATTTTCAGTAGCTGTAAGAACGATTAGACACGGTTGATGTCAACGTAGCCATGCGTCACTGCATAGATTGTCAAGGCGGACACGCTCTTGAAGCCGAGCTTGTCCATGATATTCTTGCGATGTGTCACTACGGTGGAGAGTCCAATGTTCAGCTTGTCGGCTATTTCCTTGTTGATGAATCCCTGGACAATGAGTGACATAACCTCGATTTCACGGTCGCTTAGGATTTTCTGTTGAAGGACCTTGGGCATTGGCGGCAGGTTACGCCCACCTTTGTGAGCATGCTGCTGCAACATGAGCAACGAGCGAACCAGTGCTGACTCCGGCACGTTGATGCATAAGCTGTGAAAATCGGAAAGTTGGCTGCTGCCGTCAAGCGACAGTGTCAATACGATGGTCTTCTGCCGACGTTCAGTAAAGAACTGACGGTTTTCCAGCACAATGCTCATCGCCACAAAATAATGTACATACTTTTCAGGATTGTTTGCCAACAGCTCTGCCATCGTGCCAAAAGTGTCGATAGTCACGATGGGAATCACGTTCTGAAGCAGCTGCTTGAGCCCTAACACTGCTAACGTGTTGGGGTCGACAATGGCCATATGTGGACGTCCTTGTGTCATATTCTCGGCAAAGTTACATATAATTTTTCAAATATCGACAAAAACAAGCGGAAAAGTTACAAAAACCGCACTAAACAATTAAAAAAGATTAAAAACCGATAGTTTTTTGTGCATTTTGTTGGTCGGTTTAAATAATATTTGTATTTTTGCCGTGTGTTTTTCATGGTATTAGATTATTAAGGTTAATTTTGAAGGTTGATTGTCGTGAGACAGAACGACCTTTAACGAACACCACTTGTCAATAATTTTTGTATAAGTGGTAAAAGAAAGGGAGCCTGTGAAGGTTCCCCTTCTTTCGCGTTTGACACGCTATATCACTCCGTGTAGAACTTTATCAGGCGGGTCAGTGCGTCCTGGCATACGGGGCAGAACTCAGGTTCCTCGTTGGTGCGCATCCGACAGTTTTCACAGGCCCGCCAGACGCCCTTCGACAGGTAGCCGCCACCTTCATGCAGCCCTACACGTGGGTCACGCTCCATGAGTGCTTTCCATTTGGAGTCGAAGTCGAGTAGGGTAGTGAGGTTGGGTTCCCATGGCTCCGTGTCGGCGAAGTACATGGGATCGTCGTCACCGTAAGGGTACTCGTCAGCCAAGCCGCCAAACGAATGGCCGAACTCGTGCACGACAACAGGTCGGAAATTGCGGCCACGCGTGTAACTCAGGTTGTAAGAGTTGTAGATGCCACCACCGCCATAGTGCTCGGTGTTGGCCAGGATGATGATATGCTCGTAAGGCACACCGGCCAGCAGATCGTGGAGGCGTTTGAGATGGAGTGTCGTCAGGTAGCGCTGGCTGTAGAACGTATCGAAATGCGACCCCAACGCCGTCGAGCGCCAAATGCCGTTGCCAGGCTCGCTGACGCCGCTGTCGTCGGATGCTGACAGCAGAGCCACCATCTGAAAGCGGTCGCTCATCGAGCGGAACGGCTCGTGGCTGAACAGGGCGTCGGTGGCTTCGCGGCAGTCGGCCAGATATTGGTCCATTTCATCGGCTGTGTAGCCTTCAGCCACGAAGGCCACCTTGATGTATTTATCATAATCTCTGGCGGGATGAATCACTTCAAACGGGGTGGGCTGGCGACTGATGCGCCGTATCAGGATGTCGTTGGGGACAACTATGTGTGTCATCGAGGTGATGGTACGCTGATGGTAATCGTACAGTTCGACGGTGACACGCACTGTGTCCTTCGGCTTCGGAATCAGAAAAACGTTCTCGAACGATCGCTGTGTCATTTTGGCTTCGTTCGTAGCCAGCCACTCCTGGAACAGCGTCGAGAACGAATGGCGATAGATGACGCTGTCCGTGTGTAGCTTCTGCACGACGAGCTGGCCGTTGCCCATCAGTGGAACGTCACCCAGATGGCTGCGCTTGCCGTACCAGACTGGTGTCAGCGTGAGTTCATCCACGTAGATGTTCTGACGCTCGGCATTTCCTGCAAAGATGTAGTCGATGCGTAACGTGCTGTCCTCAAAGTTGGTTTCAAACGCCGAAGCGCTGATAGCGAACGGTACAGGCTGGGCTTTCAAGCCCAAGACAGAGAGCAAGGCTCCAAGAAGGAATGTTCTTTTATTTATCATAATGTCGATTCGTGTACAAAACGAGAATCCGAAACCGTGCTTCCATAAGACGCGAACTATTTGACGATGCCAGCCATGATGTTGGTGACGAACACAATGTCGCCGATGCCTACACCTGCATCGTTGTTCACGTTAGCTCGCTTCTTAATGGCAGGGTCGGTCTCGATACCCGCCATCACATTGGTGATGGCCACAATGTCACCGATGCCCACCTGGCCGTCACCGTTAACGTCGCCCAGCTGATAGCCTACTTTCAGTGTGAGGTAGCCAGGATTGTCGGCTCCGCCGTCGATGTGAGCGTAAGATGCGTCCGTATGCGCTTTATCAAAAGTCGTGCCCTTTTCACCAACGAGACTATTGCAGTAATTGAACATGCCGACTGACGTTTCGACGTTCTCCGTGCTCCACTCATCGCCGACGTAGATGGTCTTAAGGTTTTTGCAATCTGCGAACATCCAGCTCATTTGGGTCACCTTCCGCGTGTCGAAGCCACTCAGGTCAAGATCAGTCAAGAGGACACATTCTTCGAACATACCATACATGTTTGTCACCTCGCTGGTATTCAGGTTCTGCAAATTTTCTATAGACTCAAGGCTACGCTTAATGGCAAACCATTCGTATGTGCTTGTAGGACGTGCACTGGCAAACGACGCATCGAACACCACCGAATTGACGTAGTAAGTGAACCAGCCGGGATCTCTATCGCCGACGTTCAGCTCAAATGAAGTGCCTGGCCTCGACCATCGCTGCCCGTCGTTGTAGAAAGTCAGCGTACCGTTGGCAATCATCACATAGGGCTTTAGCGACAGGTAGCCTGGATTGTCTGGGCCACCATCGACGTGGGCGTAAGACACATCGAGATGGCTTGAGGTGTACTTCGTACCTTCCGCACCGACAATTCTTGGACAGCCCCAGAACATTTTCTCCGACTCCGTCACGCTCTCAGTGTTCCAGTTCGCACCGACGTAGATGGTCACCAAGTCTTTAGATTTATAGAACATATAGCTCATGTTGGTCACCTTTCGCGTATCGAAGTTGGTCAAGTCGAGTTCAGTCAACTTTTCGCACTCCTGGAACATGCCATCCATTATTGTCACTTCGCTCGTGTTCAGGTACTGCATATTCACAAAAGTAAGTTGTGGATGTGCTATAAACCATCCGAAGGTGGTGGTGGGACGGGCATTGGCAAACGACTCGTTGAAGATCACTTTATCAAACTTTTCATAAATCCATTCAGGAATCTCAGTGTCAACATTCAAGTCGAACACCTGATCAGTGCGTGTCGAAAATTGGCTGTCATAATAGAATGTCAGCGTTCTGTTAGCTAAAAGGACATACGGCTTTTTCGGAATCTCAATCACAATCCACTCGTCCACAATGGGATTGCCTTCACCATAGGTGTCGCAAACCATGTGCTGATTGGGGTTCCATTGCGTGTGATTAGGATCGGGAGAAGTGATGCGAAGGCTTGTGTCCCCACCAATCTCTTTCCAGTATGAGATGCCGCTGATGGTGCTGCCCTTACACTTGAGCGTGACATTGGCGCTGTTCAGGCTAAGAGGACGGTTGTAAATGTATGTCAGCTGGGGGCGCGAACGGCGATCACGTTTTGCCACCAGGCCACCATTGCTGCCCTCGGCAACAACGGTGATATAGCATCCGTTTACCACGCCGATATCCAGTGTGTCGCTATAGATTCCGTTATAGCCTTTGGCACTTAGCGAAGCATCGGCCGAGTTGCCGTAGATGGTGGTCTTAGTGTTGAAAAAGATTCCGTTTGTATTGTCATCGCCAGGCGTGTTGTAGACACTCACCGGACCCGTCACGTAAACTTTCAATCCGATGAAATTGCTATATATACCAGCGCCATAGCCCAAAGCCACTTCATTAAAGGCCCCCTTACCCGCTATGAGACAGTGGTCGAGGTACAGGGCGCTGAGTTCCGGATTGAACGTGGCGGCACCTTCGATAACGGGGATATTGCTTCTGTTCGACAATGTTACACGCTCGCCACCAATCCATATTGCAAACTCGCCCGTGAAGAGATAGCCGGGGGCGGCGGTGCCGCCATCGATACAGGCGTATGTACCATCGACATGGGCGGCATCGTAGGTCGTTCCTGAGCCTCCGATAAGCGACTTGCAGTCGGTGAACATACCGTCCGACTTACTCAGGCTCGACCTACTCCACTTGTCGCTGACAAGAATAAACTGCAGTTCCTCGCACTGGGCGAACATCTGTTCCATGTTTGTAACCTGCCCTGTGTCAAAACTCTTCAGGTCAAGGGTTTTAATGGCTTGACAACTCTGGAACATTTTTGCCATATCAGTCACATTCTGAGTGTCAAAAAGGCTAAGATCAAGGTTCTTCAGCATCTCACAGTGAGAAAACATTTCGCGCATGATCGTCACTTGCCCGGTATTGAGGTATTGAAGACCTTTGATGGAATTCAACAACCGCATATTGAAAAACCACTCAAAGGTAGTCGTAGGATTAACCACGGCAAACGAGGGGTCGAACACCACAGAGGTAACCCTTCTACTTGTTCCATCATCGACCCACATGGGTTTTTCGTATGTAGCGCTGTTCAAATCATAATAGGTGGTTCCTGGCATGTTGTTGTCATAGTCCCGATCGTAGCGGAATGACAGCGTTGACGTTAAGGCGGAAAACGACACATACGCCTTATTCTCCTTCCATAATCTCAAGTAACCCGGATTTGACGTGCCCCCGTCAATGTGGGCGTATAGGGCGTCAACATGATTCTCGTCGTAAACAGTACCAGAACCTCCCATAAGGCTGCTACAGCCATAGAACATATTGTAAGAATCAGCCGAACTAATGCCTGAGACGTCCCATTCGGTGTTGACATAAATCTTTTCAAGACTCGAACACCCCATGAACATTGAAGTCGTGTTTTCCAGTCTATAGAAATGGAAGTGACTCAGGTCGAGACTCGTCAGACGGCAGCAGTCCTTAAACATGCAATCCGTGTATAGCGTCTCGAATCTTGCATTTCCTTCTTCAGAAAAACCCAAATTAAGCGACTCCAGATTTGAACAACCACTGAACATATTAAACATGGAATATACTCTCCAAACAATAAAGTTACTCAAGTTGAGCTCACGCAACTTTGTGTTCGCAAACATGTAACTCATGTCAAGAACAGCACCCGTTTTGAGTCCTTCCAATCCGATAATACTTTCAAGGTTTTCCATATCGGCGAACCACTTATGTGTGGTCGAGGGCCAACTATTAGCTGCAAACATCGGTTCGATCACAACTTTTTTAACAAGTTTAGAGACTTTGGTTGAATACCAAACTGGTTCATCACTAAAAACATGTGTAGCAGAGGAAGCACCTTGGGTTATATTCACTTTATTCAAATCAAAGACGATACCAGTTCTTGACTCCCTTTTATTGTCATAACGGAATGTCAAGGTTGAGTCCTCAGCCGTGAATTCAACATACGCCTCACTTTTATCTGCACCTTTCATCGACTGCATACCAGCCAACATGCAGAGCAGAAATAACACAATCCTTTTCATAACTTATATCTATTAAATGATTTGTCTGCAAAGTTACATAATAAAACTGAAACGGCCAAAGAAATGGGGCATTTTTAATATTTTGCACTTTCTTTCTCTCGAAGAAGCACTTCCCAAACTACGACGGGTGCACTTCGAAGACGGCGCCCGAACTGTTTAAGGATGTTAAACTCTGAAACTTTATCGGGAAATATTTCTCTAATCCAAAAAAAGTTTATACCTTTGCACCCGCAAACAGCGAAACGACCACGAGGTGCGTTAGTTCAGTAGGTTAGAATGCCTGCCTGTCACGCAGGAGGTCACGAGTTCGAATCTCGTACGCACCGCACGGTTCGCTGATGGCAAAGGGTATAAAATGAAGGAGGTGCGTTAGTTCAGTAGGTTAGAATGCCTGCCTGTCACGCAGGAGGTCACGAGTTCGAATCTCGTACGCACCGCAAACTAAAGGCTCATTGATTCATAGTAATCGATGGGCTTTTTAAGTAGATAAGATTATGACTAAAAGGCTTTCACTCTGCATCTCCCTGTTTCTGCTACTCTCATTGTCGCTGACCGCTCAGAAGCGCACAACGATGGCAACCCTCTATCGTGAGTTCAGGCCCTCAACCATCACCCTGAAGGACGGGCGCACGCTGAAACAGTCGTTGACCAACGTCTTCCTGAAGAATAGTTCCCTACTCTACTTGAAGGGCGAGTATACGATGGAGGCCAACATGGAGAACATTGTGGCTGTTGACTTCGACGATCGCTCATTCGTGAACCTCAATGGGCAATTGGCATTCCTCATCGACTCGGTTGGCAAGAACCGCTTGTTTTGTATCGAGCTTTTCGATCAGGAGACCTACGAGCGTAATCTTCGCAACAACGTGAATATCAGCAGCGTCACTTTTGGGGGTGACCAGCTGAGCACCTCCACCGTCGACCTCAACAATGAGGACGACTACAAGCTGCCTGTATTTCGCCACTATTATTATCTGCTCGACGGAGCGTTCGT
>JAEEGL015510382.1_pt1 | contig 13807 bp, 13 predicted proteins | sample 9134231 | NCBI WGS metagenome assembly JAEEGL01 (sample SAMN16246548, study PRJNA631951) | gut metagenome | biome: gut microbiome; feature: rumen; material: fiber-attached | host: Bos | place: Iran: Karaj | collected 2018-10 | reverse complement strand
GCCGAATACGGCGAAAATGCACCCGAAAAGGTCTATGAATATGTAAAAAGCATGAAAGATGCCGTCAGGGAAAGCTGAATTTCAAATTACTGCATAACAAAAGGGGGATGAAGCGCTTATAAGCGCTTCATCCCCCTTACTTTTAACTCTGATACCAATATGTGTCCTCATTGAAATACGGGTCGTCGCGGATGACCGTATCTTTCCACTTGCTTTTAAAAAGCGCCGAAAGTTTTCTCTCTTTTTTCAGTCTGCCTTTTAAACGGAATTTTGCGAACGGGTCAAAAACAACGTCATAACCCGCCTGCCATGCACGCATACAGAAATCCGCCACACGTTCTTTATCTTTAAGGCGTTCGTCAAAACCTTTCAGTTCCTCAAAAACTTCCTTCGTTATCATAATGCCCGTATTGGCAAGTGCCGTTACATTCTGTGCCATCAGCAGTCTTCGCATATAGCCCGGGCCATGAAGTTTGCCCTTGTAAACGGGTGTCAGATATTCGTCTGCATCCATGCGGTAAGCACCGCCGACTATTTTGTTTTTATTCAGCGTGATACCACCCACGGCCGCTACGTTTTCAAGCTGTGCATACATCAAAAGCTGATGTATGGCTTCTTCGCTGTATGGCTCGAGATGCTTTTCGCAGATATATACAAAATCTGCCTTTTCAAAGGCGGTCTCCACATTAAAATTATTCGGCCTCGACACGGGTGCGACCTCGCTGTCGGTATAAAAATCGGTCTGATAGAGGGTCTGGTCGTTGTAGGAACTGACCACACCGTCACATCCTATGCTGTCAAGAAAACTCTGTATGGCCTTTCTGCCTGCTTCGACTGCGTAGGGCTTTGCTTCGCCGCCCGATGCCGCAGAATCCTTGTAGCTGCGCCAATAGTACAGCACTTTCGGGATATGGACGACCCTCGCCGCATTGTCGGTAAGACGCAGTATAAGGTCATAGTCCTGTGCCCCCTCAAATCCCGTTCTCAAACTGAATTTTTTATACAATTCGCTTTTAAAAACCAAAAAATGACAGATATAGTTCTGTGACATAAGGTTTACGGGTGAAAAATCGGGTTTGAAATGAATTATGCGCGGGTTGCTGAGTTTTTCACTGACGGTCACTTCATCCGAGTACATAACGTCTGCACCGCGGTTTATAGCGCGTCTGCACTCGTAAAGCGCATTTGGCGCAAGGGCATCGTCATGATCGAGCAGACCGATATAATCGCCCTCCGCAAGTTTTATTGCCGCCTGCGTGTTGCCGACTATGCCGCGGTTTGAATTAAGGCAGGTATATTTTATCCTGCTGTCAAGCTCCATATATCCCTTGATTATATTTTTTACATAGCCGTGGTCTCCGTCGCTTCCGTCGGCTATACACAGCTCCCAGTTGTAATAGGTCTGTTCCAGCACAGACTCTATCATCTCGCGCAGATATATCTCGGGCGTATTATACACGGGCACAGCTATGCTTATAAGCACCTGTTCCTTGAAATCGCTCTCTTTCTGCTGCTTTATCTCCTCGGCGGTCAGCGTGTTTTCTTTGAGATAGGCCGCCGCCTTGTTTTTATATTTAAGTTGATGTATGCCCTGCACGATAAGTGCACGCATACCGTATTCATCGGCAAATTGTTTTATTTTTCCCATTTTTGTTCCTGCTTTATATATATATAAACTGACCTATCCTGCGGACAAGTCCCTGCTTTAAAATTTTATATTTAATTACGGTCTTTATCCGCCTTATTTTGCCTTTTTCAAGACAAGTGCCGTAGGCTTCGAGCATACCGCGGTCTTTAAAATCGTCTTTGTATAATTCACAAAATTCTCTGCTCTGTGCATAACCGAGCCTTATCATGGTTTTGGCATCGTTTTTGTCCGCTGCACGTCCCAAAATATATTTCGCACTTTTCATGCTTCTTGCGCCGCGCAGATTTTTGCTGTGCCGCCTGTAGCCCATTGTCGCTTCGGGCAGATAGGCTATCCTGCCAAAGACTGACGCTGTCACCGCCAGCCACCAATCGTGCAGGGTTTTGCACTTCGGTCTTTTGACTATATCCGCAAGTGCCCTGTTTATCATAGCCGTACAGCCCGTGACCGTATTCTGCACCAAAAGCACGTTAAGGCTGTTGTCAAAGGGGTCTATGGCCTGCATTTTATTGAACGATGCCGCCGTAACTTTGTCGTTTTCGTCTATCACACGCATATCTGTGTGTACCAGCAAAGGCCCGCCGTACTCGTTTTCTTTCATAAAAGACAGGGTCCTGCTGACTTTGTCCTTATCCCATATATCGTCCTGGTCGCAGAACATCACATACTCCGCCGACGACATTTTCATCAGCTTAAAAAAATTGTTTTTGACACCGATATTTTTATCGTTAAAAACAAGATCTATCCTGTCGGGAAATTGCTTTTTAAAGGCTTCAAGCACCGCACGCGAACCGTCATCCGAGCAGTCGTCACAGATAATGAGCCTTATATCGGCATAGTCCTGCGCAAGCACGGAGTCAAGCTGTTTTTTTAAAAAATCCCCGCCGTTGTATACGGCCATAAGTATATCGACCATTTTAAAACCTCGCGCGTATAAGCGAAATAAAGTACCTTATATCAATAGCGGCGTGCATTAGCCACGTCACAAGAAAATTGTACCTGTCCTTGTAATATTTATCGTAAAATACCCTTATGCCGTCACGGAAATGCTTTATTACCGCCTTGTTTTTTGTGTTCAGACCGCTTTGGCCTTTCAGGTGTATCATAAGCCCGTCGGCGTAGTATACCACTTTTTTGCCCATAGTCTTTACGCGGTAGCAAAGGTCGATATCCTCGCCGTACATAAAAATGCTTTCGTCAAAACCGCCCGACTTGTCAAAAAGTTCCTTTGGCATAAGCATAAAAGCGCCGCTTACACTGTCCACTTCCGCTGTTTCATGTTCGTCTATATAGCTCATGCGGTAGCCGCCCGTGACCTTGTTTTTAGGAAAAAGTCTGTCAAGTTTCAGCACATAGCAAAAACTGTTCCACGGGGTCGGAAAACCGCGCTTACAGCCGTGGTCAAGCGTGCCGTCCCTTAAAAGCGTGCGTATGCCCAGACAGCCTATGTCCGCATTTTTATCCATATAGGCAACGCATTTATCAAGCGTATCCTCCTGCATAACGGTATCGGAGTTAAGAAAAAGGACATATCTGCCCTTTGCCTGTTTTTCGCCTATATTACAGGCATAGCCAAAGCCGCGGTTTTCCACGTTTTCTATTACATGAACGCGCGGGTCGTCACTTTTGTAAGTTTCGGCCTTGTTTGACGAATTATCGGCAACAATTATCTCGTATTCGATTTTGTGCGTTGTGTCAATGACCGCTTTTATTGTCTGTTCGGTCAGTTTTTTTGTGTTAAAATTTACGATGATTATTGACAGATCCATTATTTCTTAGCTTCTGTTTTAGCCTCTATCTTGGTCTCGTTGCCGTTTTCGTCGACAAAATACATATTGTCCAGATAATTTTTCTTAAAACCCGCGCGGAAACGCTTTATATACTCTGCGCGAAGTGCTTTCTGCTCCTCTGCTTCCTCGGGTGTCAAGCCTATGGTTTTGCTTTTGTGAGCAAGATGATTTATTTTTTTAATAAGTTCTTCCATTTTATCGCCTTTTCATTTTTAGAATAATGATAGTTTCGCAGAATAATTATAGCACAAAGCAAAGCTATCGTCAATCGGGGTTTTTAATTTATCAGTCCGTCAACCCCAAGACTTAAAAGCAGTATGCCCGCGACGATATTGCAGACCTTTTCACAGCCGTCTGCGGCGATTTTTCCGCCGAACAGCATACCCGCCTTTAAAAACAGCTGGTGAAACAAAAATATGCACAAAGGCAGAAGCGGACTTTCCCCGCCCGCCGTGCCGCCTGCGCAGACGATACTGCTGTCCACCGAAAGGGCAAGCGCAAGCACCATAGCCTCTTTGCAGTCGATAATGCGGTTATGGTTAAAATCGGATTTTTCGGGCGAGGCTATCAGTTCAAGCAGCGGAAATTCTTTCAAAACGCCCATCTGCCGAAGGAGCATCGCAAGCCCCGCACCCGTCAGCAAGACCCCGCCGAGTCGTTTTCCGAAGCTGAAACACAGCAGAATATTGCCCGCAAACACCGCCGCCGACACCACCGCAAGACATACCGATATAAAGACTGCCCGCCCTGCTTTTGAAAATTTTATGCCGTTCACGCCGTAGGCAAGCCCGACCGCAAAGGCATCTATACTTAAAACAGCCGCCGTAAGCATACAGTAACCCTGCGTGTACACAGCGACCGCCCCCTTTTTATTTTCACAATATGATGCACAAAATTTTTTGTGCAAAATTTCTTTTGAATTTAAAAAGGATTTTTGTTTTTTATGCCGAAATAAATAATTATAATACCCGTTGAGGGTGTTATCACAACAGGGTGCATGACCCTAAGAACAGGAGTTGAGATTATGCGTTACACATTTATTGGCAAAGGTTTAGACCTTACGGAAAATTTCCAGAACAAGATCATTGCAAAGATTAACAGGATCTCCAAATTGATTCCCGAAGATGCCGAGACGGTAGTTAAACTGACAGTTATCCGTCTTGACAACACAGCAGAAGTTACGGTTAAGCTTCCCAAGCGCATCCTCCGCGCAGAGGTGACCAAAGATGACATGATGGCCGCTATCGACGAAATTGTCGATATTCTTGAAAGCCAGATGGTGAGATATAAATCACGCCTTAAAGACAAGGCTAAGCAAAATCCAGGCTTTATTGAAGAACTTGGCGCTTTTGGTGACGAGGATATAGAAGATGAGGGCATTGAGATAGTAAGAAACAAGCACGTACCCGTTAAGCCCATGGATGCCGAAGAAGCTGTTATGGAAATGGAACTGCTGGGTCACAATTTCTTTGTTTTCCTTAATTCCGAGACCGACGACGTTGCGGTAGTATATAAGAGAAAAGACGGCAGATACGGCTTGATAGAGCCTGAAATGTAAATATATAACGGGGCTGTGAAGAAGCGCCCTGCAAAAGGACTTCCGCCTGAAAAGGGACGGAAGTCCTTTTTTTGCGGCATAATAAGAAAAAATTGTTGTTCAGGTTATGGTGTTTCCGCGTTTTTGTATTTGTAATGCGTACAAATACAAAATTTTAAGATTTTAAAAATATGCAAAGCGGCTTGTTCATAAAAAATTTACTTGAAAAAAAGTGTCTTTATATTGATTTCTTTATGTTTTGTGATATAATATTTAAGATTATCGTGAACGTCAAAAATATTCAGATGTTCATAATATGACGTGGTTCATAAATTTTAAGGATAAGAAGGTATATAAATGAAACGTTTTTTGAAAAGATTGGCAGGCCTTGGCTTGGCGGTTTGTATTTTTGCGGGCTCGTTGGTTTGTACGGGTGTCGGCGTATATGCGGCAGACGGTCTCGGGCTGTCGGTATACAGCGGCAGTATGGAGGGCACAAATGCGGCGGTAAGCGGCACTACATACGAGGTGCGTTTTAAGGCGGACGGGCTGACAACGATAAACGATGTCATAAATGCGGGCTACACACAGTTTGAGGTGAGCTACGAATTGTATAATTACACAGCAAAAGGCGACCCCGGTGTTCAGCCTTTTGTGACATTCAGCAAGACATGGGACGGCTCGTGGAATGATGCCAAAGGTGCGGGAACGGTAACAAAAGACATTGACACCGCTTGGAACGACGGCGAAAATCAGGTGTATTTCGGTTTGCAGTTTTCCAATGTGACGGGCAATATCTCGTATAAAATAACCTCTGCAAAGCTTGTAAAAGGCGAAGGCTCGTCTTCGGGCGGCGGCTCGTCCCAGGGCGGCGGAAGCACGGCGTATGACAGCATAAGCGATACAAACGAGGTAGAGCTTAATTACGCACGGCTTTTGCAGGAGTCGCTTTATTTCTATGATGCAAATATGTGCGGTTCGGATGTTGACGAAAACAGCCGTTTTGCATGGAGAAGCGACTGCCACACATACGATAAAAATGCAACATACAACGGTAAGACCATAGACCTCAGCGGCGGTTACCATGATGCGGGCGACCATGCAAAATTTACTTTGCCTGCGGCTTTTGCCTCGTCTATGCTGGGCGTTTCATATATGGAATATAAGGAGTCCTATGACGAGCTGGGTCAGACGGCACATTTAAAAAATATCGAGGACAGGTTTGCCGAATATTTCAAAAAGTGTACGGTAATGAATAACGGCAGTGTCGAGGCGTTCTGCTATCAGGTGGGCGAGGGCGGCGCAGACCATTCTTATATGGGCGTGCCCGAAAAGCAGACCACCGAGAGAGTTGCATACTTTACAAACGATTCTATGACCTGTACGGACTCCGTTTGCGAAACGGCGGCGGCTCTTGCCCTGCATTATATGAACTTCGGCGACGAGGAGTCTTTGGACTATGCAAAGGCGCTTTTTGACTATGCCGACACTCATACAAAGAAAAACAGCGTTTCCTACCCGGGTGACCTTTATGCCGCAAGCAAGTGGGAGGACGATTATGCCTTTGCCGCGGCTATGCTCTATAAGGCAACGGGCAGTGATACCTACAAAACAAAGTATAATAATTGTTCAAGTGCGGGCAAAGAGGCTTATTGGGCTTTGTCATGGGACAACGTCTGTGCTCTTGCGTGTATGTATAACCCCAACGGCGGTTTTGCCAATAACACGGTAACGGGCTATGTTTCGGGGGCTGCATCGGGTTCCAAAAAATCCGACGGCTATGTAAATATCAGCGAGTGGGGCAGTGCAAGATACAATGCGGCTATCCAGTTTATGGGTCTGCTTGCGGATAAAAAACTCGGCACAAACAATTATTATGACTGGGCTTCGGGTCAGATGTCCTATATTTTGGGCAATAACAGCGGCAAACATTGTTTTGTTATCGGCTACAATGCGTTTACGGTCAAAAATCCGCATCACAGAGCGGTATACGGCATAGATAATTTCCAAAGTGGTCAGGATAACGCCAAACATCTGCTTTTGGGCGCACTTGTTGGCGGACCGAGGAATACCGCGGCGGACTATACCGACAATGTAAGCGATTATACTCAAAATGAGGTGGCGCTTGACTATAATGCCTGCCTTGTGTGTGCGGCGGCCGCTCTGTATTCCAAAACAATGGAAACAGGTACGGATGAACAGAAAGCGATACAGCAGACTGCAAATGTAAAAACGATATTGGGCGATGACCTGCGTGTGTTTGAAAGTGTAAAAGGCGATGTCAATAACGACGGTAAAGCAGATAAAGCTGATGCAAGACTCATACTGCTTCGCTCTTCGCTTATAGACCCCCTTGAAGATACAGCAAATGCCGATATAAATGGTGACGGCGAAGTCGATATTCTTGATGCAATAGCGTTATTGAAATAAAAATACGGTTTTTAGAAGATTCATTCAAAAAAAGACTCATTCCAAAAGGTTTGAGTCTTTTTTTTTGTTATGAGGTTTGAATTATTTTTATTGCATCAAGTATATCGGGCTTTGCTTTGCTGTGGTCGGTTATTTTGGCGGCGGCAAGCTGACCCTCGTCAAGTTCTGCCATGTCGTTAAAATATTTCAGCAAAAGCAAGGCATCATCGTCCATAACCGTGTTGTCAAGGTCGATATCGCCGTAGAGTATTTCTTCGGGCAGTTTGATATATGTGTTTTTGCCCGTGTTTTCAATATAGGCGTTCGTGCCGTAACTTAATCTTTCCGTGCTGCCTTTCAGCGCCCGACCCGTTGTATTTCCTCCCTTTATTGTAAAATGATTCCAATAGTGATTTATCGTGAACGTCAAAAATATTTGGACGTTCACGATATGATGGGGCTCATAAATAATTGTACTCAAGCGAGCTTAAGTCCAATTATTTAATTCGCTTACTATAATTAACTGATATAATACATCTATATGGCAAAAAATACAATAGATTTTTAAAATATCGCTTACAGCCCCTCCAATTCAAGTGTGGGATTAAGGACGGCGTTTAATGCGCTTCCTATTATATAGGAGAGATGTTCTATCACTTCATCGACTTCTTTGGGAGTTACTATCATATTTTCGGTATAGGGGTCAAGGATACGGCGGATGAGGTCATATTTTTCCTCGCTGCCGAGGGTTTTAAGGGTGTCAAAAAAGGCACTGTCGTGAGTTCTGATATCATCGAGCATTATATCAAGGGTGTCGTTTACAAGGGTCGCGGCATCCACGACGGTCGGCACGCCGATAGCGACGACGGGCACTCCGAGAGTTTTTTTATCGAGTGAGGGGCGCCGATTTCCTACGCCTGCGCCGGGAGAAACACCCGTGTCGGCAATTTGTATGGTAGAATTTACTCTGTCGGCACGCCTTGCGGCAAGGCTGTCAACGGCGATCACAAGGTCGGGTCTTATATGCTCGGTTATCCCTTTTATAATATCAAGCGTTTCTATGCCCGTAATGCCCATAACACCGGGGCTCACGGCGCTCACGCTGCGGATGTCACGGGGCATGGAGTCCATGATATGCCTTGTGACCGTTATCCGCCCCGAGGTCTGCGGCCCCAAGGCATCGGCGGTGATACGTCGGTTTCCGAGCCCTGCGACAAGCACGGTCTTTGCATCCGTAAGCACATCCAGCTTTAAAAGATATTTTTTCAGAAGTTCGGCTATGCGGCGGTGTGCATCCTTGTCGTCAAGCTTCATATAGGGGCTTTCTATGGTGATATAGCTGCCTTTCGGCTTTTCCATGACCTCTGCGCCCTTGTTGGTGGTTATTTTTACCAAGGTAACGGCGGTATCGGGCAGCATACAGTCTTCTTTTGTGACTTTTATGCCGTCTGCGGCCTTTGCTTCGGCGGACAGGCTCTCGGCTGCCTCAATGGCAAGGTCGGTGGCGGGAGAGAAGTTTTTCATAAAATATCATCCTTTGCGCTTTAATATTTTGTTATATTTTTTGAGATCAAATTCAAAATTATTCATTGACTTTTAAAGGAATATCGGGTATAATAATCCTTGTGTTGACCGGGCTGATGTGATCGTTACACATCCCAAAACCCCTCTGACCCCCGGTTAAAGAATACTATTTATAATATTGTTTGAGCTATTCGGGAGGATAATGTAATGGCTAATATCAAATCAGCTAAGAAAAGAATTTTAGTTATCAATAAGAAAACAATGCGCAACAAGATGATCCGTTCGGGCGTTAAGACAGCTATCAAGAAAGTTCTTGCAGCTGTTTTGGCAGGCGACAAGGCTGCTGCACAGACAGCACTTGTAAGCGCAACAAAGGCTATCGACATGGCAGCAAGCAAGGGTGTTTATCACAAGAACAACGCTGCCCGCAAGAAATCTCGTCTTGCTAAGGCCGTTAACAAAATCGCATAATTTACTTTCGGACGTTTCTGTTTTGTTACAGAAACGTTCTTTTTTTGTAATATTAAAATAATATTGTTGTTATTGAAATATGTAAATTACTGTGGTAGAATGTACCTACAGCACCGAAAAAAGGCATATTTTAGGGCAAAACCCATAATTAGTATGTTAAATACCTGATACAACTATATATGGGGTTGTCAAAATACGACGGTATTTTTGCAATAAGTTTGTAAAATGTGTCTAAATTAGTGCGCGCGCAAAAAACACATTACCTTAAATGTTACAAAAATGTTAAAATTCTGTGGAGATGGTTGACAAACAGCCATTTTTTACGTATAATAATTTTGTAACATTTATGTAACAATTTTTATTTAGCTAAAGAAACACAAAGGAGTGAGTCCCAATGGTCAGCTTTTTTAAAAAAGGCTTCTCGATTGGTTTGGCATTGGCATTTGGTATCGCAGGCAACGCGTATGCCGCAACAAAGGGTATCATTAATGCCGATGACGTTAATATAAGAACACAGGCTTCAACTTCATCGGACGTGCTTAAGAGACTTTCAACGGGCGTTACCGTTACTGTAGCGGATAGTACGGGCGATTGGTACAAGCTTACAACCGCTGACGGCGGCACAGCATACGTTAAACAGGATTTTGTTACTCTTACACAGGCAGACACTGTTGTGGACGAGGAATTCATAAACATCCGCTCGGCTGCTGATATTTCATCCAGCGTTCTGGGCGTTGTAAGCAAGGGTCAGGTAATAACCGTTACCGGTGTTGAAGGCGACTGGTACACAGTTACCTATAACGGTCAGAAAGGCTATGTATACAATGACAATGTTGAGGGCGGTATGCTCGGTTACCTTGACGGCGTAACAGCCAAGGCAAAACCCGCAGCTGCACCTGCTGAACCTATTGCTGCTGCGGCAGATGTTGCAGGCGGCGACGGCGTTTATGTTGTTGTTACATCCACCTCTCTTAATCTCAGGGAGGAACCTACCACAGAATCAGATGTTATTGATTGTTTTGAAAACGGCTATGCATTCAGCATTGTCGGTGTTGCGGGCGAATGGATAAAGGTATCAGACGACGCAGGCAATATCGGCTATGTAAAGGCCGAATTCGTAAACTTTAAAAACGGCGCTAAACCGGAAAATAATGTTACAATTTACGATGCACAGAGAGCATCTGTTGTCAACTATGAGAACGAAGCACCCGCTACCGTAAAGGCAGACCAGATGATAAGCTACGCTAAGCAGTTTATCGGTACACCTTATGTGTACGGCGGTACAGACCTTACGGCAGGCGTTGACTGCTCGGGCTTTATTTATTCCGTATATCAGAACTTCGGCATCACACTTGACCGCCGCTCACGCGATCAGATAAATGACGGCGAACGTGTTGCTAAAGAAGACCTTCGTCCCGGCGACCTGATATTCTTTAATACAGGCGGCGAGTCGGAGATATCTCATGTTGGTATGTATATTGGCAACGGTGAGTATATACATTCAACAAACGGCGCTGCAAATGGTGTTACGATATCGGACATCAACAGCAACTATGCACTTAATACGTATGTTGGCGCAGCAAGAATAATTGACTGAGAACCAATAAGAACATAAACCAATACCTGCGGTGAAATGCCGCAGGTTTTTCTTTTGCCCCAAACCCGCTGTTTTACGGCGAAAATTGCGTATTGTATATTTTGGAGATATGTGTTATAATTAGTAGATGATTATATATATTGCCATACTTCCTTGTGATGATAAAAGAGGAAGCGGCTTATTTTTACTTCGACAAAACAGGAGGCTTAACAATGGGTAAATATTTCGGTACCGACGGTGTGCGCGGTGTTGCAAACACAGAGCTGACCCCCGAGCTTGTATATAGGCTTGGACGCGCAGGCGCTTACGTGCTGACTAAGGAGACCAATCATAACGCTAAAATAATCGTGGGCATGGATACCCGTATTTCGGGTGATATGCTGGAGGCGGCGCTTATTGCGGGCATTTGCTCGGTAGGCGCACACGCAGTTAGCCTGGGCGTAGTACCTACACCGGCTGTTGCCTATCTTGTAAGAAAATATAATGCGGATGCGGGCATCGTTATCAGTGCATCCCACAACCCCGTTCAGGATAACGGTATCAAATTCTTTAACTCTCAGGGCTTTAAGCTTCGTGACGAGCTGGAACTTGAGATCGAGGAATACATGGACAGCAAGTTTGACACCATTCCCCGTCCTTATGCGGAGCAGGTTGGCGCAAGAGAAGTCTGTGATACGGCTATTGACGACTATGTGGATTTTGTTGTTTCCACGACAGATATCAAGCTTGACGGCATGAAGATAGTTATCGACTGTGCAAACGGCGCTACATACAAGGCTGCACCTTTGGCGTTCAACAGACTCGGGGCTGACCTTATCGCTATCCACCGCGAGCCCGACGGCACAAATATCAACCTGAACTGCGGTTCTACTCACATGGAGAGCCTTTGTAAAGCCGTTGTTGAAAACGGCGCGGATATAGGCATCGCTTTTGACGGCGACGGCGACCGCTGTCTTGCTGTTGACGCAAACGGCGAAATGGTTGACGGTGACGTTATAATGGCTATCTGCGGCAATCACATGAAAGATACGGGCGTGCTTAAAAACGATACAATTGTTGCTACGGTCATGAGTAACCTCGGTCTTTTTATCATGGGTGAGAAAAACGGCATCAATATAGAAAAAACAAAAGTAGGCGACAGATATGTTCTTGAACGCCTGCTTGAAAGGGGCGACTGCTTCGGCGGCGAACAGTCGGGTCATATAATCTTTTTTGACTACAATACAACGGGCGATGGCATTCTGACAGCTATCCAGCTTCTTTCCACACTTAAAAAGACTGAAAAGAAACTGGACGAGGCAAAGAACATTATGGAAGTTCTGCCTCAGGTGCTTGTAAACGCGCGTGTTGACAATAAAAAGAAGAAAGAATACCTCTCCAACGAAACTATCCGTTCCGAGATAGAAAAACTTGAAGCCAAGTTTTCGGGCGACGGCCGTGTTCTTATCCGTCCTTCGGGTACAGAACCTATCGTTCGTGTTATGATAGAGGGCAGGGACAAGGCTGTGCTTAAAGCAGAGGCCGAAAGACTTGCAAGACTGATAGAGGGTCTTTTGAATTAATTTAAAAGGAGAACTAAAATATGTGTGGTATAGTCGGATATATCGGCGGGCAGAACTGTGTGCCCGTACTTATAAACGGACTTGAAAGCCTGGAATACCGCGGTTATGATTCTGCGGGCGTTGCGGTGCTTTCCGACGGACAGATAAATATAAGAAAAACAAAGGGCAAGGTGGAAAATTTAAGAAACCTGCTTCTTGAACAGCCTGTTGCGGGTTTTGCGGGTATAGGTCATACCCGTTGGGCAACACACGGTGCACCCTCCGATGTAAATGCGCACCCGCATTTCAGCAACGACAGCAAAATTGCCGTTGTGCATAACGGTATTATAGAAAACTACCAGGAGCTTAAAAACGAGCTTCAGGCCAAGGGATATGTTTTCCATTCCGATACCGATACGGAGACCGTGGCTCACCTTATAGATGATTTTTATAAGCAAAACGGCGACCTTCTGGAATCCGTAAGGCTTACTCTCAATATGATAGAGGGTTCTTATGCTCTCGGCGTTCTGTGTACGGACTATCCCGACCAGATAATTGCCGCAAGAAAGGAATCCCCGCTTATCGTCGGTATCGGCGAGGGTCAGAATTTTATTGCTTCGGATATCCCCGCTATCCTCAATTATACAAGAAAGGCGTATATCCTCGGCGATAAGGAATTTGCCCTTATCAAAGCCGATGAGATAAAGCTTTTTGATATTGACGGCAACGAGATACAGCGTGAAGTCTACACCTATAACTGGGATGTTGAGGCGGCTCAGAAAAACGGCTACGATCATTTTATGCTCAAAGAGATATACGAGCAGCCTAAAGTTGTTATGGACAACCTTGCAAGACGTTTTTCCGAGGATGGAAAGCACGTTGAACTTGACGGCATAAAGCTTGGCAGGGCAGAACTTGAAAATATCAACCAGATATATATCGTTGCCTGCGGTACGGCTTATTATGCGGGTCTTGTGGGTAAGTACCTGCTTGAAAGACTTGTGCGCATCCCCGTTAATTCGGAAGTGGCAAGTGAATTCCGCTATAAAGACCCCCTTATCGACGAGCATACGCTTGTTATCGTTGTTTCCCAGTCGGGCGAAACGGCAGATACACTTTCGGCGCTTAAACTTGCAAAGGCAAAGGGTTCAAGAGTGCTGGGCATAGTAAATGCAGTCGGCAGCTCCATAGCGCGCGAAGCGGATGATGTTTTATATACCCTTGCAGGCTTTGAAATAGCTGTTGCATCAACAAAGGCGTTCTCCGCACAGGTAATAGCTATGTATCTGC
>JAEEGL015384189.1_pt1 | contig 13807 bp, 9 predicted proteins | sample 9134231 | NCBI WGS metagenome assembly JAEEGL01 (sample SAMN16246548, study PRJNA631951) | gut metagenome | biome: gut microbiome; feature: rumen; material: fiber-attached | host: Bos | place: Iran: Karaj | collected 2018-10 | reverse complement strand
TACTGGGAATACTCCCGGAACAAGATTGCCTGCGAGAACTTCCTCATGCAAAAGCACCGGGAGGAAGGCTTCCCGGTGACCATCGTCCGTCCCAGCCACACCTATGACGAGCGGAGTATTCCCGTGGCGGTTCACGGCAAGAACGGTTCCTGGCAGGTCATCCGCCGCATCATGGAAGGCAAGCCTGTCATCATTCCCGGCGACGGTTCCTCCCTGTGGACGGTCACCTTCAACACGGACTTTGCCCGGGGCTTCATCGGCCTCATGGGCAACCGGCATGCCATCGGCGAGGCCTTCCAGATCACCGGGGATGAAACCCTGACCTGGGACCAGATTCACCAGACCATCGCCGACGCGCTGGGCAAAACGCTAATCCCCTATCACGTTTCCGCCGACTTCCTCGCGGAAGCCGGAAAGCCTTACGGCTATGATTTCACCGGCGGCCTCATCGGCGACAAGTCCGTCTCCGTTGTCTTCGACAACCGGAAGCTGAAACGCGCCGTCCCTGCAATGCGGACGGACGTTCCCTTCCACATCGGCGTCCGCAAGGCCCTGGATTATATCCTTTCCCATCCGGAATGCCAGCGTGACGATCCCGAATTCGATGCGTGGTGTGACCGCGTGATTGCGGCTTTAGAGAAAGCGAAAAGCGAGATCTAAAGCTGAAAAAACGCGGTCAACTCTACACTCTACACTCTGTCACATCCTCTCACTTCTCCGCCGCATTTCAATACTGAAAATAGCTCCCATCGGGAGCTATTTTGTCCACCATTTTTAAGTTTTCAGTTTTAAGTTTTCATTGGAAGGAATCACGGTTCAACCGTGATTCCTTCTCTTAACAATACTCTCAGCGCGCTTATTCCGCCTCCCGTGGATTTTGTTCCCGGTCGCACGGTGTAGCTGTAATTCCCTACAATGCTGACTTCCATTCCTGTCCGGGCTTTCCAGATTGCCGCCACGGCGTTGAACAGGATCTGTGCCCACATCTGGTGATAGTCAGAGGTCACCAGCGTGATCTTCTCGATACCCTGCTGCTTCAGGATCAGGAAAACATACTCCGCATTCTCCATCGTAGTCTGCGCCTGTTCATCCGTCAGGATCCTGTCCGCGTCGATGTGGCAGTCCCGCGCCAGGTACATTTTCATTTCCCCGGCTTCGGTATGGTTTTCCCAGTTTTGCTGTCCCGTCGCACCGCCGGTGCAGATCACCAGCGAGTCCGGGAAGGACCGGGCAGCCGCAGCTGCCGCGTCACAGCGGCCCTTCAGCTCATCTGTCATCTCTCCGTCCTGCAGCTGGTATCCCAGCACCACAAAAGCGTGCTTTCCGCTGAAATCCAGACCGCTCCGCTCCAGCGGCGTGGCCTTTTCTTCTCCCCTGTAGGCGAATCTGCGGTAATTGCTGTTCTTTACCGATCCGTACCAGTGGTCCACAATCGCGCGGCCCACTTCATATTCCTCCGCGCTCTTCAGGTGGATCATTTCCAGAATATCATCCAGTTCTTTCCGATCCGCCTTTACTTTATCCCTTTCTTCTGTTTCCAGCCGCTCCAGGAGCGTCTCAAACATCGGATAATCTTCTTCCGCCGCCCGCCAGGTTTCACCTGCCGCTGTTCCGCACAGCAGCATCAGAACCAGGGCCACAGCAATGATCACTTTCGCGCTTCTCATACAGATCCGCCCTCTTCCGTTCTTTTCGGTTTTGCTCTGCTCAGGGTTGTATTACATCTCTATTATATAGATTGGATACAAAAATTACAAGTCATCCCAAAAATGGGATACTATATGACAAAAAGGGACAGGTTTTCTGCTGCATCACATAACAGCAAACCCTGTCCCTTCTGTAGTTGAAGTATTAATTCTGAATTCTTAATTCTTAATTACCTGAAGTACCCTTCCTGCTTCGTCATCGCGGGCAGCGTCACAGTAATGATTCCATCTTCCTGTTCCCCGGTCTGCAGGTTACACAGATAACACGGGAATTCCATGGTCGTTCCTGCTTCCACCTTCTCCCTGTCAGTCATCTCGCTCGTCGCGATGATAAACAAACCTTCGTCGTTGAATTCATACCATGTCCAGGAATTCTGTCCCGGATTCCAGATATCGCAGGCGATCAGGTTTTTGTCACCCCGCAGCTCATCCTGGGTAATGCTTTCGCCGTTAAACTCAATCTGTTCCGGATGCTCTCCCTCCTCATAATAAGGCAAGCAGTCCGGAGATTTGCTTTCCACCCGGAATACGACGGAGAAACCGTCTTCTGACCAGTAGGCTTCCGTTGCGGTAATATCCAGCATGGTCAGGCTGCTTTCCGTCTTCAGCGGCGTTTCAATCGCCGTTTCGTTATAATACCAGCCGTCACCGAAGAGGCGGCTGATCACTGTCCAGTTTGCGGCAGCCAGCGCGCCGGCCATGGTCAGGATCAGCAAAGCAATAATAAAGATCGTTGTTGCAGACAGTTTTTTCACAGGTTTTTCTCCTTCCGCTTTCGCCAGGACTTTTGCCGTGAGCCACGGATCGTCCTGAAGGCCAGAAAGGCGCCTGTCCAGGGATTCGGAGAACTCCGTCCTGTTCAGTTCATCACGCATCGTTCTCCCTCCCTTCCAGCATGTCCTTCAGCCTTTCCCTGCCCCGTTTCAGTCTTCCCGAAACAGACGGCTGGGAAATATCCAGTGCTTCCGCGATCTCGTTCACATTCAGTCCCTGGTAGTAATACAGGAGGATCACTTCGCGCAGCCGGATCGGCAGCCGGATCACGGCGCGGGTCAGTTCATCGTCTTTTCCCTCGAACGGCACCGAAGCCTCCGGAAGCATCTCCGGTGTTACCCGGCGGTTGATAAAGCGGGACCAGCCTGAATGGTTCATTTTGTAACAGGTGTTCATTGCGATCTTCATGATCCAGGTTTTCTCGCTGCTTTCACCCCTGAAGGTGTCCAGGCCTTTGTAAACCCTCAGGAAAGTTTCCTGTACAGCATCCTCCGCCTGTGACCGGTCACACAGGTAAAGATAGCAGGTCCGGAGAACCGCAGTCTGGTACTGTCCCACCAGCCGCTCCAGTTCCGAAGCGTGTGTCCCGTTGCTCAAGTACCGTTCACCTCCTGTACCTTTATAGACCCCTCAGAAGCAAAATATATAGGATCCCTGAAAAATATTTTTCAGCTTGATGTGACAAAGGGACAGACCTTCTGTCACATAACCCTTCGGGTTAATATAACAGCAATCATCTGTCCCTATTGTAGATAAAGCATTAATTCTGAATTATGAATTGTGAATTATGAATTTTCTTGTTTTCAGTCTTCCTTTTTCCGCAGGAACCCTGTCAGCGTGCTCTTTGCCGCCCGCAGGAGAATCAGGATGGTTCCCCACAGGATCAGGTTGCTCCAGAACTGCACTTCGATCATCTCCGGCGTTTTGATTGTCACCGGAGCCGCAGCAATGTTAGCCAGGTTCCAGAACCGCGCAATCCAGGCCGTATACTCACCCAGGGTCTCCGGAACCCACTCCGAGAAAATCCCGATGGGCTGCAATGCCAGGATTGCCACGCCGAAGCACACGGCCACCGACAGCACAATCAGGAGCGCCGCAGGAAGCAGCTGTCCGGCTGCATAAGGCAGCAGCTTCATCAGATAACGCCGCTTGCTCTCCACCCGGACTTTTTCCACCTGGATCTTTGCGTAGCCGATCAGCCAGCCGAACCAGCGTTTCAGCAGCCAGATCATCACGATCACAACAATCAGCAGCAGCGGAAGCAGTGCCCGGAACTTTTCCTTTTTAAGGCTCACGATCGTTCCTTTGCCGAAGTTTGCCTGTCCCTCTTTCTCCAGCATAGTCATCATGCTGTCTGAATTCGACGGAACAGACAGTACCATCATATCGCTGTTTGTCACCTGATCCAGCGGCACCCAGGCAGCGTATTTTCCCAGTTCACCGATCCGGCGGCTGTGTTTCGCAACACCCACCACTTCCAGTTCGGTTCCATCCGACATTGTCACAGTCTGGCCAATCGGGTCTTTTCCTCTGAAAAAGAGGAAAGCCGTCTCTTCATCCAGCACAATGACGTCAGATTTCTGCTCCGCGTCCAGTCGGACAAGCGGCCGCCCTTCCACAATCCGTGTCGTATAAAGATCATGCCAGAACGGACCTAAAGCATACAGACAGACGTTATCCTGCCTTGTCTCGTCCTCAATCGTCAGTATCTCATTGTTTTTGATACTGTGCAGCGTCATATTCGGAAAGAATGCGCCGATATCCTCCACTGTTTTGTCATACTTTTCAAGCAGCGGGGTGTTCGTTTGATCTGATTCAGCTTTCCCGGATGACTGTGAATAATCCGCATCGTCCAGTCCAAAGCTTTCATCACCCACTGACAGGCTTTCCGTATTTGCCGGCGCTGTTGTCTGGATATCACTCGGCGGAAGGAACGCATACTGAATCAGATCCGGTGCTGTGGCAAGTCCGATCAGTCCCGCGCCCACCAGCAGGATTCCCAGCAGCAGTAAAAATGAAAATCGTGATTTACGTTTCATTTCCGTCTGCACCTCAATGAGCCCACATGACCGTATCGCCATCATTAATGGGTCTGTCCGGCAGATAAGCGATGTCACGGTAGGTAAGATCTTCCTCCACGGAAACCCATTTTGATGATTCGGCGATCACTTTCACTTCCTGTTTTCTGACTGTAAGGCGAATGCCGCCCAGAGGAGAGTCTTCCTGTGAAACGACATATACATATCGATTATCACCTTCTCCGCCCACTGCAGACGCTTCAATCATGCAGGAGCTTTCCTTGGCACGGGTGGTGATTTTCAGCTTGATTTCTTCTTTCCGCATCATGCTGCTGACGCTTCCCATGGCTTCGGTCACCGATCTGTTGATTTCCGCGTCCGCGTACTGTTTGCCTTCATCATCTACGCCGATGGTGACAATCTTTGTCTCAGCACGGCTCCAGTAATTCTTGGACGGTATCGTCACCGCGGTGCCTTTCTGCACGTTCGATTTCGAATCTATTGTCGCGCGCAGCACGGGATCCTTTCCTTCCGCGGTTATGCTGACCACTTCCACTTCACCGTTCAGCGGATCGCCTTTTTTGACTTTCATTTCGATCACGTAGCAGTCATGGGGAGCCTTGATCTCCGCCATCTGCTTTTCAATCTTCCGGATCTGCATCAGCTTGTCTTCCGCATCCCTCAGATTGTCCTCTGCTTCACGCTTTGTCTTCAGCGTAGCCCACACGTCATCCGATACGGCATAGCGGTCCAGGCTCTTCAGTTTTTCCTTGGCCTTTGCCAGATCTTCCTTTTTAGTTTTCCAGGTCTTGTAATCCTCCAGGATCGGCTGACCCACCGTTTTACTCATATTCTTGAAAAGCTTTTTGACATTTTCATCTGTCAGATCGGCGGAATCAGTGATGTTCAGTACCGCCATCAGGGACTGCCGGAGATTCAGCTCTTCCCTGTCTGCCTGCCGGGCCGCGTCATAGGCGTTCACCCAGGCTTCCTCGTTGCGGGTCAGGCGGATATCACCGTGCTTCCGGTCCCAGTCTTCAATCGCGTTGCGAGCCTCATCATATTTCTTTTCCAGATCAGCAACGGTTTTCTCTCCATCTGACAGCTGGGTATACAGAAGAACATCTCCTTTGGCGATCTTCTGACCGGTCGCCACCGGAATCCGCTGTACGGTCAGGCTCAGCCCGTCCGGAACCGTGATCTTCATTTCCTCTTTCTCCGGGAAAGCGACCTTGGAGGACAGCTGGATTGTATTCTCTAACTTTCCGTTCTTCACGTCCGCCTTATGCACCTTGGCTGTGGTCAGCGAACGAATGGTGCCGGAAAACAGCACACACAACGCAATTACCGCCGCCAGGATGATCATGCCCCGTAACGCAAATTTCTTGAGTTTCATATCCAAACCAAACCTTTCCGTTCAGACTTACCTATATTATTTCATTTCCGTTAGCTGGATACCTGCCAGGATATCCTCCTGGAAGAACAGGTAGATCAGCAGTGCCGGCAGGATATACAGTGCCGCTCCTGCAAACTCATATCCGGATGGCTTCTTTGTCATCTGGTTAAACAGGGTGGACAGGGGCATCAGGTTCTGCACTTCCGTCAGATAGGCCAGCGGCTGTTCCACCAGGTTCCAGCTTTCCGCGAAGGAGAGCGCCGCCGCCGCGCCCAGCACCGGCCGGCAGACCGGCAGCACGATCCACAGGAAGGAGCGGAACGGGCCGGCTCCGTCTATGGAGGATGCCTCCAGCAGTTCATCCGGCAGCGTAATCATAAACTGGCGGATCAGGAAGATATAGAACGGGGCGAAAAGCATCGGCAGGATGATCGCCCAGACCGTGTTCATCAGGCCCATAAACCGCAGCGTCAGCACATTCGGCACCATCGTTACCTGGAACGGCATCAGCATCAGCAGCACAATCAGGAAAAAGATTGTCTCCCGTCCGCGGAATTTAAACTTGCTCAGGCCGAAGGCCAGGGCCGGAACCACCAGCGCCTGTCCCACCAGGATGGCCACAGCATACATCACTGAGTTGGTGAAAAAATGCAGGATCTTTTCATCCTTGATCAGGATCTGCTCATACTGACCCAGCGAAATGATATTCGGGGACAGATGGGATTCCATCCATACGGTATCGTTCAGATTACCCCGGGTTTTCAGCCAGGCACTCATTTCCGATATGGAAGCAAAGGAATACAGGAAAGTCTGCACCATCGGCAGGATAATAATCAGTGCAAACAGCGTCAGCACAATTCTTGCCACCCAGATCCGGAGGCTTTTGGGATTTCTCATCTTCTCAATCGCCTCCGTTCAGCCGTTTCAGCGCCGACCGCTGGCTCAGGAACAGCAAGCCGAACAGCGCAAATACAATCACGGCGAAGATATAGGCCGCTGTTGTCACGTTCTGGTAGCTCAGCCTGCTGTACATGTTGTTCATGTAGTTCTGCAGGGTGTAGATATATTCCGGGTCATCCGGATAGGCGCCGGCGATAAAAAAGACTTCCTTGAAGATCCTGAAGGCGTTTACAAAGGACAGGATCGCCACCAGGAAAGCCGAAGGCACCGCCAGCGGCAGGGTGATTTTGAAGGTCTGCTTCATAAAGGAAGCGCCTTCCAGGGTTGCAAATTCATACAGTGATTCCGGAATGGACTGCAGCGCGGACATAAAGATGACCACGCAGAAGCCCAGGTTCTTCCACAGGAACAGCAGGATGACCGGGAGGCGGAGTTCCGCCCCCAGCATCCAGTTCACCCGTGTGCTTCCCAGCATAACCAGCAGCCTGTTCACCGGGCCGCCGTAGTCAAACCACAGCAGCCAGATGATCAGGATTGCCGAAGACGGCATCAGGTAAGGCATCAGCACACTGGAGCGGAAGAATCCGCCGGCCGGCCGGATCCGGTGCAGTCCTGCCGCCAGCAGAAAGGACAGCAGGAAAAGGAGCGGGGCACAGATCAGGGACAGCTCCATGGTATTCTTCAGGCCCATCTGGAACATGGTGTTGTTCCAGACTGAAATATAGTTGTCCAGCCCGACAAACTTGTTTTCCAGGGTGCCTTCCGTCACGCTGTACCATATTCCGCCTACAAACGGGATGCCGTAGAAGATCAGCAAGCCCGCCAGGCCCGGCAGCAGAAACGGCCATGCCAGTTTCAGTTTCTTGTACAAAAGGAATCAGTTCCCTTCTTTACGAATCGTCTGGATTTTCTTGTCGATCATATCGAGCAGCGGTTCCGGATCTGAATCTTCGCCATAGAACAAACTATAAGCAGACATCATCTCTTCTTCGTCCCCTGCGTTAAACAGGTCATACAGGAACAGGTAATCCATCACCTTCAGGTTCGGCAGGAGCTTCTGGTAATTTGCCAGATCATCCGGACTGACGCGCCAGCTCCACCGTTCCGAATATTCCAGCTGCGCTTTTGCCTCTTTCAGGTTTTCCTCAAGGTCAGCTTTTTCCTGACCTTCCTCAGCCGTTTCCAGCATCTTTTCAATGCTCTCTACCCATTGTTTGTTGCTTTCAACCCAGTCGTCATTACGCGTCTCTCTGATCGGTTCCGTCTTGTCTGTGAAGAGCGTGGCGGCAGCGGTTTCAGTCGTATTCTTCAGAATCAGCGCAAGGAATTCCCGTGCCTCTTCCGGATGTTTGGAATATGGATTCACAAAGCCCACAGATACCTGAGCCGCAACGATAGGCGGGTCATTCTCATCAAACGCCAGCGGCAGCGGCGTAGCTCCGTTGTAATTCCCGCCGACAGTGGGCTGAGTGTACGTCGAGATCAGCGGATCAACATAGTCGGCATCATAGGAGATGATGTAACCATAGTCATCTTCATCATACGCGTCTTTCATCCCCAGGGCATCCGTGTTCAGGTTGTTAAGCCTGGTCAACAGGCCCTTCAGGAAGGGCGTATTGAACTGGTATTCTCCGCCCTTGGCGTCCATCCACATCTGGTACTGATACAGCAGAAGCAGCCTGAGGGTGCCCTTGAAGCTCATTCCAACGTCTTCACATACCTTAATGTCTGAACCGACGATACGTTCCGGCACGTCCTTTTCAAGCCAGTCAAAGAACTCATCCCAGGTCTTCGGCAGTTCTTCCTCGGTTCCGCCCAGCTTTGCCCATGTTTTCAGGTTAATGCCCAGCACCTGGCCGTTCACCTGAACCGGCGTGCAGATAATCTTTCCGTCCTGCTTAAACGCGTCCTTCAGGTAGGGATACATCCGTTCCACGTCCGTGGCGATGTCCTTGTTATCACCCAGGTCTTTCAGGTATCCGCGGTTAAGCAGCGCGTTGAATGCTTTGCTTTCATACTCGAGGATATAAACATCAATATAATCTTCCTGGTTCATCATCGACTGAAGGACGTCCGAATTAATGCTGTTGGACTCTTCCTTCAGGATTACGGAAATATCTCCCCGGCTTTCATTCATATCCAGGACAGCGTCTTCCAGGTAATAGTTGCTGCCGGAATTGCTCACCCGCAGCGTAACATCGGCACGCTTTGTCGGGTCGGTATTCCGGGCCACCGCGGCACTGTACGTCCATGCAATTATATAACCGTCGGGGGTAAGCATCAAGCCGTCCGGCGCAATCCCGCATTCATTCACAGACTCAGGCTGCTGTCCTTCTGCCATCTGCAGCGCATATACTTCACCGTCGCAGACATAGTAAAGAGTATTCTTCTCCTGGTCATAGCAGGCAGTCAGCTGGTAGCCCCCGGCAGTGAATTCCGTCACCGGTTCTTCCTTCTGGGTTGCCAGATCCATGCGGCTCAGCTTGAAAGTGCTGCCGCCCATATTCCAGTCCTGGCGGCAGATAATCAGAGATCCCTCCGGTCCCCGGAAGGCGCCGCTTATCGTCGCATCTTCCGGTATCAGGACTGAAGTTCCATCTTTCAGATTCACAGCGGCGATATTCACACCCATGTTGCTGCCGTAGTATGTCACAATCAGATAGTCACCGTCTGTAAAAACTCCGTTCAGGCCGAAAGACATTCCGTTTTCTTCATCTGACGTGAAAGACAGATCCAGGGCCGGAAGATCGGTCTTCTCTATAACGATTTCACCATTCTCAAGCTTGATGTGCCTGATTTCGGCGTCTCCCTGTTTGCTCGTTTGGGTTTCTTCGTCATAGATATAATCGACCACAAGGCCGTAAAGATCATTGTTCCATGCGAAGTAGTTCTGGATATATTCATAATTAAAGAAATCCGTGTTGCCGGAATCTTCAGATTCCGCATCGTAATTAATCACTACGCCGTTTTCATCTTCCGAAGCCCAGTCCATATCGGCAAAGATATCAATTTCTTCCTGGGGCTCTTCCTGAACGGCAGGCTCTTCTGTCTTTTCCCCGTTCTCTCCGGGTTCAGCAGGAACGTCTGTTCCTTCCTGGTTTTCACCGGGAACCGCCGGAATTTCGCCGTCAGATTCCCCGTCCATGAGTCCTTCCATATCATCAGGATATTCAGGTTCGGGTCTCACGAATTTTTCCGGCTCACTCTGAAGCGTCGCGTATTTCAGGATCGCTTGTCCTTCAGATCCATCCGTAACAATGCAGAACCCTTCTCCCAGCGGGTAAATGCCACGGATGCTGACTTCACTTGTGTCTCTGTTGCTGTGGATCAGGGTACGGTCCCCGACAGAAGCAAACGCGGGCATACAGGTTGTCACACAAAGAACCAGGGTCATGATCCAAAGAATCATTCTTTTTCCGTTCAGTCGTTTCATCTCTCATACTCCTTGTCATGTATTGTTCCGGCTGCCGCTTGCAGCCCGGGGGTGATCAGGGAATTGAGTTGCGCGTTTCCGGACGTTTGTGCGCAAAGTCAGGACTATGATCCACGACAGGATCACTGTCCAGCTGTTCTTATATTATCCTCGGATTGGTTGTTGTCAGGTCAGGCGCTGCGGCAAGGCTGTGCCCGGCACAGCCTTGCCGGCAGGAAGGGAATCAGTTCCCCTCCAGGCGGATCATCTGAACCTTGCTGTCCAGCATGCCAAGCAGCTCTTCCGGAGCCATCTTGAGGCTTTCCTCACTGGCAAAGATCTTTTCATAGGCAGAAGGTTCATCTTCGTTCCCGTTATTGTTTTCCTGGCCGAACAGGGCATTGTAGAAACTGTAGCCCCGCACCTTGTACAGGTTGATGTTCTTCTGGTAGCGCTCAATGAGTTCCGGACTGATCCGCCAGCTGTAGCGTTCAATGTCCTTCTGGTTTTCTTCCAGGTTCTTGAGGTTCTCCTCCAGGTCAGCTTTCTTGTCGCCTTCAGCTGTTTCAATCTTGGCCTTGTACGCCTCAATGGCTTCCTGGATCATTGTCAGGCTTTCGTTTTCGCTGGAATTCCGGATCGGTTCCGTCTTATCTGTAAAGATTGTATACTGGTTGTCCAGGTCCAGGTTGTTCAGGAGAACGCCGAGGAATTCCATAGCTTCCTGGGGATGCTCGGAATACGGGTTCACAAAGGCTACCTCGAGCTCTGTCGGGATCACCGGATCCTCGTCATCCGCGAAGCCCAGGAACAGCGGGACATAATAGACGTCACCGTTCATGGTTGTGGAAATATAGCTTTCCAGCAGCACCATGTTGTCATCGTCGCCGCCGTCATCATAGTAACCGTCGTCTTCGTTTTCCGGGTCATATTCCACGTGTTCTCTCGCCCTGAGTCCGTCATAGTCGAGATTGTTCAGGCGCCGGATCAGGTCGCACAGGATGGGATTGTTGAAGGCATATTCCTTGTCTCCCTTCTTCTCCATCCAGAGCTCATACTGCTCAATCATGCTTTCCAGAATCATGGTGCGCAGGTACATCCGGTCTTCCCAGGAAATCTTGACCTGAACGTTCTCCATCATCTCAGGCAGTTTTTCCATCCAGTCGAAGAACTGATTCCAGGTATGGGGAAGATCCTCTTCCTTCATGCCCAGCATCTTCATGGTATCCACGTTGACGCCGAGGGTGCCGCCGTAAGCATAAACCGGAACGGCCACGATTTTGCCGTCCTGCTTCACCGCATCCTGGATATAGGGATACATCCGGGCTGTGCTGGCAGCGATCTTTTCGTTGGAGCTCAGGTCAATCAGGTAATTGCGGTTGTACAGCGCATTGAACTCGTTGCTTTGGTAGCTCAGCAGGTAAACGTCCGTATGCGCGTCACGGTTCATCATCGACTGCAGGATGTCGTTCTGGAAGGTCCAGTCCGTTTCCGCAATTACGGAAATATCACCCCGTGAATTGTTCAGGTCATAAATGGCGTTTGTAACGGTACCGTATCCGCCGCCCTTAACCCGCAGCTGGATGCTTCCGCGCTGGGTGGGATCGGTGTTCTTGACAGACAGGGAGCTGAAGAACTGTACCAGCACAAAGCCGTCCTTCAGCATCTTCATGCTGTTGCCGATTTCCGGGCAGTCGTTGACCGCCACAGCCTTCGCGGCGTCGAACTGGGGCATTGCCCACAGTTCACCGTTGGCAGCATAGTACAGGGTATCATTCTCCGCGTTGTAGCAGGGGGTGATCCGGCTGTCGCCCTTGACCTTAATCTCTGTCAGCGCCTCTTCGCTCAGGGTTGCAGGATCCATCTTGCTGATCTTGATCGTCACCGTGTCATAGTCATTCATATCTTCAGACCAGATCGCACGGGTAACCAGCAGGGAACCTTCCGGTCCGGCAACGAGTTCCGAAACATCTTCGAGTTCACCTTCCGTGCATGCACCGCTGTTCATGTCAAAGACCAGCAGTCTTTCCCCTTCTTCCGCATAGTAGGTCATGAAGAGGCTGTCTCCGGCTGTAACGATGTTGTTGGTACCGTAGAACCTGAGGCTTCCGCTCTCACTGTCCACCAGTGAGGAGAAATCAAGTTCCGGTGCGTTTTCGTCTTCCAGGATAATCTGCCCGTCTTCCAGCTTCACATGCTTGACGAGCAGTTCTTCCTTCGAAGTTTCGCCGTCATAGCTGCTCTTGTTCATCAGGGCGTAGATCTCACCGTTCCACCCAAAGTAATCATTTACGTATTCGTATTCCTGGGTATCCTGGTTTTCCGGGACGTCATCGGCAAAGAAGATATCTTCATCGTTTCCTTCCTCTTCCTTGCTGTCCTCGTCCAGTCCTTCCAGCCACCAGTTCTTCCGTTCTTCCTCGTTCATCTTCTTCACGAATTTCTCAGGCTCTGCCTGATAATCCGTGTACCGCATGACGATCTGATCCGGATAGTTCTCGATAAACACACAGAAGCCGCCTTCACCGTACGGGAGCACGCTTCTGATGTAGAAGCTGCTCTCGTCATCGCTCCGGCGAAGCAGCACCCGGTCTCCGGTGGATGCGAATGCCGGCGCGCAGGCCGTAATACACAGAATCAGGGATAAAAACCAAAGGATCAGTTTCTTGCCGTTGGGGTTCATCATTCTTCAGGTTCCTCCGCAGTATTGTTTTCTTCGGCCGGCGCTGCCTCATTCAGGTAAATCAGCATGCTCATGCCGAGCCGGATTCTTTCATCCGGTTCGAAAGAGGCATAGGCTTTGTAGACTTTCTTGTCTGTGCCTTCCTTCTGTTCTTCGTTCATCCTGGAAATGGAAACAATTTTGCCCGTATACAGTTTCTCCGAGGAGCTGTCCCAGCGCAGTTCCATTTCGACCGGCGCGCCCTCTTCCAGGAGGAACAGGTCCTCTTCAGGCACGTCAAACTCGACCTGGAAGCTCTTGGTGGGTGCGATCTTCACCAGGGTGTCGCCCTTGGCAGCGGTATCGCCCGGGTTCTTTTCCACGGATTCGATAACGCCCGTCACGGGGCTCTTCACCGTGTTATCCGGTGCGTAGTAGCCGTCCAGCACGCCTTCCACGGTTTCAAACAGCAGCTCGCCGCGTTCCACGAAGTCGCCGCTCTTCACGTGCAGTCTCAGCACGCTGCCGGCGCCCTTCACCGGTACGGCTGCGGCGCGTTTCACCGTGCCCTTGCCGATGCGCTTTTCCTTGCTGTACTTCTCGTCCCGGTAGACGTAGACTTTCTCGTCCAGGTAGAACTCTCCGCCGGTCACCTCAATGGTATATCCGGTTTCGGACAGCTTGGTGACCATGCCGGTGCCTTCATGGGTGCCGTCCTGGGTGCACTTCAGGTAAACCCGCTCGCCCAGGTGGATGAAGTAGTTGTCATTGGTGTTGAAAGCCTTCTCACTGGTCGCGTCCACCGTGTACTTGCGGGTGGGCTCGATGTACAGGGAGGCTTCATACCGGGCATTGATATCCTCGGTGTTGTCGCCTTCCGCTACATACAGACCGGTCACAGTGCCTTCCACCGGCGCGTAGTTCAGCGTTGTCTTGATG
>JAEEGL015220794.1_pt1 | contig 13807 bp, 10 predicted proteins | sample 9134231 | NCBI WGS metagenome assembly JAEEGL01 (sample SAMN16246548, study PRJNA631951) | gut metagenome | biome: gut microbiome; feature: rumen; material: fiber-attached | host: Bos | place: Iran: Karaj | collected 2018-10 | reverse complement strand
GAGGGGGATGTTTTCGAAGTGATCAGCGGACAGCGGTCAGTGATCAGTGGTCAGTGATTTGGAGAAGGAGAGAATAACGATGAGTAAGTATGAATATGTGAGCTTGCAAGCGGGGACATTGCTGAATCCGACGCCGGTGGTGCTGGTGAGCTGCGCGGCAAAGGAGGATCCCGGAAAGAAGGATATGGTGACGCTGGCCTGGGCGGGAACGATCAATTCCGAGCCGCCGATGGTATCCGTCAGCGTCCGGAAGGAACGCTATTCCCACGATATGATCCGGGATTCCGGGGAGTTTGTCGTGAACCTGGTGGACGAGGATATGTGTAAGGCTGTTGATTACTGTGGCGTCCGCAGCGGACGGGACGTGGATAAGGCAGCGGAGACCGGGCTGCCGTATTGCGAAGCGGAAGGAATGGAAACCGCGCCCGCGGTGGACGGCGCGCCGGTCAGCCTGAGCTGCAAAGTCAAGCAGATGATTGAACTGGGCAGCCATGATATGTTCCTGGGCGAGATTGTGGCCGTCCGTGTCCGGAAGGACCTGCTGGACGAAAAGGGAAGCCTGCATATTGAAAAAGCCCGGCTGGTCGCGTACAGCCACGGGCATTATCACCGGATCGGAGACGTCATGGGATTCTTCGGGTATTCCGTCGCCAGGCCGGAAGTCCTGGAGAGACGGATGAAGGAGTTTGGAAAAGCAAAGTAAAAGGGATTCGTTGCAGAACAGATCCTTCGCTTCGCTCAGGCTGACACCCGGAGGGGCTTGGACATCCGCTCAGAATGACACCCGGGTTATTTGTCGAATTGCGGGGGAACCGGTTTGGTAATTTGTTCCAGCTGCTTTTTCCGGCGGGTTTTGACTTCCTGCGGGATCGCCTGGATATCACCGGCTTTTGTCAAAGCCATCTTGGTCAGACTCGGGCCGACCAGTTCATAAACCAATACGGAGAACAGAATAATATTGCGGATCAGATCGCCTTCCATACCGCCCAGCAGGTTCTGGGCGGTTGCGCACATTCCGAGGGCCACGCCGGCCTGGGGCAACAATGTGATCCCCAGGTACTTTTTCACGGTTTCCGGGCTGCGGGCCAGTACAGAGGAAGTGTGCGCGCCGAGGATTTTACCCAGGGAACGGGCAACGATATAAATGACGCCGATCAGGAGCACGGCCGGACTCGCGAACACATCAAAATCCAGGGCCGCGCCGCTGAGAACAAAAAACAGCGTGATCGCGGGACCGGACCACCGGTCAGCCTGCAGCATCAGGTCTTCACTGAGGGGGCAAAGGTTGCAGAAGACGGTCCCCAGCATCATACAAACCAGCAGGGAGGAAAAACCGAATTCCATGTTCAGCCCGGGAAGGGGAATCTTCAGCTGACTGACCGCGACAGTGACGATGACGCTGCCGACGATCAGGGCGTTCCGGTTTCGGTGGGAATGGAAATAACGCTCCAGAATGGTCAGCAGGTAGCCCACCAGGCCGCCGAACCCGAGGGAGAGAACCACTTCCGCCAGGGGCTCGATAATCAGCGCGGCAATATGCGTCGTGCCTTCCTTCATTGACTGGGCGATTCCGAATGAAACCGCGAAAATAACAAGGCCGACCGCGTCGTCCAGCGCGACGACCGGGAGCAGGACGTCTGTGACGGGACCTTTCGCCTTATACTGCCTGACCACCATTAAGGTTGCCGCCGGAGCGGTTGCAGCGGCGATCGCACCCAGCGTAATCGCGACAGGCATATTAATCAGATCCGTGGTCAGGGCGAGCGTAACCAGAATTATATCTACCAGGATCGTGGTAATCACGGCCTGCAGGATACCGATGATCGTTGCCTGCTTACCGGTCTGCTTCAGTGCGGAAAGGCGGAATTCATGGCCAATCGCGAAGGCAATGAAGCCCAGGGCGACGTCGCTGATGACGTTCAGCGATTTGACGTGCTCGGGCGTGGTGAATCCGACGCCCAGGCGGCCCAGCACACAGGGACCGATCAGCACGCCGGTCACGAGATAGGCTGTCACGTCCGGCAGATGGAATTTTACAAACAACCGGGTCATCAGGAGCCCGGAGAACAGGGCAATGGCGATCAGGAGCAGGGTTTCCATATGGAGAAGTTCGCTTCCTTTCAACATATAAACAAGTGCCAGGAACGGCACGCGGGAGATTGTAGCACTTAACCTCTTGTTTTACAAGAGAAAAACAGGAAAAGTCCGGGTTGCGAAGAGCATGATCAGATGATAAAATAGAGTATACTCACGAAGAAGATCCTTCGCTTCGCTCAGGATGACACCCGGGGAACAGGATGACACCTGGGGAACAGGATGACACCCGGGGAACGGGATAACGCCCCAGGAGAAGTGAAGGACAGACAGGAGGAAGATTATGGCGGACGTTACGAATGATATCCGTTATATCGGGGTCAATGACCATGAGATTGATTTGTTTGAGGGGCAGTATATTGTACCGGAAGGGATGGCATATAATTCCTATATTATTCTGGACGAACAGATTGCCGTGGTGGACAGTGTGGACCGGCGCTTCGGCGAAGAGTGGCTGGCGGGTCTGGAAACCGCGCTGGCGGGAAGAAAGCCGGATTACCTGATCGTACAGCACATGGAACCGGATCATTCCGCGAACATCACCGCTTTCGCGGAGAAATATCCGGAAGCAAAAATCGTTGCCTCCGCCAAGGCGTTCACGATGATGAAAAACTTCTACGGCTCCGATTACGCGGAACGTCGTATTGTCGCGGGAGAGGGAAGCAAACTGGAGCTGGGGCGCCATACGCTGCAGTTCGTCACTGCTCCGATGGTTCACTGGCCGGAAGTCATCATGACATATGACGAGACGGATAAGGTGCTGTTCAGTGCTGACGCATTCGGCAAGTTCGGCGCGCTGGACGCGGAAGACGAGGAAGGCTGGGCCTGTGAGGCACGGCGGTACTATTTCGGTATTGTCGGAAAATACGGCATGCAGGTCCAGGCCGTGCTGAAGAAGGCCGCCGCGCTGGATATCCGGGTGATATGCCCGTTGCACGGGCCGGTGCTCGATTCAGATCTGGAATACTACCTGGGACTGTATCAGACATGGTCTTCCTACGGTGTGGAAAGCGAAGGAGTCGCGGTGTTCTATACATCTGTATACGGGAACACGGAAAAGGCTGTCAAGCTGCTGGAAGAGAAACTGACCGAAAAGGGATGCCCAAAGGTGGCGGTGACAGACCTGGCCCGGGACGACATGGCGGAAGCGGTGGAGGACGCTTTCCGGTACGGAAAAATCGTCCTGGCCACCACGACGTACAACGCGGAGATTTTCCCGTTTATGAAGCAGTTCATTGACGAACTGACGGAGCGGGGATTCCGAGGCCGGAAGATCGGACTGATTGAGAACGGCAGCTGGGCGCCGATGGCGGCGAAAGTGATGAAGGGTATGCTGGAAGGGTGTAAAGATACGATCTTTGCGGAAACGACGGTACGGATTATGTCCGCGATGAATGAAGAAAACGCGGCCCAGATTGATGCGCTCGCTGATGAAATGATGAAATAATGAAGGGTTTCGCGCCTGCGGGCGCGAACTCTTTACCCCCTGTCCCCCTTTCCTCCAGCGGAGGAAGGGGGATATTTTGTTGGCAGGGTTTCGTCCTGCACCTTTTTTCGGATGACCTGACGATATGAATAAACCCTGGTTGAAAGCAATCATGCTTGCAACCAGGGCCGGTTTTGATAATCGGTTAAAAGGAATTACCGGCGCATGTCGTTAATGTTGACCAGCTCGGTGTTGTCGAGGGAAAAGCGGGAACCGAGGATCTCGGTCAGGGCAATGGCGGTGTCCAGCGAGGTCATGCAGGGGATACCCAGGGTCATGGCCTTGCGGTGGAGGACGGTATAATCGCCCACGGTATCGTCTTTTACGGCGCCGGTGTAGATGATATAGTTGACAGAGCCGTTTTCCATGAGGCCGATGATCTCATCGCTGATTTTCGGATCGGCGACAGGCGTCACATGGATGCCGACTGCCGAGATCGCCCGGGCTGTGTCCTTGGTGGCAAAGACATTGATGCCGAGATCGTAGCAGCGCTTGGCAATGGTAATGGCATCCGGGAAATCTTCATCTTCCACGGAGAGCAGGACACCGGTATGGGATTTTTCCCGAAGGGTGGGAAGGGAGAATCCGGCGGCGGACAGGCCTTTGAAGAGCGCTTCCGCCTTGGTGATGCCGATACCCAGCACTTCACCGGTGGATTTCATTTCCGGCCCGAGGATCGAATCAGCGTCGTTCAGTTTCTCGAAAGAGAAAACCGGCACTTTGATGGCGCAGTAGGGCGGGGCAGGGTACAGGCCGACGCCGAATCCCAGCTCTTTCAGCGCTTCTCCCAGCATCACGCGGGACGCCAGGTCAACCATCGGGACGCCGGTTACCTTGGAGATGTAGGGGACAGTCCGGGAAGCCCTGGGATTTACTTCAATAACATACAATTCATCTTCGAAAATGAGATACTGGATATTTACCAGGCCCCGGGTTCCGAGCGCAAGGGCCAGTTTGGTGGAGATATCGCAGATTTTTTCCTGGAAGCGTTCTGTCAGGTTGAAGGGCGGATACACAGCGATGGAGTCCCCGCTGTGCACACCGGCCCGCTCAATATGCTCCATGATACCGGGAATCAGAACATCCGTACCATCGGAGATGACATCCACTTCCAGCTCGATACCGGGCAGGTACTGGTCGACCAGTACCGGGTTTTCAATTCCGCCGGCGAGAATCCGGCGCATATAGTCTTCCGTATGCGCGCGGGTCCGGGAAATGGTCATGTTCTGGCCGCCGATGACATAGGAAGGGCGAAGCAGGACCGGATAGCCCAGCTCTTCCGCAGCGGAGACAGCTTCCTCCAGCGTGCGGACAGCCATGCCGCGGGGCCGGCGGATACCGAACTGTTCCAGAAGCGCGTCAAAACGCTCCCGGTCTTCCGCGATATCGATGGATTCCGCACTGGTACCCAGGATCCGGATGCCGCTGTTGTTCAGGAACTGGGTCAGCTTGATGGCGGTCTGACCGCCGAAAGCCACCACGACGCCCACCGGTTTTTCCACCTGGATGATGTTCCAGACATCTTCCGGCGTCAGCGGTTCAAAATACAGCCGGTCTGCCGTGTCATAGTCAGTGGATACCGTCTCCGGGTTATTATTGACGATGACCACGTCATAACCGATCCGGCGAAGCGTCCATACGCAGTGGACCGAAGAATAGTCGAATTCGATTCCCTGACCGATCCGGATCGGACCGGAGCCGAGGACCATGACCACGGGACGGCCTGAGCGCTTCAGGGATCGGGATTCACAGGCTTTATCCGTGCAGGAATAGAAGTATGGCGTTTCGGCTGCGAATTCCGCACCGCAGGTATCCACCATCTTATAGCTGAAGGAATAACCGGGGACGTCTTTCGCACCGGAGATCCGGAGAATGGCAGTATCCGGATAGCCGAGGCGTTTGAACTGTTCGTAATCCCCGGGCTCCAGCCCGGTCTTCGCCACACGGGTTTCAAAATCCGCCATGGATTTCAGCCGGTACAGGAAGAAGCGGTCAATCTTCGTAATATCAAAGATCTCATCCACGGAGACACCCTGCTTCAGCGCTTCAAAGACCGTAAACAGCCGGCGGTCATCCTGGCGGGCCAGGCGTTCCCGGATCGGTTCGTCCGTCAGCGGCGGCGCGTTCAGCGTATCCAGGGAGATTTCCGCACCGCGGACAGCTTTCATCAGGGCTTCCTCAAAACGCTGGCCGATGGACATGACCTCGCCGGTGGCTTTCATCTGGGTACCCAGGCGGCGGGATGAACCGTAGAATTTATCGAAAGGCCATTTCGGGAACTTCACCACAACATAGTCGATTGAAGGCTCAAAACAGGCGCAGGTTTTACCGGTAATGTCGTTTGTGATTTCATCCAGGGTATACCCCAGGGCAATCCGTGTCGTAATCTTGGCGATCGGATAACCGGTCGCTTTGCTGGCCAGCGCGGAAGAACGGCTGACACGGGGATTCACTTCGATCACAGCGTATTCGAAGGAGTCCGGATTCAGGGCGAACTGGCAGTTACAGCCGCCCTCAATGCCGATGGCAGTCACGATATCCAGCGCGGCAGTGCGGAGCATCTGGTACTCTTTGTCAGCCAGGGTGAGGGCAGGCGCCACGACCACGCTGTCACCGGTATGGATGCCAACGGGATCCACGTTTTCCATGGAGCAAACCGCGATGACATTTCCGAGCGCGTCGCGCATGGTTTCAAATTCAATTTCTTTCCAGCCGGCGATACATTTTTCAACCAGGATCTGGGTGATGGGAGAGGCATCCAGACCGACACGGGCAATCTGCCGCATTTCTTCTTCATCGGCAGCTATCCCGCCGCCGCTTCCGCCCAGGGTATAGGCAGGGCGGACGATGACCGGATAGCCGATTTCATCTGCTGCCTTCAGGGCTTCCTCCAGGGTTTCCGCGATACCGGAAGGTACACAGGGCTGTCCGATGGACAGCATGGTCTCCCGGAATTTTTCCCGGTCTTCCGCCTTTTCGATGGCGTCAATCGGGGAACCCAGCAGGCGGACATTATATTTTTCCAGCGTACCGTCGCGGCTGAGCTGCATGGCCAGGGTAAGGCCGGTCTGGCCGCCGAGTCCGGCCAGCAGCCCGTCCGGACGTTCTTTTTCAATGATCCGCCGGAGCGTGGGCTCATTCAGTGGTTCCAGATAGATTTCATCGGCCAGATGCTGGTCTGTCATGATGGTCGCCGGATTGGAGTTGACCAGTACTACATTGATCCCTTCCTGTTTCAGGACGCGGCAGGCCTGGGCGCCGGCATAATCAACTTCCGCCGCCTGGCCGATCACGATGGGACCGGAGCCGATGACCAGCACTTTGCGGATGGTGTTATCTTTCGGCATCGGTTATCCCTCCATTCTCTGAACAAAACGGTCAAACAGGATCGCGGTATCCCGCGGCCCGGAAGCGGCTTCCGGGTGGAACTGAACGGTGAAGCAGTCCAGGCCCGGATAATCCATTCCCTCATTGCTGCCGTCGTTGACATTGGTGAACGTCGCTTCACCGACTCCCTTCAGGGATTCGGCAACGACGGCATAACCGTGGTTCTGGCTGGTGATATAGGTGCGGCCGGTGGCGTGATCCCGGACCGGCTGGTTTCCGCCGCGATGGCCGTACTTCAGGCGCGTTGTATCGCCGCCCATCGCCAGTGCCGTCAGCTGATGCCCGAGGCAGATTCCGAAGAGCGGTTTTTTACCGATCATCTTTTTGATCTCCGCAATGCAGGCGACGTTTTCCTTCGGATCCCCGGGACCGTTGGAAAGCATGATGCCGTCCGGGCCGGAAGCCAGCACGGTTTCGGCTGTTGTGGATGCGGGCCATACCGTCACGGTACAGCCGCGCGCCTGCAGGCTGCGGAGGATATTATGCTTCTCGCCGTAATCCAGCAGTGCGACGCGGTATTTTTCCGTTCCGACGGCCGGGAATACCTCCGGTGTACGGCAGGTGACAGCAGCCACCGCGTTTTCCACCCGATAAGCGTGAATGGCGGAGAGATCCGCCGGGATCTCATCGCAGATCATGGCGTTCATGACGCCTTCCTCACGGGTCATCCGGACGATTTCCCGGGTATCGACGCCGCACAGGCCTGGAATGCCATGGGCGATGAGGAAATCATTCAGCGCGCCGGTGGACCGGAAATTGGAAGGCGTATCGCACAGTTCACGGACGATGTAGCCGAAAAGGGCGGGAGCTCCTTCAAAATCCTGTTCAATCACGCCGTAATTGCCGATCAGCGGAAAGGACTGGGTGACGATCTGTCCGTAATAACTGGGATCGGTCAGGGTTTCCAGATAGCCCACCATGCCGGTGGTGAAAACCAGTTCGCCGATGCGGTCGCCCGGCGCGCCGATGCGGCGGCCTTCAAAGACGGTGCCGTTGCTTAAGACGAGATAAGCCATGTGAGCCTCCGTAATAGTGGTCAGTGTTCAGTGATCAGTGGACAGCTTTCAGATCAGGGATGAGCGCACTCAAGAATGACAGCCGCGGCTTTGCGGAGAAGATCCTCGGGGATGTTGAGGGCGGGAAGGAGACGGACCTTGTCCTTGGCTGTAAGGCAGAGGACGCCTTTCGCCATACAGGCCGCGACAACCTCGCCTGCGGGTTTCACAGTCTTCATGCCCAGCATCAGGCCGAGACCGGAAACAGATTCAATACCGGCCTGCCCTTCCAGCAGGCTCCGGAGCAGGTTTCCCTTTGCGGTGACTTCGTCCAGGAAATCATCGGTCAGCCGGTTCACGACCGACAAAGCGGCGGCCGCTGCCACCGGGTTGCCGCCGAAAGTGGAACCGTGATCGCCGTAGGAAAAAACATCCTGTACTTTATCCGACAGAAGCGCGGCACCCATCGGGAGGCCTCCCGCCAGGCCCTTGGCGGTGGTGACCACATCCGGATGCAGGCCGTAATTCATATAGGCATACATCCTGCCAGAGCGGCCGTTACCAGTCTGTACCTCATCCACCATCAGGAGAATATCGTGATCTCGGGTAAACTGATCCAACGCGGACGCAAAAGCGGGATCGAGAGGGATTACGCCGCCTTCTCCCTGAACGCATTCGATCAGGACCGCCGCAACGGTTCCCGTTTCGCACAGCTTTTCCAGGGCGTCCATATCACCGGCATGGATATGGACAAAACCGGGCGTGAGCGGCTGGTACAGTTCGTGGTAATGGTCCTGGCCGGTGGCGGCCAGCGTGGTCAGCGTGCGGCCGTGAAAGCTGTTTTCCAGCGTCACAATGGTGGAGCAGGATGGCCCTTTATGCTCTGCCGCCCATTTCCGCGCAACCTTGATCGCGCATTCGTTGGCTTCGGCACCGGAATTGCCGAAAAATACTTTTTTCATGCCTGTTTTCCGGCACAGGGCTTCCGCAAGGAGCGCGCACGGCTCAGTATAATACAGATTGGACATATGCTGGACGGAGCGGATCTGCTTTTCCACGGCGGCGATCCATTCGTCGTCGGCAATGCCGAAGGAAGTAACGGCGATGCCGGAGCCCATATCAATGTATTCTTTCCCGCTGACGTCCCGGACAAGGGAACCCTTGCCGGAGACGATCCCGATGGGGAAACGTTTGTAGGTCGGGGCGATGTATGTTTGATCGAGATGCATGATGTCCATCGTTATATTCTCCTGTCTTTGGTTTGGAAAAAAGTACGGAACATATCCGGCAGTGCAGGGAATTATTCCCAGCCCTCCTTGCGGTCCTCGAATCGTTCGGGGGATCTGGAAAAACGGGTACCGGCGCCTTCATCGGTCAGGAGTTCCATCAGGATCGAATGGGGGACGCGGCCATCCATGATGACCACGTTCTGTACACCGCGGTTCAGGGCGGTGGCACAGCATTCAACCTTCGGAATCATGCCGCCGGAGATCACTCCGCTTTCATACAGACCGGGCAGATCATCCAAGGATATTTCCGGGATCAGGGTGGCAGGATCGTTTTTATCCCGCAGCACGCCGGCAATATCCGTCATCATAATCAGGTTTTTCGCGCCGAGCGCCCCGGCAATATAAGCCGCGGCCGTATCGCCGTTGATGTTATACGCATTGCCGGATTTATCGCAGCCGACGGTGGAGACGACAGGGATATAGTTTTTATCCAGCAGGTCCGTCACCGGATTGATGTGGACTTTCTGGATCTCACCGACAAAGCCCAGGCGCTCATCCTTGACGCCGCACTGCAGGAGACGGCCGTCCATACCGGACAGGCCGACGGCTTTGCCGCCTTTCATTTCCAGCAGGTTGACCAGCGTTTTGTTGATTTTCCCGGCCAGCACCATCTGGACGATATCCATGGTTTCCTTATCGGTTACCCGGAGGCCGTTGACAAATTCCGGTTTCTTGCCCATCCGGTCCATCAGCTCATTGATTTCGGGTCCGCCGCCATGGACGAGCACAACGCGGACGCCGATCAGCCATAACAGGACGATGTCTTCCATGACCTGCTGCTTAAGCTGCTCATTGATCATGGCATTGCCGCCATACTTGACGACCACGACTTTGCCGGTGTACTGGCGGATGTAGGGCAGGGCGGCAGTCAGGACTTCCGCGCGTTCCATGTTGGTGAGTTCGTTGTTCATTCGTTTTCTCCTTAGCTCCGGTAATCGCCGTTGATTTTAACATAATCGTAGGTGAGGTCGCATCCCCAGGCGGTGGCTTCTTCATTCCCCATTTTCATATCCGCCGTAAAACAGACGTCGTGTTCCGACATGATCTCCAGGGCCAGGTTTTCATCAAAGTCCTGTACATAGCCGTTTTTATAGAAACAGACCGAATCCCGTTTTCCGACCAGGTACAGCTCAATGACTGCCGGATCAAACTTTGGTCCGGCATAGCCCAGCGCGCAGAGAATACGGCCGCAGTTGGCGTCCTTTCCGTAGACCATGGCTTTCACCAGGCTGGACCCGACGACGGATTTCGCCAGGATCTGGGCGTTTTCTTTCGTATCCGCGCTGCAGACGCGCATTTCGATGAGGTGGGTGGCGCCTTCGCCGTCGCCGGCCATGGTGACCGCCAGATCCCTGCAGACAGAGCGGAGGGCTTCACAGAAGAGGTCATAGCTTTCACCCGCCGTATCGATTTTCCGGTTGCCGGCCAGGCCGCTGGCCAGGACAAACAGGGTATCGTTGGTGCTGGTATCCCCATCCACGGTGATCATGTTGAAGGTGTCTTTCACGACGGCGGACAGGGCTTGCTGCATCAGCGCCTGATCGATGGCGCAGTCGGTGGTGATATAACCGAGCATGGTGGACATGTTCGGGTGGATCATGCCGGATCCTTTGCTCATGCCGCCCAGATGCACGGTGACCGTGCCGGAACCATCGGAAGACGGCAGGTTAAAGGCGACGGCAAATTCCTTGTTGACGGTATCCGTTGTCATAATGGCTTTGCTGGCCAGGGTGCCTGCTTCCAAAGAATCCGACAGGGAGGCAGCCATGTGCGAGACGCCGTATGTAATCCGGTCCAGCGGAATATTCGGCCCGATGACGCCGGTGGATCCCAGCAGGACCGACGTGGCCGGAATATGCAGCATTTCCGAGGTGTATTCGGCTGTTTGACGGCACAGGTCCAGCCCGGCTTTCCCGGTGGCGGCGTTAGCGATACCGGCATTTACGATGACCGCCTGTGCCTGCTTCTCCCGATAAACGACGTCCATATCCCAGACGACAGGCGCCGCCTTGACCAGATTGGTGGTGAATGTTCCCGCTACGGCGCAGGGAACGTCGCAGGCGATCATCGCCATATCCGTCCGGTCCCTGTATTTGATGCCGGCGGCACAGCAGGCTGCCTTAAAGCCTTTTGCGGCGGTGACGCCGCCCGGAATCTTACTGATCATCGGTATCCTCTCCTATAAAACGCGTAATGTTTTTTTCGTTCAGCACGAATTCATAATAGTTGACATCAGCCTTGCGGGTCCAGCCAATCTGCTTCCAGAAGGCGTTGCCCGCGTCATTGGAAGCAAAGGCAATCAGGGAAACCTTGTTGATGCCCATCAGGCGAAGCTGATGCATACAGTAACCGACCATATGGGTCCCGATACCGCGGCGACGGTATTCCCGGGCGACGCATACATGATACAGCGCTCCCTGACGGCCGTCGGATCCGCACAGGATCGAGCCGACAATCTTTCCGTCCATCCGGGCGACGACGCTTGTGGTGGGGTTGCGGCGGATAAACCGCTGCACATCCTCGCGGGAATCGTCCAGTGCCCGGATACCGAACCCGCGGATGGTCATCCACAGGGCGCGGACATCGTCATAGTCCGCTTCGGTCATGGGCATAATCGTGTACTGTTCCATGGATTACCTCTCCAGGCCGGTGGCCTCATCCAGCCCGAGCGCCAGGTTCATGTTCTGGATGGCCGCGCCGGAAGCGCCTTTCCCCAGATTGTCAAACCGGGACACCAGGAGGATCCGCTCATCATTCCCAAAGACCGTAATCTCCATATCATCCCGTCCGGCCATGGAAGAAGCGGAAAGGAAACCGGATTCATCGGCACTGTCGCGGAAAGAGATCATTCCGGAGGTGTAATACGCCCGGAATGCTTCCCGGATCTGATCCGGAGAAGCGCCGGTATCCGCCGGGGTCAGGGGAACGGTAACCTCCATACCGGCATAATAAGACGCCACCACGGGGCAGAATACCGGCGCAAACGCCAGTCCGCAGAACTTTGTCATTTCCGGCAGATGTTTATGGGACTGGGTAAGCCCATATTGGCGGGGAGCATCCAGAAGAGACGGACGGTTCTCTGATTCGTATTCCGCAATCATCTTTTTACCGCCGCCGGAATACCCGGTCAGCGAAAACGCGGAAAGCCGGACGTCCGGGTTCAGGAGGCCGGCTTCCATCAGCGGGGCGATCAGGGCAATGAATCCGCTGGCGTGGCAACCGGGATTGGCAATGCGTTTTGAACCGGCGATCTTCTCCCGGAGACCGCTCAGTTCCGGGAAGCCGTAAGTCCAGTCCTCCGCCGTCCGATGGGCTGTGGAGGTATCGATGATCACGGTCCCGGGGGAAGAAACCAGGGAGACGGCTTCGACAGCCGCCGCATCCGGCAGGCAAAGGAAAGCGATGTCAGCGGCGTTCAGGGCATCCTGACGGGCGGACGGATCCTTGCGGAGTTCTTCCGGGAGGGTGATCAGGGTGAGATCCCGCCGGCCGGAAAGGCGTTCGCGGATGCGGAGGCCAGTGGTGCCGGCGCTTCCGTCAATAAATACTTTTGTCATTCTTAAAGATATCCTTTCTGGGGAAGGCCTCTCGTTTATTCCCGGAATCACACGAGGGGGAGAATGTGACCAATCCCGCCTTTGAAAGGAAGGGCGGGATTGGTGAACATGACAGGGGAATTATTTCTTCGCGTTCGCGGCATCCACCAGCGCCTGCACTTTGGTCGGGAGACCGAAGAGGGTGATGAATCCGGCGGAATCCTTCTGGTTGTAATCGCTGGCGCCGAAGGTGGCGATATCCTCGGAATAGAGGGAATAATCACTCCATACGCCGGCCTTGATGATGTTGCCCTTGTAGAGCTTCAGTTTCACCTTGCCGGTGACCTTCTCCTGGGTTTTGTCTACAAAGGCGGAGAGCGCTTCCCGCAGGGGGGAGAACCAGAGCCCGTTGTAAACCAGCTCGGCAAAAGTGATGGAGAGCTTTTGTTTCTCGTGCATGGTCAGTTTATCCAGGCAAACGGATTCGAGGGCCTCATGCGCCTTATAGAGAATGGTGCCGCCGGGGGTCTCGTAGACGCCGCGGCACTTCATGCCGACCAGCCGGTTTTCCACGATATCGATAATTCCGATACCGTTTTTCCCGCCCAGGTCGTTCAGCTTCAGGATAATATCCTTGGCGGACATCTTTTGCCCGTCCAGCGCGACGGGAACACCCTGTTCAAAATCCAGCGTGATGTAGGTCGGTTCGTCAGGCGCGTCAATGGGGGAAACGCCCATTTCGAGGAAACCGGGCTTTTCATATTGTGGCTCGTTGCCGGTATCTTCCAGGTCAAGGCCCTCGTGGCTCAGATGCCAGAGGTTCTTATCCTTGGAATAGTTGGTTTCCCTTGTAATCTTCAGCGGGATGTTATGCGCTTCGGCATAGTCGATCTCCTCATCCCGGGACTGGATGCTCCACTCCCTCCAGGGAGCGATGATCGGCATATCCGGGGCGAAATGCTTTACCGCGAGCTCAAAACGGACCTGGTCGTTTCCCTTGCCGGTGCAGCCGTGGCAGAT
>JAEEGL012577602.1_pt1 | contig 13807 bp, 16 predicted proteins | sample 9134231 | NCBI WGS metagenome assembly JAEEGL01 (sample SAMN16246548, study PRJNA631951) | gut metagenome | biome: gut microbiome; feature: rumen; material: fiber-attached | host: Bos | place: Iran: Karaj | collected 2018-10 | reverse complement strand
GGTTGGAGTTCGCGATAAAGCAAAGGAAATATCTGGATTAGGTCCTTGCGGCAGAAAATTATGCTGTTCAAATTTTTTAAACGATTTAGATTCAGTAGGAATAGCTCAAGTTAAAAATCAAAATTTAGCATTAAATCCAAATAAAATTAATGGCTTATGTGGAAGATTATTATGTTGTTTGAAATTTGAAGATGATTTATATACTGAATATAGGAAAAACTTACCAGAAGTAGGAGATAAATTTGAATATGAAAATGAACCTGGAACTGTATTAAGTATAGATATTCCAAATAGAACTTATGTATTTTTAACTGATAGCGGAAGCAAAATTGAAGTAAAGGTGCCATTTAAAAATGAATCAACAAAAAAATATAATAAATGATTTAGTTTTTTTTGATAATATTAAAATAGTTCAAAATAAAGACTATTTTAATTTTAGTTTGGATTCAATTATCTTGCCATATTTTGTACAAATAAATCCAAGTACTAAAAAAATAATGGATCTATGTACAGGAAATGCACCAATTCCTATGATTCTTTCAATGAGAACTAATGCCGAAATATATGGCGTAGAGCTTCAAAAAGAAATATATGATTTGGCTGTTCAAAGTATTAAATTAAATAAACAGTTTAAAAATATTAAATTAATTAATGAAAATGTTAAAAATATTATTAATTTGTATGAAACAGATTATTTTGATATAATTACATGCAATCCGCCATATTTTAAAAAAGAAGAAAAAAGTATTATTAATAATAACAAAATTAAATCTATAGCAAGACATGAAATAGAAATTAATTTAGAAGATATAATAAAAGTAAGCAGAAAATTGCTTAAAAATGGTGGGTCATTAAATCTTGTTCACAGAACAGATAGATTAATAGAAATAATTGATTTAATGAAAAAGAATAATATAGAACCAAAGAGAATAAGATTTGTTTACTCTAAAATTGGGAAAGAATCAAACTTGGTTCTAATAGATGGTAGAAAAAATGGATCAACAGGTCTAAAAATATTACCACCATTATACGTACATAATTCAGACGGAAGTTATACTGAAGAAATATTAAAAATGTTTGGGAAGTGATAAAGTGATTCAAAAAAGTTATGAAGAATGTAAATGCGGAAAATTATATTTAATACCTACTCCAATTGGAAATATGGAAGATATAACTTTAAGAGCAATTAATACGCTTAAAATGGTAGATATAATATATGCTGAAGACACTAGAAATACTTTAAATTTGTTAAAACAATTAAATATTTCTAAAAAAGTAGAATCATGTCATAAATATTCTGAAATGATGCATAAGGATAAAATTATTAAAATTTTAAAAGAAGGAAAAAATATTGGTTATGTAACTGATAGAGGTACGCCATTAATAAGTGATCCTGGAAATGTCATTGTTGATGCATGCATTAAAGAAAATATTACTGTGATTGCATTGCCAGGTGCTAGTGCTTTATTACCTGCTTTAAATATGTCAGGAATTTCTAATGAAAAATTTATTTTCTATGGTTTTTTAAATAATAAAAGTTCTGTAGCCAAACAGGAATTAATACAACTTAAAGATTACAAATATACTTTAATTTTTTATGAAGCTCCTCATAGAATAAAAAGCACAATGGAACTAATGTTACAAGTGTTTGGTGATAGAAATGCGGCAATAGTTCGTGAAATATCAAAACTGCATGAGGAAGTATTAAGAAATAAAATAAGTAATTTATTAGAATTATGTGATAAAATAAAAGGTGAAATGGTAATAGTAATTGAGGGTAACAACAAATTAGAAGATTCAGTTAATTATAAAAAGAAGGTTGTTGAACTAATTAATAAAGGCTATTCAAAAAAAGATGCTGTTCATGAAATAGCTGATCAGTATAATATTAGTAAAAATAAAATTTATAATGAATTATTTGATAAGGAGGAATAAAAATGAAATTAGTGGTTGGTCTAGGTAATCCAGATAAAAAATATGAAAACACAAGACATAATTGTGGTTTTAGAGCAATAGATTATTATGCTTCAAAAAACAACCTTAAATTCAAAACTAAATTTAATAGTTTATATGCTGAAACAACTATAAATAATGAGAAAGTAATACTAGTAAAACCACAAACATATATGAATTTATCCGGTACAGCAGTAAGAAATTTTGTAAATTTTTATAATATAAATATTAATGATATATTAATAATATATGATGATGTTGATTTTGAAACAGGAGCATTTAAAATTAAAAGAAATGGATCTTCTGGTGGACATAATGGTATAAATAATATCATTGAAAATTTAAAAACAAATGAAATACAAAGAGTAAGAATAGGCATATCAAAAACCAGAGAAGAATTAATTAGTTATGTTCTAGGTACTTTCTCAAAAGAAGAGAATGAAAAAATTGATAAATTGTTACCAATTATTAGCAATATTATTGAAGACTTTAGTATTATGAGCATAGACAAATTAATGGAGAAATATAATAGAACAAATGAATAATAAATTATGTTCAAAATTATTTGACTTTGACATAAATAAATATAATAAAATATTTGTTAGTCCAAATGAAATATATAATCAATTTATGTTATATATGTTTTTGAAATTGAAAAAAAACCTGTTAATAGTAACTCCAACATTAAATGAAGCAACAGAAATATATAATAATTTGAAAAACTATTTAGACAGTGTATATATTTTCCCAGAGGACGATTTTATCACTAAAAAAGCGATTGCTATTTCTCCAGAATTATTATTTATGAGATCCAACTTACTAAATAAATTTAGTGATAATGAACCAAAAGTTATATTAGTGCATTTAAATAGTTTTATAAAAAAATTACCAGGTTTATCTGAATACAATAGTAAAAAAATCAATCTAAAAATAGGTAATAAAATAGATAGAGATGCATTTATTAAAAAGCTAATTGATATAGGTTATAAAAAAGAAAGTATAGTATATGATACATCTGACTTTTCTGTCAGAGGATTTGTAATAGATATTTTTCCAATTGATTATGATAAACCTATAAGAATAGAACTTTTTGATGATGAAATAGAAAAAATAAAATTCTTCGACGTTGTATCTCAAAAATCTATTAATGAGGTTGACAGTGTATGTATTAGTTCAATAAAGGATGACTTTGGATCTAATAATTCATCCTTAAGAGAATATATAGGAGATGGAAAAGTAATTTTTCATAATTATAATCAAATAATTAATCAAGAAAAGATGATTTTACCTCAAATTCAATACCTAGAAATAGAAAATGATGTGTATAAATTAAATAAATTAGTAGATGTAAATAAAGATATATTTGTTGACACTATTAATAATAAAAATAAACAACTAACAATAGAAGCAAAAGCTATAGATAATTATAATTCCAATAAAGAAAACTTTATTAAAGACATTATAAATAATAAAGGTGAATTATATTGTTTAAATAAAAATTTAATTAAAGAAATAAAGCAAAATTATAAAGATGTAAATATTAAAGAAGAACCTTTGAATCATGGCTTTATATATAATGATAAATATTATTATTCTGAGCATGACTTATATGAATATAAAATACATAAAGAATTACTAAAAAACAAAAGTTATGGCAGCAAAATATCATCAATAGAAAGTATTAATGTTGGGGATTATGTTGTACATAGAAAATCCGGTATAGGTATTTACATGGGAATTACTACTATAGAGAAAAAAGGCATGAAAAAAGATTATATCCTAATTCAATATAAAGGTAATGATAAATTATATATGCCAGTAGAAGATATTTCTAAATTATATAAATACTCTGCTAAAGAAGGCGCAAAGCCTACAATTAATAAACTAAATAGTATTGAATGGACAAAAACAAAATTAAAAATAAAAGAACGTATAAAGAGTATAACTGGTGAACTTTTAAAAATATACAAAGAAAGAAATAAAGCTGTAATTGAACCATTTAAAAAAGATGACGAAGAACAATTAATGTTTGAGTCAGAGTTTGAATATGAGGAAACTACAGATCAATTAAAATGTTCAAGCGAAATTAAATTAGATTTAGAAAAATCTAGACCAATGGAAAGATTATTATGTGGTGATGTTGGATATGGAAAAACAGAAGTAATTTTCAGAGCAATATTTAAAACAGTAATGAATAATAAACAAGTTGCTTATTTATGTCCAACAACTTTGCTATCCCATCAACAATATGATTCTGCAAAAGATAGATTTAAAAATTACGGAATAAATATAGATATAGTAAATAGACATTACACAAATAAGCAGGTTCAAGAAAAATTAAAAAGATTAAAAGAAGGAAAAATAGATATTATATTTGGTACTCATAGACTATTAAGCAATGATGTTGAATTTAAAGATTTAGGATTATTAGTAATAGATGAAGAGCATCGTTTTGGTGTAGAACAAAAAGAGAAAATTAAAAAATTAAAATCTAATGTACATGTTTTATCTGTATCGGCAACACCAATACCAAGATCACTACAAATGTCATTAGTTGGTATAAGAGATTTATCCTTAATTGAAAGTGCACCAAAAAATAGATATCCTGTTCAAACGTACGTAATAGAGTATAATGAAATGCTTATTAGAGAAGCAATAATTAAAGAAATGTCTAGAAAAGGACAAGTATTTATTCTTTACAATAATATAGTTAATATGAGTAATATTGTAGATAAATATAAGAAATTTATTCCAGAAGCAAGAATATGCTATGCTCATGGAAAAATGTCTAAAGATGAAATGCAAGATGTCATATATGATTTTACAAATATGCAATACGATGTACTTATCAGCACAACTATTATAGAAAATGGAATTGATATACCTAATGCAAATACAATAATAGTAATTGATAGCGATAGATTTGGATTAAGTCAACTTTATCAAATAAGAGGTAGAGTTGGAAGAAGTGATCGTATAGCATATGCATATTTAATGTATAAAAAAGAAAAAATACTTAATAGTACTGCTAAAAAAAGATTAGAAGCAATAAAAGAATTTACTGAATTAGGTAGCGGATACAAGATATCTTTAAGAGATTTAGCAATAAGAGGTGCAGGCGATATTTTAGGAAAAGAGCAAGCTGGATTTATTGATTCAGTTGGTGTTAGTATGTATATGGATTTACTAAATGAAGAAGTAAGTGGAAAAGAAATGGATGAAGATGAAGAAAAGGATGTTCAACAAATAGATGTTGAAACTCATATTAGTAAGGAATATACGGATGAAAGTGATATAATAATTGAATTACATAAAAAGATAAATGGTATAACAAATAAAAAAGAGCTTGAAGAAGTATTATTAGAAATAAAAGACAGATTTGGTTATACTAATGAAAAAATAATTATTTATGCTCATGAGAAGTATATAGAAAAATTATTATCAATTACAATGGTTAAAATAACTGAAAATGATAATCTAAAATGTGTAATAAAAATAAAAAAAGAGAATTATGAGAACTTAAATATTGAATCTTTATTTATAGAATCAACAAAAATAACAACAAAATTTAATTTCGAATATAAAAATGGTTCAATTATTATAACTTTATTAAAGGCTAGTCTTGAGAAAAATTATATATATTATATAGAGGAATTATTAGAAGTAATATATAAGCAAAAATTTCTTGCATAAAAAGAATAAAAATATTCAAAATATAATCAGGGTGATATATTTGAATACAAGCGGAATAATTAGGAAAATAGACGAATTAGGAAGAATTGTCCTTCCAAAAGAATTAAGAAAATATTTAAATATAAATCCTGGAGAAGATTTTCAAATATTTCTTGATAATGAAAGAATAATATTAGAAAGATATTCATATTTAAAAAATCATCAAAATGAAATAAAAAGAATTATTAAAAGCTTTAATGAAGTAACTAATATTGATTTTAAATTAATAATTAATAATAGGATTGTTACAAAAAATAATGAAATAATTAATGATAATATTATACATATAATAAATGAAAGAAAAGTATTTGTAGATGATATTGTTAAGGAGCAATCATTATATTGTAATCATATTGAAAATGGAAGATTAATAATATATCCAATAGTAATTAATAGTGATCTATATGGAGCAATCATTACAATTAATAATTCAGAAAGTAAAAAAGTAATAGAATATATAAAAATAATAATAGATATTATAAAAAAATACTATATATAAAATGTAAAAAAATGTAAAATATTATATTATTTTGGTAGACTTGTTGAAAAATAAAATATCAAAATGATAATATTAGTACGTGATGACTATGAAAATAATTAAGAAATTTTTTAAAGAAAATAGCATACTAAATTTTTTAGTTTTTAGTATACTTGGAATTATTGTTGTTGTAGTATTATCTATTAAGTATAGTTTGTATATGTATCAAATAATGTATATATTATTGGGTTTATATTTTATATTGAAAAGTTTATATATTAATATTTTTGGAGTAAATAATGATTGATTCGCATGCACATATTTTAAATGAATATTATGATAATATATATGAGTTAATTGATGAATTAAAAGAAAAAAATATTATTTGTGTATTAAATTGCGCTGATAATATTCAGACATCAAGAGAAGTAATAGAATCATATAAAAAATATGATTATTTTTTGCTACCAGCTGTTGGCATACACCCTGAATGTATTGATAATAATATTAATGAATTAGAAGAAATAATTATTAAAAATAAAGTTTTTGCTATTGGTGAAATTGGCTTGGATTATTATCAAAACGAAGAAAACAAGGATGAACAAAAAGAATTATTTAATAAACAACTTGATTTAGCAGAAAAATATAAATTGCCGATAGTTGTGCATGTTAGAAATGCAATACAGGATGTTTATGATATATTAAAAAAAAGAAAACTAAATGGTATTATTCACTGCTTTAGTGGCAGTTATGAAATGGCCACAGAATTTATTAAATTAGGATATAAATTAGGTATCGGCGGTGTTTTAACATTTAAGAATTCTAAATTATATCAAGTAATAGAAAAAATAGATATGGATAGCATTCTTTTAGAAACAGATAGTCCATATTTATCACCTGAACCTTTAAGAGGTAAAAAGAATAATCCTTCAAACGTATATTATGTTGCTAAAAAAATATCTGAAATAAAGAATATATCATTAGAAGAAGTTATAGAAAAAACAACTAAAAATTTTAAGGATGTTTTTGACATTCAATAAACAAGATTATATAATATTGTCATGAGAGAGGCAGTATGAAAAAATATATAATCAGTCGTATTATTATGAGTATACAATTTATAATTGTTATTGGTATTATTTTCTGTTTAAAAGATGCTATTCCTAAAACAGGAACTCTTTCAATTTCCTTCAATGATGATCTTACTAAAAGTGTAGGAAAAGAAATAATACAGGCTTCTCAAAATGAATTATATAAAAAAGGTATTAATAATCCTATATATACATTTGTGGGTGAATTAACAGGTTATGCAGGTGACTGTGCTCTTTGTACAGGCTATTTAGCATGTCCACCAAGAACAAACGTTATAAAAGAAGGTATATATTATAATGACAAAACTTATGGAAAAGTAAGAATTGTTGCTAGTAGTAGAAACTATCCTTGTGGAACAATATTAAAATTTAACGTTAGTAAATTATCAGACGAGCCAATTGTAGCAATAGTTTTGGATCGTGGCGTTGGGGGTAATATTATTGATTTATTGACGGAAAGTGAAGATTACGCTAGAAAGCATGTTGGTAGAGTAAGACAATTAGAATTTGAAGTGTTAAGAGAAGGATGGACTAAATGAGAGATTTTGATTATAAAAAATCATTAGGTCAAAACTTTTTAATAGATAATAATATAATTAATAAAATAATAGATTCTATTAATGTTAATAAAGATGATTTAATTATAGAAATAGGCCCCGGGTCAGGTGCATTAACTAAAGAACTAGTTAAGAAAGGATGCCAGGTTATTTGCTTTGAAATAGATAGAAGATTAGAAGAAAAACTATCCAATATAAAATCAGATAATTTAAAGATAATATTTGATGATTTTTTAAAAATTAAACTGGAAGATTATACAAAAACATATAAAAGATTATTTTTTGTAGGTAATTTACCATATTATATTACTACAGCTATAATTAATAAAATAGTTAGTGAGAGTAATCCATATGAAATCACTATAATGATTCAAAAGGAAGTGGCCGATAGATTTACAGCTAAACCAAATTCTAAGGAATACAATTCTTTAAGTATATTTTTACAATATAATTTTGATATAGTGAAAATATGTAATGTAAGTAAAAATTGTTTTGAGCCTGTTCCCAAGATAGATAGTGCGGTTTTAAAACTAATTAGTAACAAAAAATATAGAGCAAATAATGAACAATTTTTTTACAAATTAGTAAAAGATTCTTTTAAACAAAAAAGAAAAACTTTAAAGAACAATTTAAAAAGCTATGATTTAGAGAAAATCAATAGCATTTTAAACAAATTTGATAAAGATTTAAATAAAAGAGCAGAACAATTAACTATAGAAGAGTTTGTTGAAATATCTAATGAAATATCTTAGATATTTTTTTATTCAGAGAAATATCCAACTTCAGGAAGATTTCTGCCATTACCCACAATAGTTTCAATAGTAGAAGATCCACTCGCTTTATATAAAAGAGCAACCGAACCACCACCATCTAAATTGACTGCTGTTTGACACCCCAAATCCATAAAAAGATTAATAGCGGTATTTCTCGATTCATTACTAGATGTAAATAACACAAAATTATTATTATTTATTTGACATATTAATTGCAATCCTTTTTTAGATACATTATCACCAGGCATACGGGAATTATGATTATCATAATTTGTTTTTTCCCCTTCTAATATTACTGGTGCGGCAAATGTATATGTATTTCTAATTCCAGAATTAATTACGCTTTCAGACCAAGCTTTCTTTTCACTTTTATTAGTTTCCCTCATTTTTTTATCTATGAAGACTACCATTTGATTATCAGGATCTACACCCATGATAAACCACGTAAGTAGATCTCCTTTTTCATATTGATTTCTTATAACTTGTCCATCTGTTATTACTAATGTTCCAACGCTTGTTTTATCATATCCACCATAATAATTAACACTACTTGCGTCATAAGTATCTCTCAAATAAAATCCACTTGCATTAAATCCAACAATTAATTTGCCACCAATTCCTTTATCTTTAATTTCTTTTTCTAATAATGCTTTTGGTCTAGTTAAGGTATTTCCATATGGTTCTGCATTCTTTTTATTTAATTGCTCATAGGGATTTAAAGCCCATACCCTAGTTAAAAAATATGTATCAGTTTGAGTAATATATACTTTAAGTGTACTTGTTTCTTCTTGCTTAATTACTTTCTCACCATCATCAGGCATAATAGGTTCATATACCATAAGTCCCTGACTAACTTTTTCCAATGCCGCTAACAATACTTCTTTCATGTCTTCGTCATATAGATTTTCAATCATATTTCTTAATTCATTCAATTTTCCGTAATTTCGTGTGGATCTAAGATTTCTAATATCAGTCATTATATCAACATATTTTTTTAAATATTTAAGCTTATCTTTTAATTCATCTTTTCTATCATCTTTAATTCCTTCAACTTTTGATTCGGCAATATGATAGTCAGAAAGTAAAAGAGTTTGACTAGCAACTTTAATTTTGTCTAATGCTATTTCATAATACAATTCATTTATTCTTTCTATGGAAGTATTAGTTGCACATAGAGAGTATTCACTATCCGGAAATGCAAGTTGAACTAACACATTTACTAATGTAGGCACAATTATTATAAGAACAGATACTATAACATTTGGGATTGCTTTCTTCTTAATAATGGCTATTGCATCTTCATCACCTTTAGTAGTAGCACTAATTAATTTAAATATTAATGAAAAAACAAGTATAGAAGGAACTGCAATCAAAATAACAGTAATAATAATTTTTACTGTATATAATGTTTCTAAAATATTTGGACTACTACATATACCTAATATCATATTTACCTCAAGCTTATTATATCATAATATATAGAATATTGTTAGCATTATGAATATTACTGTAAACAATATCATATTAATATATAGGATTGATATGTTTAAAATTGGAGATTATGTAACACGAAATAAGTATAGAAATGATATTATTTTTAAAATAGTTAAAATAGAAAATAATATAGTTTATTTAATAGGTACGGATTTAAGATTATATGCCGATTCCCAATTAGATGACCTAAAGCTTTGTACAAAATGTAATGAAAAAGAGGAAAATAATAAACTAAGAGATTTGGACATAAGTAATTATTTTTATATTCCAGGTACTATTCTTCACTTAGATACAGACGAAGATTATCTAAATAAATGTTTAAGATATTATAAAAGCCAAAATATAAAAGCATATGGCTACAAATATAATATAGATGAATTTAAAAATAATATTATTAATTTATTAAATAAGCATGAACCATCAATTCTTGTAATAACAGGACATGATGCTTATTATAAAAAAACAAATACATATAAGAATAGTAAATATTTTATAGAAACTGTTAAAGAAGTTAGAAAGTATTATAAAAGGCACCAAGATTTGATTATAATAGCAGGAGCTTGTCAAAGTGATTATAAGAATCTTATTTTATCAAAATCAACATTTGCATCCAGTCCAAAACATATAAATATTTATGCTTTAGATCCAGCCATTATAGCAGCTTCAATTGCTCTATTAGAACAAAACGAAAAAATAGATATTATAAATATATTAAAAAAAACTAAATGTGGTTCAGATGGATTTGGTGGTGTAATAACTAATGGAATGATGTTTGTGGGTTTTCCAAGAAAGGATGATTAATGAATTTAGATAAAATTAAAAATAGTGTTAGTAATTTAATTGGAAACAAATTAAAGATAAAAGTAAATATAGGAAGAAACAAATATGAATACTATGAAGGATCTATTAATAATATATATTCCAATTTATTTACAGTTAATACTAACAAAGGAATTAAAACATGGACATATTCTGATGTTGCTACCAAAGTAGTAACACTAATTAAATTTAATTAAAAATATTGCTATTAAAAGACAATTGTATTATAATTAAATTAGCTAAATGTAAGGAGGTACTTATGAAAATAACATCTGTAAAAATTCGTAAGGTTGAGAGAGAAAATTCTCGTATGAAAGGAATTGCTTCTGTTGTTGTTGATGACGCTATCGCTATTCATGATATTAGAATTATTGAAGGAGATAACGGATTATTTATCGCAATGCCTAGTCGTAAAACTCCAGTAGGAGAATATAAGGATATTGCTCATCCAATTAATCAAGAAGTAAGAACTATGTTTGAAAAAGAAATATTAGATGCTTATGATAAAGCAGAAGACGTTCAAACAACTGAAACTGAAGAATAATTAAAATTAAGACCATCAAGGTCTTTTTTTAATGATTTAGAATATTATTTATTGGTGATACTATGGAAACAAAAGATATAAATAATATTGTTAATCATAACATAACAATTACAGAAAGAAAGAATATAATTTTAAGTGGCATTAAAAAATTAAATAGTTTTGATGATACTGAATTCTTTATAGATTCTGTTATGGGTGCTATCTTAATAAAAGGAAACAATTTAGAATTAGTAAATTTAGATACATATACTGGCAAATTATCTATAAAAGGAAAAATAATATCATTAAACTATTTAGATGATAATAAAAATAAAAATGATAATATTATTTCAAGGCTATTCAAATGAATTTAGAAGAACAAATATTATCAATTGTTTTTTCTTTTTTATATGGAATCATAATACATTATTTGTATAGATTATTTTATAATTTACTATATAATGGTAAAAAATATATTCGATTTTTTAATAATCTATTGTTTGTAATTGATTTGATTATAATATATTTCATTTTTTTCCTATATATTAATGAAGGGAACATTAAAATAGTTTTTATATTAATTACAATATCTACTTTACTGATTTCTAATTATTTAAATTTACAAAAAAAATGTCAAAAAAAGAATAATGCATTGTAATTATAATATCTCATAAGATATAATTATATTACTAATAGGATGGGATATAATATCATGAGAAAAATGAGTCAAAAAACTAAATTTAGAGTGACTTTTTTAACAATAGTGTTTATAATATCTATTGTGGTTTTTGTGTCTACGACTATTTCATATGTATCTCAAATAGTTAAGAATAATAATGAAATTAAAAACTTAAATAATATTTATAATGATAGATTAGCTGAAGAAGAAAATTTAAAAGATGAAATTAATAGATTACAAGACCCTGAATATATGGCAAAATATGCACGTGAAAAATATTTATATTCTAAGAATGGTGAAATAATCATCAAAATAGAAGAATAATAGAAAGGCTTGATATGGAAGAAGTATATAATTTTATTGGACAAGAAATAGAATTAAAACCTTCTGATACAGTAGTTATTGGAGTTTCAGGTGGACCAGATTCTATGGCCCTTTTATACATTTTAAATGAATTTAAAAATAAAATAGGATTTAAAATAGTATGTGCTCATGTAAACCATAATAAAAGAGTTGAAAGTGAGCAAGAGAAGAAAGATTTAGAAAAGTATTGCAAGGAAAACAATATTATTTTTGAATACATTAAAATTGAATCTTGGGGTGATGATAATTTTCACAATGAAGCAAGAAGCGTTAGATATGGATTTTTTAATGAACTTGTTGAAAGTTATAATGCAAAATATTTAATGACAGCACATCAAGGTGATGATTTAATTGAAACAATTTTAATGAGGATTGTAAGAGGTTCTACTCTAAAAGGATATAGTGGCTTTAGTAGAATAGTTGATAAAGATACTTATAAAATAGTAAGACCATTAATAACAGTTACTAAAGATGAGATTAATGAATTTAACAAGAAAAATAATATTAAATATGCTATAGATTCATCTAATAATGAAGACCATTATACAAGAAATAGATATAGACATATAGTATTACCATTTTTAAAGAGTGAAGAAAAAAATGTTCATAAAAAATTTTTAAAATTTAGTGAAACATTATTAGAAAATAGTAATTATATAGATTTAGAAGCAAGAAAAGTGTTTAATAAAGTATTTGTAAATGGTTCTTTAGATATTGATAAATTTAAATCATTAGAAAAAGTTATTCAAACTAAAATAATTTATAATATTTTGGAAAAAATATATGGTGATGACTTATTAATAGTTGGAGATGCTCATGTAGATTTAATATTTGATTTAATATATTCAACTAAATCTAATAGTATAGTACATTTACCAAATAATGTTATTGTAATAAAAGCATATAATGAATTGGTATTTAGTTTTGATGAGGAAGAATATGGTTCATACGAAATTGAAATTAATAAAGTTGTAAATCTTCCAAATGGTAAAATTATTGAACAAATAGAAGATATTAATGATAATTCAAATTATGTTATAAGATTAAATAGTAAAGATATTGCAATGCCTTTATATGTTAGAAATAGAAAAGATGGAGATAAGATAGAAGTTAAAGGTTTAGAAGGTCGTAAGAAAGTTAGTGATATCTTTATAAATGAAAAAATTAAAATTAGTGATAGAAAGCTTTGGCCAATTGTTTTAGATTCAAAAGACAATATAGTTTGGATTCCTGGAATTAAGAAGTCTAAATTTGACAAAAAACAAACCGAAGAGTATGATATTATACTAAGATATTATTAGGAAAGGAAAGATAAAATGAACGTTAAAAAGACTAAAAAAAGTAT
>JAEEGL012534396.1_pt1 | contig 13807 bp, 20 predicted proteins | sample 9134231 | NCBI WGS metagenome assembly JAEEGL01 (sample SAMN16246548, study PRJNA631951) | gut metagenome | biome: gut microbiome; feature: rumen; material: fiber-attached | host: Bos | place: Iran: Karaj | collected 2018-10 | reverse complement strand
CCCTGTCCCAGAGAAAAGCAAAAGGGTGGACACTCGGTTTTTATCCCGTGTTCCACCCTCAGGTTATTGTTGACTTATTAGCCTTATAATATTATAATGTTGCTATGGGCTAATTATGCCTAAATATAAATAAGCGAGGTAAAACAAAATGGAACAAATGAAAAATGTTATTGATAGGGTTGATAATACGGTGTTGGCCGTTATCATCGACCGCAACGATCACAACGCCTTTAATAACGCGGTTAGGTATTTTGGCGTTGAGGGTGTCAACTTTATCGAACTAGATGACCATATGATAGAAGCTATTAAATCAGGTCGTCAAGTTATGGTAAGCGATGGTAACATATTACATGTGATGTATAGGGGGTTATAATATGAATAGAAAATGTTTTATGTTACAAGCTAAAGCTTGGTGGGACGATACGGTGGTTTGTAGATTATTTACTACTAAAAAGAAAGCTAATGATTATTTTTACGCTTATTGTAGTGGTACGGGTATTATATCCCAAGTTCGTTGCATTAATAATCGTTCTTTCTATGAAAGCGTTATAGTTAATATTGATGATACAAAGGTGGTGTGAATATGGATAATGAATTGATAACGTTGCAAAAGTTGTGGGTTTCTAAATATGCCGAATGTACCGATAAAGAGATACGTGATGCAATAGACTTGGCCACGGAAGCAATCAATTTTGCAAATGAGGTAATAGCGATTTGTGGTACTTTTAGCTTACGTGACATATACGTGAGAAAAGTTATATTAGACGAGCTATGTGATCATGGTAAATATCCACTATTAAAGAAAGAATGGGACAAAGAGGTAGGTAATTTTTCATAAGGGGTAAAAATATGGAATTATGTAATATTTGTAAATATAGAATTGAAGATTGTGACGGTGAGCATTGTGGTCATTGTGGGTTTAATACGTTTGATAAATTTGAACTTGATTATAGACCTGAAAAGTGCAAGCAACCAATCATACTCGAAAAAGATGGTACACTTGTTGTAACTACCGAACTATACGAAAAGGTAACTAGGGTACTTGTACAAAATGGTACAAAAGGAACTCTATTTTATCAAGATAACGAATGAGGTAATAAAAATGAAAAATAACACTTTCTTAGCCTTTAAACAAGGCGTAATCGATGAAAAGAAACACAAGGTAAACCCGATATGGTCAAGCCCTAATTGGCACAAAATGACCGAGAAACAAGCGCGTGAAATGTTCTACGCATTATGGAATCACCCATTAATAAAGCGTGCTATTGTTAATTGTAGCGGTGTAATAACATTACCGTCGGGCATTAAGATTAACGAAAAGGGGGTAATTGAATAATGTTAATATGTCCTAAGTGCTATAACAAACTAATAACAACCAATACATTTAACGGTGACGGGGTGGTAACCCGTCGCCGTAGGTGTGTGGCGTGTGGTGAAGTGATCATCACGAAAGAGAAAATAAGCAATAGTAAACCTTTTATGGTAGAACAAACGAAGTTCCCTTTTGAACACGTGACGCGATACACAATCACCGACTTTGACGGCAATACGCACACTCAACACGTGACCGATACCGAACCTGAAAGTAAATTACATTGGTTCAAAGAATATCTTAACAACCCCGATGTAGTATGTTATATTTTAGACGACACTACAAACCTATATATGATAAGGGGGTAAGCTATGAGAAAAACGACAGCTAAGCACCTAACAAACTACGAAATAAGAACCAATAAAGAGGGCAAGCGTCCACGTAAAATATACGGGGTCAAGGCTAGAAACGTTAGCGAAAAGGAATTTAAAACACTTGTAAAACGTGCCAACGAGCGCTTGCGCCAGCTTGAGAGAAACAACCTAACGGGTGAATCAAAAGAGTATATCGTGGTTAAGCGCTACGCGGTTAGTAAGCCTAAAAGTAAAGGCTTTATATATAATGTCGAAGATGTAGAGGGCAAGCCCACTAAAATTAGATTTAAGACCAATCTAAGCGAGTTTAAGACCCAGGCCGAAAAGACTTACCTAATCAATACTATACGTAACTTTTTAACAACAAAGACATCTACGATCGGTGGTGTTCATAAAGTACAAAAGAAGTCATTTGAAACGTTCAAAGAGAACTTAGGCGATAGGTTCAAGGATATGACCCAAGAACAATATAACTTGTTTTGGCGTACGTATCGTGAGAACGTAGCCGAAAATGATAAAGACCACTATTCTTATAATACAATTATGAACTTATTGGAACATACCGACATTATGTCATTAAATGAAGAAGATATGACCAAGGCAATGTCATATGTTAATAACTCAAGAACGGCTAACGACCAAGTAGAAAGTATATTACAAGCCGTTCCAAACCTTAAACACACTAATTAACATGGGGTTGTTTGTATGTATTGGAAAGCAAAAAAGAACGGTAAAATAATATATTGTAGTGAGGTTATAAGCCTTGATATAGAAACGGCTTGGAATCACGACGAAGAGAACACCAAAACGTGGCTAGTATCGGCACAAGTGTATTTTGACTATAAATACTATTTATTCAGGACTCCAAGCGAACTTATGGCATGGTATAAAGGGCTAATTGATAAGTATAATCTTAATGATACAAAGCGCATTATAACCATTATACACAACGCGTCGTTTGACTTATCATACTTACTACCATACATACAACGTGAGTTTAGCGAGTATGAATCTAACGGTATATACGACGCACCGCATAAGATAATATGTTATCGTCAAGGTTGCTTTGAGTGGCGGTGTACTTATCGATTAACAAGTGCTTCGTTGGCTAAGTGGTCAAAGGAAATGAACGTCAAGCACCCGAAGCAAATCGGCTTGTATGATTACAATAAGATTATATACCAGGATAGCGAACTTACAGCCGACGAGGAAATATATGACAAGTATGATATACTAGCCCTTGACGAAGCGTTCACAAAACAACTTCAATACAACAACGATGATGTAACAAGTGTTCCTTATACGTCAACGGGTTATATACGGCGTATACTTAGGAAAAGCGCCCATGATGATAACTATTACCGTGATAGGTACTTTATCAATAGTAAGCTAGACGTAACAAGTTATAGAATGTGTTTAAATAGTTACGCTGGCGGTTACACACATCAAAACAGATTTTACGCCGACGAACTTGTAAAAATTCCCGATGGTAAAGTTGGTAAACACCGCGACTTTAGGTCGCATTATCCTACCCAGCTTAGAACGTATATGCTACCGTTCGGCAAGCCTATAATACACTATGATATAACTAACCCTATAAATAGAACGTTTGGGTGCACCGTCGACGAGATATTAAGACAAAGCCCGACTTACTACACTATTTCGCAAATCAAAATATATAATATGCGCTTACGTGATCAAAAGTGCTCAATGCCTTTCATGCAAGTGTCGAAGATGTACGAACGCGACAACGTTGATATGTTACACGACAACGGCCGTTTGTTATCAATGCACCGAGGTTCATTTATCACATATGTTGATAACTACACGTTGGAAATTCTCAACGAACAATATAAGTTTGAGTACGTAGTTATACGAGTGGTTAAGTTTAAAAATATGCCGTTGCCCGCTTGCCTTGCTGACGTTATCGATGATTTGTTTAAGAAAAAGAGTGATTATAAAATCGAACATAAACGATGTGAAAAAGAGTTCGGCGAGTTTGACAACCGAACATATGACGCTAACTTTAACCTTATGCAAAGCAAGAAACTTCTCAATGGTATCTATGGTTGTTTTGCTATGAACCCCGTTAGAACTAACTATGACATTGACACAACACGGTTGGACGGTTTCTTTAGAGTATCGGACAACCCACAAACCGACGAAGAGTTACAACTTGCACTTGATAAGTATTACTCAGGTAAAAACAACTTCCTACCGTATCAAGTCGGGGTTGCTTGCACTTCACTAGCCCGTTACGAACTTTTTCAATATATAAAGGCCGTGGGTTATGATCAAGTGTTATATTGTGACACCGACAGCATTTTTTACATAGGTGACGAAGAAACCGAAGCACGTGTAAAAGCTTTAAATAAGGAAAAAGCAAAGACCGCCCCATATGTCACCGATATGAACGGTAAGAAAATTCAATATGATGTATTTGAAGAAGAAGCCGACTTCATAGCCTTTAAGGGGTTACACGCTAAGTGTTACGGCATTGTTACAAGGCGTGACGATGGCGACGAACTAAAAATCACGGTCGCTGGAGTTACTGAAAAAACACTAATTGCCATGCAAAACGGTAAGCCCGTATACATGACACGTGAACAAGAATTAGCTGGATTGAGTAAGCGTAAAGTGTTAAAGGGTCAAACCAAGTTTAACGCCCTAAAGACACTTGATAAATTAACTGAGGGGTTTACGTTCCATGTCAACGCTGGTATGACTTGTAAGTATATAGAAGAAACCCCACACATAGAAACCATTAACGGTCACAAGATAGAAACCGCTGGCGGTGCTGTCATTATACCGTTAAAGTCAAAAGAGATACATAACATTGACCTAGTATTAGGTTTTGATTTTACTTATGAATACCGACCACTTGAGGGGGTCGTAGATATTAACTAGCGAGGTTTATAAAATGGATAGAGTAAAGTTATTTAAGAAGTACGCGAAGCACCCTAAACACACTTATGAGGTAAGCGAAACTTTAAGCGTGACCGATGATACGGGACGTCACCCCGATGTATTAGTTATATACTCAGGCCGTGACCGTGGAAAGTCTTTTGAAATATCAAGTAATTGCATAGCCGACGCTTGGTATGATCAAAAAGAATTCATATATGTAAGACGTAACGACGCAACCACGACAAGCATTGAAGAATACTTCGATGACAAGCACGGTTTTATTCAGGACATGACCGACGGTACACGTGACGGTATCACTCAGCATCGAGGTAAATTATACTTTTACAAGGACGAACCGAACGAAAAAACGGGTAGGGTTCAACACGTTATATATGAACAATGTGGGAAGTTCGTTGCGCTGTCCTGGCGTGAATCCTCGGTCAAGTCTTTACAATTTCCGATAACTTTTAACATGATATATGAAGAGGTATTCACCAATGATGTATATTTGCCAAACGAACCCGACCGCTTGTTCAACCTATGGTCGACCGCGTTTAGAGGGCGCGAGGGTTGCCATATGTATCTAATCTCTAACTTGGTTATGCCCGTTACGCCTTATTCTAAGGCTTGGGGTCTTAACATCGGTAAAAGCAAGCCTGGCGAGATTAAGTTATCTAAGTTATATCTTGGGGCTAGTGATAAATCAGGAAAAGAGCAATATATACTTATAGCAAGTCACTATCTTGAAAACCGCAACGAACTAAGCGACGACGAAGCCAAAAAGAAACGTAACCGTATCAAAACGGGTATAGCGTCGAACAAGTGGGACGAAGCCACACTTTACCCACACGCCGACTTAACATTTATCAAGCCTTATTTTAACTCAAATGACCCGTGTGTAGTCTTTGAGTGGGACGATATGCAATACTTAGCACGTATAATAAATGTGCCTCAAAACATAATAGACGTGTTTCACGATCGTGAAGAGGTCGAACCCGAAGAGCGAACAATGCCAATATTGTACGTTATGAGGAAAACCACCGAACCAAGGAAAGCCACACGTGTCTATACTAACAACGGTTTAAGGCTGGGTGAGTTAATAACGCGAGGTTTTAGAGTAGTATTTAGACTTGACGAGGTTGTAGAGGATTTGACAAAACGTGGCCACATTGTGGGAACCGACAACCTTTGTATGAACGAATTCCATAAGGTTTATCAAAATTTACGTCTTTTAATAAAATAATGCTTGCAATATATATTATTATATATTATTATACTTACTGAGGGGTAACCCTCGCGAACATTAAAAATTGAATGAATGAAAGTGAGGAAAACAACATGAAGAATTATTCCAACTCTAAGAACTCGACGACTATTGAACCTATTAATAAGGGTGCTAAGTTCGCTAAGATTACCGACCTTTTCGGTAACATCGAACCCGACACACGTGTGGAGTTCAAACCTAACGAGGTCAAGGTGCTTGGTTATCTCAAGACACATAGCGAGATGTACGACAAAGACCAATATGCGCTTTACATCAACTATGAGGGTGTTTACTATCTTATGAACGTTTCCACTTGGTACGGTCGCAAGTTAGAAGTTGACTTCATCAACGAGGGCGCTAATGCCGAAGAGTTTTTCAAGAATTGTTCTATCTCTTCAATTAGTGCATTTATGACTAAGTTCAATACTCTTAGTTATAACATATCAGTATTTGAAAACTAAATAACCACTTGGCTGGCGGTCGGAACAAGACGCCTTAAATAAGCGTCAAAGGTTCAACGCCAGCCACTAAAGGGGTATAGTATAACGGCTATTACGTTAGACTTTGACTCTAAAAATGTGGGTTCGATTCCTACTACCCTTGTAAGGTTGAGTATTTCGGGTTTCTTCTTTTCTTTACCGTATACTCAATAACGTGTATAATCGGCTTGATTCTACCGACGATACACCCCATGATGCCAGCCCGTAACATATGATCAAGTGTTACGGGCATTAACTAAATTATAATACTATACAACGTATAATATTATAATAACTATAACATAGAGAGGTAAATAATATGAAAGTAAGTCAAATTTATTCCTTGCTCAATGATATTAATCAACAAATGTGGGGCGAGGACGCCATCAAGGTAAACAACCTTAGTGGTATTATCTCAATGGGTAACAAGATACTTGATAGTTCACAAGATACCGACAAGTTCTTTGGTGCACTTGTTGACCGTATCGGTAAAACCGTTGTTAGAAACCTTAACCTTGAAGTTGAGTTCCCAGCGCTTCTTATGAATGAATTTGAGTTCGGAAGCGCAATTCAAAAGATAACTATTGACCCATTCGGTGCGATCGAAACAAGCGAGTGGAAAGTTGGAGATAATAACTTTACACCTACAATGCTTGACGTTTACAAGGCTGGTATTAGTGTAAAGATATTCCAGGGTGCAACAACTTGGAAGTTTAGAACAACTATTCCTAGCAATACAATGCTTGCAACAGCTTTTACAAACGCTTCAACTATGGGTGACTTTATAAGTGCCATTTATAGCGCTATGAGCGATTCAATGACTATGAGTATTAACAATATGTCAAGAACCGCCATTGTTAACTTCATAGCCGAGAAAATCAAGAACAACAACGGTGTTGTAAACGTTCTTAAAGAGTACAATGCTCTTTATGTTGGTGAGGAAATTTACGACCTCAACGAAGCAATACACACAGAACGATTTTTACGTTTTAGTGCTAACGTTATTAGAAACTATCTCAAGTACCTTGGCGTACCTAACCAAAACTATAACGTTGATGGTAAGGTAAGAGTTACAACACGTGACAATATGCACGCTATTTTCAATAGTGCTTATATGTCGGCTATGGATTCAATCATGCTTTCACAAACATGGCACAAGGAACTTGCTAGTATTGGCACGGGATATGTTGAAACACCTTATTGGCAAGCTAACAAGGACGCTGGCGGTATTAACGATATTGATACACTTACAGCTATCAAGGTTACACCGTCAAGTGAAGAGGGTGCACTTTCACCTACCGACGTTGAGCAAGATGGTGTACTCGGTGTACTTGCTGACCGTCAAGCCATCTTTGTGGGTCTTAATAAGCGCCATAACGGAGCGTTTTATAATTCCATTGATGATTACACAAACATATCATCAAGCGCCACAATTCAATGGTGCAACGATCTTAGCGAAAACGGAATAGTATTTATCGCTCAGGACACAAACCCAAATCCTTAAAATTTGGTTTTCCTAACGGAAAACGCCTTTTGTTTTCCTCAATACATACAACGGGGTTGTTACTTGAAATATAGTAGCAACCCCAAATGTTTAAAAGGGGGTTTAATATGTATGTAAATACTTACACTTGCACAACCGACGAACACAATCTAACACCAACGCTTACGGCGGTTGATAGTAACGTAACAACAATTTTTAAATCCGACGTCGACCCACTCAACCCCGTTATAGTGGTGTCTAATAATATGTCGAGAAACTTCAACTATATTTATATAAGTGAATTTGATCGTTATTATTTTTGCAAGGTTAAACGTTCACAAAATATGTATATTGCCGAGTGTCACGTTGACCCGCTTTATAGCTGGAAGTCTTATATTGATGAACTTGAGATAATCGCTAACCGTTCAAGTTCAAGGTTTAATGTTTACCAGCCTGACGCACAAGTTTCATTTTTACAGAAAAGCATTATAGCAACGCAAAAATTCCCTTATGGGTTTAACGGTCAATCATTAATTTTAGCGGTGAATGGGGGTTAAAAAATGGCTTATAGTGATGATACATATTACACTTGGATAGCTGGCGGTAAGTCGGGTTATAGGGCTACACCCGTTACATATTCCCAAGTTACCGACGTTAACAACCCACTATCCGAAAGAACCGTTGGTATGATAGAGGGTTACGACGTTATTCATGAGTGGTCGGATTATGATACTTTTTTCAACGATACTACTACTAGGATAACACTTCCATTGTCAGGTGGCGACATTTCAAAATTAGTATTACAAGCCCGTGGCGTTGGTACTTTATGGGTTGAGGTGTACGACCTTGATAATAACCGAGTATCTTCAAAAGAATACGGCGTCGGTGCTTCGGCATTTGATTATAACCAATGGTGTACACACACCGAAGAGGGTGTGACTATTGGTTGGCCACTTCAATTATGTATTCAAGCTATACCTGGCACGGCACCACCTGGTGGTATTCACCTTACTTTCGCGGGTGAAGTCACACCGTTTAGCTTGGTTGAGTGGTCAGGATTTTGGACTAACCATGTAACGTTATATCCCAATTCAGGTGGTGACCGTGAATTACAACTATTCGACGAATTATTAGATGGAAAATATCTTGACGCCCAAGGCATAGCCCCAACGGGTGGCACGGGTGGCGGTGGTGGTTATTATAGCCGACCTGACGAGATTGTGGGCGTTCCGTCACTACCTAGTGTTTCCGTTTGTGACACGGGCTTAGTGTCATTATATAAAGTTACCGCTGGCGAGTTACAAGCACTTGCAACATATATGTGGGACCCGACCTTTTTTAATTCTATTGTAAAGAATTTTAATAGCCCAATGGAAAATATAATAAGCTTGCAAGTTGTACCGTTTAACCCATCAGGTGACGCTAGCACCATTAAAATAGGTAATCTTGACACCGCGATAGCTTCAACAAAGTTATCAACTTCGTATTTCCACATAAGTTGTGGGCAAAAGAACGTCGCCGAGTATTACCGATCGTTCGCTGACTATGCCCCATATACGCCACAAATTTTTTTGTTTTTGCCGTACCTGGGGTTGGTGAGTTTATCACCCGATGATTGCATGGGTGGAAGTATCAAAATAGATTACAATATCGATGTGTTTAGTGGTGCTTGTGTTGCTTTTGTATCTTGCAACACTAACGGCGTTTGGCACGTGTTACAACAACACCAGGGCAATATTACAAGCCCCTTCCCTTTATCGGGACAAAACTATACTAGTGTATATTCGGGAATTTTACAAGCTGGCGCTTCGTTGTTAGGTGCTGGCGGTAGCGGTAGCGCTGGCGCGGTTTTGGGTGGTGCTTTAAACGCTGGGGCGCAATTAATGAACCTTAAACCCGATTATATGCGCGCGGGTAGTGTTGGAAGTACCGCGGGTCTTATGGGTACTCAATACCCATACTTGATATTCACAACACCACAATATATTATGGCCGAGAATTTCCGCGACGTTAAGGGTTACACTTCAAACCTTAAAGTTAAGGTTAAAAATGAAAGTGGATTCTTACAAGCAACCGCCGATAATAGCGAATTATCAAGTATACCTTGCACCGATACCGAACGCGAAATGATACGAAATTTATTAGCCGATGGCATATATTTAAGCTAGGGGGTTTAATATGGATATTAGACACTTGTACAAAGATATTAAATCAATGTATGACGTAACCAATGTTAAAACGGGCTTTGATTATTGGTTTTATAAAATACTCAATCTACTTTTACAAATGTTTGAATATGAGGGCTTACCCGATTCAATACCACAAAGAGAGATTGAGTTAAACTTATTACTAACGGGTCATAGTGTTATAGTACCAAGAACTAACGGTACACTATTTGCACCGATCACTAGTATATTTGGCCTTGACGAATACTACCAACCAACCGAGTGTGTATTTGCCAATCCCGTTGTACGTTCGTCTAAAAATTGGCGTATACATGAAGATTGCGAAATTATATATAATTCAAGCTTACAAGATAGCGTGTTTTATATAAAAGCCGATAGTGGGTTATTGTCGTTCATTGGTCGTTATGCTAGGCAATTAGCCGACGTTGAAAGCACAATCAATATATACTCAGTAAATAGCCGTTTAACATCGATACCCGTTACCGATGATAACAACGTTGCTACAAGTATTAAAACGTTCTTTAAGGCGTTAGCTGGCGGTAAACGTGAGATTGTAACCGATAGTACAATGGTTGAGCGTTTCCGTAATATAGATATTAACCGAACATCTATAAAAGATGGTGTTAATGATTGGTTGGTTGCACGTGATAAGATACTTGAGCAAATGTACCGAGATATTGGCGTACGTATGTATAACCCAAAGAGGGCACAAGTAACCGAAAGCGAACTTGAGAGCAACGACCAATTATTACTTATTTCAACCGAGGATATGTTAAACGCTAGGCGTGAGGGCTTAGAACGTGTTAACAATATGTACGGTACAAACATTACGGTTAAACTCAATGACCGTTTTGATATATCACAAGTTATGTATGAAGAAAGCGAGGTAACAACTAATGAAAATGACAACCGATAAGATGTTTGATTCACTTAACGAAATGAACGGACAGTATGAGCAAGGGCTTGACGTTAAGTCAATAATAGCCCGTGAGGTTGAAAAGCAAGTGGCCGAACTTACCAAGAAGTTTGACAAGGCTTTCCAGCAAGAAGAACCCGAAGTTAAACCCGATGATAACGAAGTGATCACCGAGGACGACACCGACGAAAGCGAGGTTATAGAAGATGGCGAGAATGAAGCACACGCTGGGGTATTATCTTGAACAAAACGTAACTTTAACACCTGACGTTGACCAAATGCGCGACGTTGCAAGTGCTGAGTGGTATATAAAGCTTATTGAATTTTTCGACGCGCTTATTTGGCAATATTACGACGATAGGGTGGTGTTTATCAATAACAAGTTTGACCCCGACGACGAACAAGCGACGGTTGAAAATATAATTCAATCTTTCGCTATACATCTAAGGTCACGTGCGAGAAGCTACGAAAAGTTATATAAAACAACCATTCTTGATTATAACCCGTTATGGAACGTCGACGGCGTAGAGGTTACCGAACGTGAATTAAAACAAACGGGTGACGAAACATTAAACCACACGGGTAGTGATAGCAACACCAAATCAGGAAACGAAACCGACAGCAAGGCGGGCAAAGAAGCTAATACTAAAACGGGTAATATGACCGACGCTGGGTCGGGTAGTGATGATACATTACATCAAAACACGACTTTTGATAGTTCCACACTATACGATACCGCCAAGGAAACTATGACAGCGGGTACAACCCACACGACAACTTATAACTCGGTAAAAGACGAACAAACATTTACCGATCGTGTAGACACCCACACTTATAACGCGGTCAAAGACCAAACCGACTATAATTCACAATCTAAAAATAGTCGTAACTTACAAGACACCGAAACCATAACTAAGACACGTACGGGTAATATCGGCGTGACTATGAGTGGTCAACTTTTGAAAGATTCCAGGGGTGAAGCTTTAGAGTTTGACTTTTTCAAGACCGTAATACATGAGTGCGTAAACTTAGTATCATATGCATTATATTAATAACATAATAGGGGGTAAACTTCATATGGAAACATTTATTAATCTTATTGTTAATAACGGCGTCGCCGTTGTTGTTTGTGCTTACTTTTTATTCACTAACTATAAATTTAACGACAAGCTAGTAACAACACTAGCCCGTATAAATGAAAAGTTAGATATTCAAGAGGAAGAGAGGAAACGAAACAATGAGGATAAATCAACAGGGGCTTGACTTAATCAAGCAATTTGAGGGTTGCCCAACACGTGGCGGTGTTTGCTATGCATACAATGACGGAACGGGCACACCTACCATCGGTTACGGTCATACAAAGGGTGTCAAGTATAGCGATACTTGCACCCTGGAACAAGCCGAGGAATATTTAAAGCAAGACGTTGCAAGTGCTGAAAAGAACGTGGCTAGCTGGGATTATCTCTATCATTGGAACATTAACGAGTTTAGCGCTTTGGTATCTTTTGCTTTTAATAACGGGTCGATTAATCAATTAGTACAATATGGTAAGCGCGAGAAAGCCCAAATAAGCGAGAAAATACTCTTATACAATAAAACTATCAAGGGTCAAGTTTTAGAGGGCTTAGCGAGGCGTAGAAGAGCCGAGAAACGGTTATATGACACACCCGTTGAGAATGAACAAGAACATATTTATATAACGGTCGAAGATGTGTGCGCGGGAATATGGCGCGGTGAGTTTGACACCCCATGGTCAAAGAGTGACAAGTTGTATAAGTATTTCCAAAGCTTGATTAATAAGGGGGTGGGTAAATGTTAGTTATTGACGATGATATGAACATCTTGTTAACGCGTGGTGATAGCGCCACTATTGATTTAACAATTTATAATAGTGACGGTTCGGTATATACACCGAGTGGTGACGATCATTTAATCTTTAGTGTTAAGAAAATATGTTCATCACCTTATAAAATGTTCCAAATTGATAACGGCTTATCAACCACATTCCACATAACGGGTGAAATGACCGAGAAGTTAACATTTGGTGAGTATCAATACGACGTTTGTTTAGTCAACAACACCGATGTTAAAACGGTTGTTGCCGATAAGATATTTACCGTAGGAAACGAGGTACACACGACATGGGATTAAAAGGTATATTAACGCCACGAGGTGTTATAAGCGGGTCGTGGCTAACGTTTAATGGTAACTATAACAAGCTATCAAACAAGCCCACGCTAAACGGTGTGGTTATTGAGGGTGACAAAACAAGTGAAGATTACCACATCGAAACGGGTGGCGGTGGTGGCGGTGGTACGACCGACTATAACGACCTAGACAATAAGCCACAAATTAACGACGTAACGTTGAGCGGTAATAAGTCACTTGACGCGTTAGGGATTCAAGCCAAACTTAGTTTACCACAAGACAACACCAAATATTTAAACGGCGAGGGTCAATGGACAACACCTACTAGTTCAACCACATTTCAAGATGATATATTATATGAGAGTACGGCGGGCACAACGGGAACAATTAACAACGTTGTTTTAGATGGTGATTTAAATAACTACAACGCTATTTATTGTGAGTTTTTTATACCCAACGAGGGAACATATTTAACGGCGAGTTCATCATTTTTAACTATAATGTGTAAAACGCCTAATAATATATTCGACTTTTATTGGTATACCACATACGGAAATAGGTGGTTCGAGGTAACTTCAAATGATGGAATTAATGCCACGTTAAAGAGTGGTTCGTGGAACGATGGTTATTATCCATCAATATATAGAATACATGGTGTTAAGTTTTAACACAAGACCTGAGGGTGGAACACGGGATAAAAACCGAGTGTCCACCCTTTTGCTTTTCTCTGGGACAGGG
>JAEEGL011598545.1_pt1 | contig 13807 bp, 6 predicted proteins | sample 9134231 | NCBI WGS metagenome assembly JAEEGL01 (sample SAMN16246548, study PRJNA631951) | gut metagenome | biome: gut microbiome; feature: rumen; material: fiber-attached | host: Bos | place: Iran: Karaj | collected 2018-10 | reverse complement strand
ATCGTTGAAGGAGAAGAGGCAAAGGCAGCAACCACTGCCATTGTCATTGTCTGATCGGAGTAATCCTTCATGCTTATGTCGATGCCGGGATATCTTCCGTTTGCGGGAGGGTACAGCACCAGACCGTCATCGGGGTTTAATCCTTCTGAAATTGCATTCATAACATTTGTACCTGAGATGTTATCCCTGGAATTGGCGCTTGCAGTGCTATGGAAAGTATCGCATATGATACATCCGATATCTTCAAGTGCTTTGAGAAACTGTATATCGCCCTGCATTGAGGCAAGGTGTACATTCTTTACCTGCACTGTTTTCCCGCATATGGGAGACATTGCATAGAAATAGCAGGCGGCCGAAACATCAGGCTCTATATTGTAGGTGTAGCCTGTCAGGGAATAATTGCTATCCTGAGCTCCGGTACCGGATACAGTCTTTACGGCTGGTAAATTGCCGGATTTATTATCTGAGCCTGCGGGATTGACAAAGATCGAGTCACCTTCGCGCTTGTATGAATAACCGAACTGTTCCATCATTCTCAGTGTAATGTTTATATAGGAGCCGTGGGTTCTGGATCCCGTGAGATTTACCCTGAGTCCTTTGGCGAGTAATGGTGCAGACATAAGCATGGCACTGGCATATTGTGAGCTTATATCTGTATCCGTAGTCATTTCATCAACACATATACCTTTTGAACTGAGCCGGAAAGGAAAGTGTCTCTTTTCTCCTGTACATTCGATTGTGACACCGGCTTTTTCCAGGCTTGTAAGAAGGGCTTCCATGGGACGTCTGCACATCTGGGGTGAGGCATCAAGGAAGTAATCACCTCCTGCAAAGGCAAGAAATACCGTCAGGAATCTGGCGGCGGTCCCTGCGCTTCCCACATTTATTGATGCAGTTCTGTTGGGAATATGTCCCCCGGTTCCTGTAATTGTAACCGTTTTGTCCTGCTCGTTGATCTTTAGTTCAAACCCAAGGGATTTAAGGCATGACAGGAAGGCTCTTGAGTCGTCACTGAACAGCACGCCTGTCAGAGTACATTTGTCTGTCCTCATGGCTGCAAGCAGCAGAGCCCGGTTGGTTATACTCTTGGAACCCGGAACCTCAACGTTTATTGTGTCATTATCCTTTAACGGTCTTACCGTGTATTTGTCCATAAGCAGATTCCTTTAAAGTTTGTAATTTATTAGAACAGGCTCAAAATACTTCGTATTTTTTACATATATTTATAAAATATTATACTGTTCTGAATGGTTACAGAATATCATAAATGATTGCCTGATAGCAAGTAAACAGGGAAAGGTGAAAATATATCAATGGAATTTGGTCGATATGTGTTATACTTTTCTTATGGACATATAATAAGGTGTAAGGCTTAGAGAATGAATTGTAAGGATACCGTATTTTATGTGTATTTTTTGTAAGTAGAGCTGCGTTATGATTGTGAGATAAAAATGAGAATTCTTCATTATGTTTTTGGATTACCTCCGTTTCGGACGGGTGGACTGATTGATTATGCAACAGAGTTGGCAGTCTGGGAGAAAAGACTTGGGAACGAAGTGTCAATCCTATACCCCGGAACAATACTTCAAAGGAATAGATCGCAGGTATGGATAAAGGAAAATGGGAATTATTATGGTGTTCCCAAATATATTATCATCAATCCACTTCCGATACCATTAACTTGTGGAATAAAAGATATTGATTGGTTTATGCATGATGCAGGTAGGGAAGCTTATGAAATACTGATTGACAAGCTTCAGCCGGATGTTGTTCATGTACATAGCTTAATGGGGATACATAAGAGCTTTTTTACAGCAGTAAAAGAAAGAAACTGCAGGATTGTATTTACTACTCATGATTATTTTGGGTTGTGTCCCACGAGCCTGTTACTAAAAGACGGAACTCCTTGTGCAGATTCGGATTGGATTAACTGTAAAGAATGCTGTACCGGTGCATTTGGTACACTGCATTTGAAGCTTGATCAATTTGCACCTGTACAGAGTTTTATGAGCATGCGAAGCGGTAAGCTGATACTTGGCATATTGGAAAGAATAAAGGGATCATATTATAAGAGAAGGCCGGGAAAAGGTTGTGCGCATCTTGACAGGCCGGCCTGTATGACGTCGAAGCATAATAGTGATTTTGAGGCTTTGAGAAAGCATTATCTGGATATTTTCGCTCTTATAGATTTTTTTCATTTTAACAGTGAGATCGCGAAAGAAGAATATGAGAAAAGAATAAGTGTAATACGGGGGAAAGTCATTCCGCTTGCTAATTCATATTGTCAGGATAACAGGACGAAATATGTGTATGAAAATAATACACCTTTGAGAATAGGATATTTAGGCACGGAAACCGTGCACAAGGGATACTATTTGTTAAAAGAGGCAGTTGAGGGAATTCCGTATGGAAGGGTTGTATTAAATACGTATTTTAAGACAAAAGCAAAGAGTACGGATTCCATTGTTCATAATACACCTTATAATCATTCTGATTCGGGAAAAATTATGAGACAAAATGATATTATATGTATGCCGAGTATCTGGAAAGAAACATTTGGGTTTGCGTTAGTGGAGGCGCTTAGCTATGGGGTTCCGGTTATCCTGTCATCTAATGTTGGTGCAAAAGTACTTGTGGACGGAGAAGCGTATGGTGTTGTTATCGATAATATCAGCTCTGAAGCGTTAAAAAAAGAAATAATGAGGATAGCTGAAAACAGATCATTGCTTCAGGAGTGGAACGGTAACATTTGTAAAGCAGAACTTTGGTTTGATATGATTGAGCATACAGAGAGAGTGATGAAGGAGTGTTATGAAACTGAGTAGTATTGTATTTTGCGGGGAAAACGTTATATGAGAGATATTTGTGTCATTATACCAATATATGATGATTTGAATTCGATAAATTCCTGTCTGGATTCGTTAATAGAATTTCTTGATGATAAAACAAAGGTGTTGCTTGTAAATGACTGTGGTCCGGAATGGGAAACGATTGAAAAGCATCTTTTGTTCAAAATAAATGAGTTGAAGAATTTTTACTATAAGAAAAACGATGAGAATCTCGGGTTTGTAAAAAGCTGTAATCTGGCAGTGAAAGACCACCTGTGTAAAGATGATGATATACTTTTGTTAAACTCGGATACCGAAGTTACCGAAGGTTTCCTGGATGAAATGAGAGAGATTCTCTATCTGACCGAGAAGCATGGAGCAGTATGTCCCAGAAGTAACAATGCGACCCTGCTTTCGATTCCGTTGCATTCTAATAATAACAGATCAGTTTTGCCCGATGAGTCATATGCTGTTTACAGTAAGGTCAGGGATATTCTTCCCAGATATCAGGTTATCCCGACCGGAGTCGGATTTGCACTCTTAATTAAGCGTGAATTGATTGATAAATATGGACTGTTTGATGATATATACAGTCCGGGTTATAATGAGGAGAATGATTTTCTTTTACGAATAAATCAATATGGTTACAGTGTTGTCATGGCCAACAGAGCATATGTATTTCATCATGAGTCGAAAAGCTTCGGGCCGAGAAGAACAGCGCTTGAGGCAAGCCATGGAAGAATACTGAGAAACAGATATCCATACTATGATACAAGTGTGGATGTCTATTTCCGTAATGAAATGGATGTGGTGGATCATTTCGCGGATATAATTTCGGATAAACTGTATAAAAAGAAAAGTATACTTATAAGTCTGTTTGAGCTTCCCTCTGCCTATAACGGAACTGCACAGCATGGGCTGATGTTTTTGCAGTCGTTTTATAAAATGTTTTCTCACAAATATGATATAGATATATTGGTTAACAGAGAAGCATGCACATTCTTCGATTTGAAGAGGAAATATGATAACATAGTATATCCGGATACTGTGAAAAACAGATATCATTTGGCATATATACCATCCCAGATATTTAATGCTGTTCATATGCATCTTCTTAACAGGACATGCTTAAGGATAGTAATATGTATGCAGGATATTATAAGTATAAGAAGTCGGTATTTGCTTGTAAATGATCAGGAAAGAGAGGAATTATTCAGGAAATCAATAGAGTATAGTGACGGTATCGTATATATCAGCCAATATACTAAAGAGGACACGGAAACATTTTATCAGAGCGTGCTAAGAAAGGATATGCTCTCTGCTGTGGTATATGAAGCAGCTGTGGAAAATACGGTATCAAATCTAAAAGAATATAAAGGAAAGCTTCCTTTTGAAGAATACTTTATAGTTTTGGGTAACAGCTATAAGCATAAGTGTATAGACCAGACATTAGAAGTGGCCAGGTGTTCCGGGTATGATTTCGTATTTGTAGGTACCAGGGAAAACGGTTTGATTGCCAAGAATATTTATGGTTATAAAAGCGGAACACTTAGTGAAGAGCATCTGGATTTATTGCTAAGGAAATCCAAAGCGATTATTTTTCCCAGTGGCTATGAGGGATTTGGACTGCCAATTGTTAATGCCGTAAATTACAGAAAGAAGATAGTCGTGAATGACAATGCCCTTAACAGGGAACAGTATGATTATCTTGACTACTATCAGGATAACATATATATGTTTGAAAAGTGGGAGGAGATAGAGGCCTGTTTGGATATTATTGATAAGGATCCTGAGGTTATGTTTGGAAACAGTGTACGTATAAGAAACTGGGATGATGTTGCAGGTGAAATTGAAGACTTCTTAAATAAAGCCATTAACAGACCCGTAGATTATGATAATCTTAGGAGAAGATGGCGAGATATTAAGTACATAGAGAGCATACACAGGTGCTATGTAAATTACAGTATGCCAAATAAGAGTATTGCTAACAGGATAGCAGATGTGATGTATTTAAGAACACCGCGGTTATATGCTGTGTTAATCAATTATTATAATTCTTATATTAAAAAAAGAGAATATGGGCACGACGAGTTTGAAATAGCTGATAGAGCAGGGTTGGAAATGCTCAGAGAATTCAAGAGGATTGATGTTGATAAAGATGTACTTGTTGAAACGATCAATGGAAAGAATATGTCTGTTGATCTGATAAAAATGTATGAAGGTCAGGGCTTTTTGGTTGGATGGGCCAAGATAGAGCATCCTGAAATGACAGATGTATTTCTGATGCTTGATGAAGCGAATCTTTACAGGCTTAAAATTGTTGAAAGAAATGATGTTACAGGATCCAAGAATGATAACAGTTATAAAGGAGTATGCGGTGGCTTCAGTGTTACTGAAATGGAATTCAAAAAGAATTACAGTGTCAGATTGGTATTTGCTGATTATAAAAGAAAAGAGTTTTGTATAGTGGACACAGGTAAGAGTATTAGAAGGACTAAAGTCGGGAGATGATCTATGTTTAAGGATGATTCCGGTACGGATTGTATGGAGACAGCATTATCAGAAATAGACAGCAAGAATGTTTTCTGTCATATTTATTTAGACAGGGGAACAGGTTTTGATGAAAAAAAAGATATACGGGTAAAGGCATCATTAACTGCAAATGGAGTTTGTAATGTAATCCATAGACTGGGGGATACAAAGAATCTTGTCCGTATCGGTTTTGACATTGAGGATATTCGGTTTTATATTTTGAAATATTTGAATATAAGACAGGGAACGGAAATTTTGCCTGTGAAATATGAGGATTATGTTGATTTGGGTGAGGGTATATTGTTAATGGGAAATGCCCCACGGGTTTGTGCGGATATAGTAAAAAGGGGAGAGCCGTTAACAATTGAAGCAGAGTTTATGCTTCACGGCGAAGAGTATACATCAATACTGGAAAGAGCCATAGCTAAGCTGTATAAAGAGACCAAATACGAGTACAAAAAGAAAAAAGAAGTATTAAAGACAAGTGTGAAAAAAGAAAAAAAGAAACTGCAAAAGGCTGCAGATAAGGAAATCCTGAGATTAAAAGAACAATTGAATGAAAAGACAGTTCTGCTGGGAGCATATCAAATCCTGGCAGACAGTAAGGACATGCATATTGTAAATCTTGAAAGAATAATAGCTGATAAGGAGTCAATGATCGCAGATGATCAGATAAGGATTGGCGAACTGGATTCCGCTGTGGAATACTACAGGAGATATCCGGGAGTAAGATTTGTCAGGTTTATATGGAGGATCTTGATGTCGGTAAAAGCGAGAATCTTTAATAAAGATGATTATCAGAGGGTGGGAGAGTAAAGAATCGTGACTAAGAAAATGAAACATGAACTCATCAAAGAAATAGTATCAGCAGAAGTGATTTCTTTTGATGTTTTTGATACTCTTTTGTTCAGAAAAACCAACGAACCGGAAGAAATATTTGATCTTGTCGGAAGAGAATATGGGATTCATGGTTTTAGAAAGCTCAGAATTGATGCCCGGAATGAAGCAGACAGGAGGATACTTAAGAATAAACGATATCCTCATGCTGGTATGGAAGATATTTACGAGGTTTTGAAAGAAAATAAGGAGGTTTCTCCTGATTGGAACAAAGTGAAGCAGTTTGAGATTGACATGGAAAGGGATGGACTTGTTGCCAATACAGAGATGTTGAGGGTTTTTGACGAAGCAAAACGCCTTGGAAAACGTGTTGTAGCAACGACTGACATGTATCTGTCTGCTAAAACAATAATGAGTTTTTTGGAATCCAAAGGTTACAGAGGTTTTGATGAAATATACTGTTCGGCTGATGAGCATAAGACTAAGTATAATAGGGAATTATATGTTGAATTGGCTGACAGAGAAAAATGTGAAATAAGTAATATCCTTCATATAGGAGACGATGAGCCTGTGGATGTGGAAATTCCTAAGGAACTTGGCATGCGCACTTTTCATTATATTCATGATGCTGATATGAAGAGACTGTCAAATGCCGGAGGAACTGATGTGGACAATGGTGCTTATAAGATCCTTTACAACAAAGAAAAAGGATTTTGGTATAACTTTGCGGTTGAAACAGGCGGACCGGTTTATCTGGGGCTGATCACATGGATAGAAGAAATCATATTTAATAGCGACAGAAAGCTCTTTTTTCTTTCGCAGAATGGATATAATCTTTACAAAATATTCAGGAAAAAAGGATATGATAATATTGAGTATCTGCAAGTATCACAAAGGGCGCTCCTTCTTGCCGGAATAACTGAGCTTGATGATGAGTCGATAGAGCTCCTGTCTTCTTTTACCAAAGGGCAGACGGTTGGAGAGATTCTTGATTATCTGTGTATAGACAGAGAGTGTATAGTACTGAATGATACGGGTATAGGGTCATTTGATCATGTTATAAGAAATGATAACGACTTCGGGAAAATATATAATGTTTATCGAAAAAATAAAAAGATCATTCTTGCGAGATGTGCTAAGGAGAGAGAGGCAACAATCAGATATTTTAAAGATAATGGCTTTCTTGATGGAGATTCATTTGTTTTTGATTGTGGATGGAATGGAAGCTTACAATATCTGATAGACAGATTTAAAAAATCAATAGCATGTAAATATAATGATATTTTTCTGTATTTGGGGATAATGAATACGCCAAAGAGCAGAAAACAGCTTCATGGAAAACATTATAAAACATACCTGTTTGATTTCTATAAAAACTTCAGACTTCAGGAGGAAGTTGATAAGTCTAAAGTAATATATGAAATGCTTTTCTCGACACCGCATAAACCTGTTTTTTTCTATGATGAAAACGGAGTGGTATTTGATCAGGAAAAGGATGTTAAAAAGAATGAACAGATTCTGAACGGTATAATGGATTATATTGACGTGGTTTATGATTTTGTAATGAAGTATAATGTTGAGATTGCTCCTGACAAGGTGATAGCTCATATAAACCGTGTGATCAATGAACCTACAAAAGAAGAGGTATACAACATTGGTAATGTCATGGATGCTGACAGCGATGCATGGAACGCATGGAATAAGAAGTATGTCACAAAGAGATTTGATGCAGTTTATACAAAACCGGAAGAGGAAGACTGTATTGAGGATTATAATGATCGTATTAGTTATCGCAGATGGATTAGAAAGCATTCAGCTTATAAATCGGAGCAGAAGTTATTGTATAAACCATTGTTTTCCGTTGTGATGCCGGTATATAATACGCCCGACTTTCAGCTTAGGGAAGCTATAGATTCCGTTCTTGTTCAGACATATGATCGGTTCGAGCTTATCCTGATTGATGATGCCTCGACATGGACTAATGTAGTCCCAATGTTGAAAGAATATGAATCCAACAGCCATGTATCTGTATTGTTAAGAAAAGTTAACGGTCATATTTCAGCGGCAGCCAACGATGGGATCAATGCAGCCGGGGGAGACTTTATTGTATTTATGGACTGTGACGACCTGATTGCTCCTAATGCATTATATGAAGTCGCAAAAAAGCTGAATGACAACCCGGAGCTTGATTTCATTTATTCCGATGAAGACAAAATTACGGAAGATGGTAAGATAAGGCATTATCCGTTCTTTAAGCCTGACTGGTCTCCGGATCTTTTCTGGTGTTGGAATTACACTAATCACTTATCAGTATATCGTGCAAGTGTCGTAAGAAAGGTGGGAGGTCTGCGTTCTTCATATAACGGGTCACAGGATTACGATTTTGTTTTACGTTTCATGGAGGAATCAGATGATTCGAGGGTAGGGCATATAAGTAAGATTCTGTATCATTGGCGTGAAAGAAAAGAGTCTGTTGCATCCGCCATGAAATCAAAGGATTATGCAATAAAAGCAGCCTTAAATGCTAAGGAGAATGCTCTACGTCGCAGGGGTATTTCTGCTCGCATGGAGTATATAAGTGATATTTCGCAGTACAGGGTAGTATACGAAGCGAAGGGTGAACCGGGTGTAAGTATAATAATTCCGTCAAAAGATAATTATATGATACTGAAGCAATGCATTGATTCTATCCGTGAATTTACTGCATATAGAAATTTTGAAATCATAGTGGTTGATAATGGTAGTTCGGAAAAAAACAGGGAAAAGATACAGAAATATCTTGATGAGTATAAATGCACATATATCTATGACCGATACAGGTTTAATTATTCAAAAATGTGTAATATTGGAGCGGAGCATGCAAAGAATGATTTCCTGTTGTTTTTAAATGATGATGTAGAAGTATTTGAGGGAAATTGGCTTGAAAGAATGCTGGGACAGGCAGTTCAGAAACATGTAGGTGCAGTTGGAGCCAAACTCTATTATCCCGAAACTACTATTATCCAACATGCAGGGGTGTCAAATATTATGGAAGGTCCAACCCACAATTTTACAGGACTGGATGATGCATCGGCTTCCTATTTTGACTTCAACCGTGTGGATTACAATGTGCTCGCGGTAACCGGCGCATGTCTGCTTGTCAAGAATACTGTTTTTTTCAGGGTTGGTGGTTTCGATGAGAAATTTCCTATTAATTATAATGATGTCGATCTTTGCTTCAGGATACATGAACTTGGGTATTACATCGTTATCAGACAGGATGTTATCGCATATCATCATGAATCTTTAAGCAGGGGATCAGATCTTGAAGATGAACAAAAGTATTTCAGGTTATCAGGGGAATTGATCAAACTGTTTGAAAAGCACCCACAATTAAAAAGTAAAGATCCATACCTTAATGAAAACCTTCATTTTTTTTACGGACAAAAGATGATTTACAACAATAATACAGATGAAATTACACAGCTGGATGATTTCGGTTCTGTTCCGTTAATTAATGCATTTATCGATCGAGTGACAGTTGATGATTATATAAGGATATTGGGATGGGCTTTTATCCCCGGAAGAGATGATAATGAAAAACTATTAAGATACGTAGTGTTTGAAGATATTTATGGAAAAAAATATAAAGCAGCTACGCTAAGCATAAGAAGAGACGATCTGGTTTGGGCAAATAATGGAAGGATGGATTTAAAAAGGTGCGGTTTCGAGTGTCTGGTTGATAAGCAACAAATTCGGATAGACTGCATTCCCTATAAAATTGGTGTTCAGATCATTGATAAAGACGGAAAATCATATATTTACTGGAAAGAACAGTATCATCCGATCATGAGAGATTCCTTTTTCTGGAGGAAGTACAGCGCTTGTAACAGGTATGAGAGTTTTGTGTATCATGAGCATACACATGATATATGCTTCTATATTGATTATATGGGAAAGTGCAAAGAAGGTTTCAGATTTGAGGGATGGGCATTTTGTAATGGCGATAGTCATTATCTCTATAAAAAAAGTCTGATCCTGTCAGATGGGAATAGTTTGGTATATAAATGTGAACTTCCGGAGAAAGACAGGCCAGATGTGGCGATTGCAAATCCTGAGGTGAAATTCCTCTGCAAAACAGGTTTTGATGCGTATTATTTAAGAGATTCATTTGAATGTGATAAAGAATACTACGTGATCATTAGATTTGTTAACCGAATTGATCCTGATGATATACAGGATGTTGTGGCGGGAAGACTATACGTGTAAATGTTTGTATTTCGTGTTTGGATGGTATGGGTGGCATACAGGAGGCTGAAATGTCAACAAAACTAAGGTATTATGTGTCTCAATTAATTGGAACAGTTTTTAAAATGATTGTTGTTGTATTCATTTCTGTTATAGTTGGAGGTGGGTTACTCACGCTGGTTTTTCTTTTACCGCAAGATAAGCTGCTACGAAATGTCATTAATAGTTTAAGTATATATGTGGATAATCCAATAGAGGCATGGAATAAGGACTATTGGAATTATACTCAGACAGACATGCAGATGGAATCAATTAAGATAATGGAAGCAGTTAGTAATGAAGAAGGTTCTGCTTTTGAAAGATCAATGAAATGCATATACTATAATTGGGAGGGTTGTACCCGTATTGAATCACTTGTTAAATATGTCAGTGGTGAAACTGTTCAAGAGAAAATAGCATATGCTCGTTATTGGCATGGTTACCTTGTCTTTTTAAAGCCGTTATTATATTTATTTAGTCTTTCGACTGTTAAAATAATAAACATGTCAGTACAGTTTGTACTTCTGGTCGTCACATTATTGCTTATTAATGATAAGTTAGGCATGCTTTATTCCTTTGCATTTGCTGGTGTTGTGTTAGTATTGAACCCTGTAAAAGTGTTTTTATCAATGCAAAATGATGTGGTTTTTTATGTAGTAATGCTTACAACCATTGCGTTATTACTATATAACATTAGGCTAAGAGAAAGATCGGGTTATTTGTATTTGTTTCTGATTACGGGAATTTCCGTGGCTTTCGTTGACTTGTTAACATATCCGATTGTTTCGTTGGGAATCCCGCTAATAGTTTACATTTTATTGAATGAAAAAACTGTAAAGAGATATCTTTTTGATATTTTTAAATTCTCGTTCGCATGGGGATTGGGATATGGCGGAATGTGGATAGGTAAGTGGATACTATCAGATGCTATTTTAAAAACAAATGTAATAGGCGATGGAATTAGGAGTTTAATATATAGGGCAAACGGAGATACGTTTGCAGAAATAGGTGATGCTGATTCGTCTTTTGTTCATACAGTTCTAAAGAATTGCTCAGTACTAAATGTAATAACAATAGAAGCATTTGTTTTTGGATTTATGATATTTGCGATATTTCTGCACTATAAAAACAAACCAGAGATAAATCTTTCGAGGATTATTCCTATAATTTCGGTTTCTGTTTATCCATTTATTTGGTATTTTGTAGTACGGAATCATAGTGTAATTCACCCTTGGTTTGAGTATCAGGAGCTAACTGTTTCTGTATTTGGATTATTATGTCTGTTTGGATTGATTGGTGTGAAGCCTAAGTGCAATGATTTAGATTGTAGATGAGTTACAGTGCTTTTCTTCTGCCTAATTCCCCCCTGATTGCTATCCCCAGTAATCTATGGTACATTAATACTTGAGGTTACGGGGATTGTTTATATTAGACAATTGCTTAAATACAGTCAAATTGGAAACCATAACATGAAGGAAAACAAAAGATCATACACAATACAGTATACGTTACTTAACATGACATATTTCGCGGCGTTCTGTACGATACATGCATATGCGGCGGTATTTCTGCTGGCTCATGGCTTCAGCAATACCGGAGTCGGTGTGCTTCTGGCTGTAGCCAATATCACATCGGCCATAGCACAGCCCTTTGTTGCGGGTCTTATAGATAAGCCGGGTCCTCTGACCAATAAGAACTTTATCCTTATCTCGGTGCTGGTGATCCTTGCGGGCTCAGTGTTGCTAATGATTGTCGGAAACAGCACTGCAGTGGTCTTCATAGTATATGTGATCATATATATGGTCCAGTTCACATATCAGCCTGTAATGACTGCTCTTTGCTTCGAGTATCAGAAGGCCGGGTATAAAATAATGTACGGGCTGTCAAGGGGGCTGGGTTCAGCAGGCTTTGCACTGACTTCGGCGTTCATAGGGGGTGTGGTTGAGAGAAACGGTGTTTTTGTGCTGCTTGTCGTAAATGTGATAACAATGCTGGCATCGGCTGTTGTGATACTTATGTTTAAAAAGAGTGAATTGAAGGAAGAGGAAAAGTATAAGGCCGGGACAGATAATGCTGCCGGTGAGGTTCAGGCAGAGAAAAATGGAAACACTGAACAGAGAGAGGGAGCGGAACAGATAAAAGAGAAGGAACAGAAGGCGCATAATAACATAAAGGAATTTGCGCGTATATATCCGGCGTTTACCCTGTTTCTTGTAGGTATTGTCTGCTTCTTCTTTGCACATAACATGATCAATGATTTTATGATACAGATAATAAGGGATCTGGGAGGCGGTGAGAAAGAACTCGGGTATTCCAATTTCCTTCAGGCGATACTTGAGCTTCCGGTCATGGCTATGATAGGACTGGTGCTTAAGAGGATATCCGCAAGAAATCTGCTGCTTATATCCGGAGTGGCGTTTCTTGTTAAAATAGTTATTCTTATCTTTGCAAAGAGTATGGTGGCTATGTATGTGAGCCAGTCATTCCAGTTGCTTGCATATGCTGTGTTCATTCCTGCGGCAGCTTATTACGTAAATGAAACCATGGAGAATCTTGACCAGGTTAAGGGACAGGCCTTTATTACGACAGCGATCACGATAGGAGGCGTGTTCTCGAACCTTATCAGCGGACGTCTGCTTGATGCCATGGGAGTAAAGAGCATGCTCATAACAGGAACGGTTGTCTGTGCTGTGGGCGTGGCTGTTGCATTTGCAGCGCTGTGCAGGATGCCTTCCTATGTGGCAGACAGTACTGTGTGAGATTGATCACTGGATCGTATATCCGCCCACTGTTCTGTCAAGGACGGTATCATATACAAGGAAGCTGATGCCGTTGTCCCAGGACATTTCATAGGTTTCGTAATCGGTAATTTCCTGATATCCGATGGAACCGTTGGTGCGGACCATGGTATGCATGGGGCCGTCTTCATCCGTGTTTCTGACAAACAGCAGACGACGGTTACCGTCTTCGAAGCCGATCCTGAAATCATAGGAATGGGATTCGTAGATGCATTTTCCCGAATTGAGAACAAAGGCACCGATATCATTTAGCATTTCTTCCTTAAGTCCCAAAGGTTCAAGGTACTGTATGAGCGATGGATCACCCAGACCTTCGAAGCCCGGAGCAACCGAACAGAAGATAACGAGATTGCTGTTGTTTAGAAGGTCAAGATATTTCCCGTTTGCACCTTCGAGAGCGGCATTTCTTATATTAAAGCTTAAAGTATCCTGTCTCTGGAACAGTGCTTCTGCATCCCAGGAAGAGTATTTCGGGTCGCCCCGGTGATCGGACAGACCGTAATTATCCTTGAGATATTGTCCGAAATATCTTGTGAATTTCTCGTT
>JAEEGL010958916.1_pt1 | contig 13807 bp, 13 predicted proteins | sample 9134231 | NCBI WGS metagenome assembly JAEEGL01 (sample SAMN16246548, study PRJNA631951) | gut metagenome | biome: gut microbiome; feature: rumen; material: fiber-attached | host: Bos | place: Iran: Karaj | collected 2018-10 | reverse complement strand
TGAAGGCGCACGTGATAGTAAGGGAAATTTTCGTGTGTTGGGTGTGTATCGTGGATCACCGGCGGATAACGCGGGAATTGTTTCTGATGATTTGATTGCCGAAATAAATGGGACCTTGGTTTCGGATATAGATGATTCGGTTCTGGCATCTATGATGTCGGGTTTTAATTCAGGTACATTAAAGATGACGATTTTGTCGCCAAGTGGAACGCGACGCGTGGTTGTGCGCCGTGCGACGATTGTATCGGCGGATGCGGATGTCGTATTTATGGATGATGATAATGGCGGAATATTGGAAATCATTGTAAATCGTGTTTCTAATGGTGCGGTTGCAATAGTTAGTGAAGCATTGGCAAAGCATCCGAATTTATCAGGTATAATTCTTGATTTACGTGCCGCAGATGGCGATGATGAACGCGCGGCGGCGAAATTAGCCGGGCTGTTTATTGGTGCAAAACCGGTTATGCGCATCATTCAAAATGAACGCGAAGAATTAGAAGTTATACCGTCTGGGGCGGCGGTGACGAATGCACCGGTTGTTGTTGTTGTATCAAATACTACGCGTGGCACCGCCGAAGCAATTGCCGCGGCATTTTATGAAAATATGCGTGGCGTTTTAATCGGAACACCAACCGCCGGGGCGGCGCGAATCGCATCCAAGATATCGCTGTCGGATGGTGGAATGTTAGAACTGTTGAATAAATCTGTAAAGACCGGTCGCGGAATGAACCTGGATAACCGTGGTATATTTCCGTTGGTTTGTTTATCAAATATTCGTACATCATCACAACAAGACGCGTTTTTCTTGAATGTGATAAACAATGATTTTCGTGCGCGTGATTTTAATGGTGAAACGAATGTTGATGCCGAATCCGTTCGTAATGGTTGCCCCACAATAACCAGTGGCGAAGATGAAGATTTGGTTGCGATGTCGGTCGCGGTAAAGATATTGACCGATCCAAAGGTATACAGCAGACTGGTCAATTTTGAATAGAGGTGCGATATGTTTTTGACACACGAAGAAAAATTGAATTGGAAAGCATTGCTTGTTGGTGCAATTTTTGCATTGGTGTTAATTTTTGCAGGTGTGTTCTGGTTTGATAACCCAATGTATAATTTTTTGCATAGATTTGATTGGGGTGTCTGGAATGTGTTTGGGGCGTTGTTTGGTGCAAAGGTTTGGTTGGTCGTTTCATTCTTGGTTGTTGTGGTATTTTACCTGCGCAAGGCAATTAAAACAAAATCGCATATTAGGTTGGCTAACTTGTATAAGATGATTCGGACCAGTTATGCATTTTGGATTTTTTGTTCAGTGTTTTTAGCATCTGTGGTTGGTGGAATATTAAAGATTGTGATTGGGCGTATGCGTCCAATATTCTATGATGCATTAAATATGACCGGATTCTTTCCATTTACCAATGATTGGGCATTTCATTCTATGCCGTCGGGGCATACAATGGCTTCGTTTGCCGCATTGGTCACAATTGGGTTATTGGCACCGCGCGCAAAGTGGTTCACATGGACATTGGCGATTATAATTGGTATGTCGCGCGTGTGTGCCGGCATGCATTGGCCGTCTGATGTGATATTTGGCGCATTTATTGGTATGGTTGCCGCCGATGTTGTGTATGCCTGGATGGCGCGTGGCGTGCGTAAATAAATATTTGCTGGGGGACTGTTATTTTGTCTTTTTTTGTGATACAATACCCAGTATGAGTAAACAATCAAAATTTTTACCAGACAGTGTGTCAAGTGCGCTAAGAAGCGTTGTTCGTAAATTATGCGGTGTGGTTATATGTTGTGTTTCATTGTGGGCTGTGGTTGCGCTGTTTTTACATAATCCGTATTTAGATGGGGTATTGGCATCTGGCAATTTTGGGGACCAATCGTTGATGGGAAATATTGTTGGACTGTTGCGCTATGCAATTGGTTTTGTGCCGGCACTATTTTTATTACTCTGTCTTGGACGGTGGGGAATAAGTTTGATGTTTGGGGCTGTGGATGATGGAACGCCCGAATATAATATTTTGCGTGGTTTTATTGCAATTTGTTTGGGTGGTGCCGGTTTTGGATTGATTGCCCCGCGTGCAACATTTGGTGGAATGATTGGTGCGATTGCGGCATCTGATATATCATCGGCGATTGGTGGGTTTGTTATTATGGTTGGCATAGTATGTTTGGCGGTTTTTTTCATTTTGGCGGGTATTTTGTTGCACATTAGTTTTTCGGATGTGATGGCGATATTCCGGCGTATAGCGCGATTTGTACGCTGGGTTTTAACGGCGTTCCATTTAATGCAGCCGTTACCCGAAGATGAATACGAAGAAGCCGAAGAAGCCGAAGAAGAAACCGAAGAGGAAGTTGAAGAAGAAGCGGAACCGGTAAAACCGCGTCGTCGTGCAGTGCGTCGTAAAACAAAAAGTTCGGATGATGTTCAATATGAATTACCATACCCCGAATTTTTGGAACAATCTAATTTTGGTAAAAATGTTGTCACCCCGGAATTAAAGCACCAGGCATCTTTATTAGAAACACACTTTGCCGAATATGGTGTAAATGGTCGGGTGACGGGTATACGACCGGGACCAATTGTGACATTGTATGAGTTTCGTCCTGAAAGTGGAACGCGTATGGTTGATGTTAATAAAACCGTCAGTGATATGACGCGCGCAATGGCGACCGAACGCATTCGTATCGCGCATATTCCACGAACCGATTTAGTTGGTGTGGAAATGGTAAATTTGAATCGCCAGGTTGTTCGTTTCCGTGAACTGGTTGAAAATGATTCGTTTGTGAATTCTAAGTATAAAATACCACTTGCACTGGGGGTTGATATTGGTGGTAATCCAATGTATTTTGACCTGGCCAAGATGCCACATATGTTGGTTGCGGGGCGTACCGGGACGGGCAAGTCGGTATTTGTGCAATCTATTATTACATCGATTGTTTATCATTTTACACCCGATAAATGCAAGTTGATGATTATTGACCCAAAAGGGGTTGATTTTGGATTCTGGGATGACATTCCGCATTTAATTACCCCAATCGTAAAATTAGACCCGGTTCCGGCGGTAAATGCGTTGAAATGGGCGGTTCGGGAAATGGATGACCGTTATAAACAGTTGCAATTATTAAATGCCCAAAATATAGAGCAATACAATGATGCGGTTGCAAAAAAACGTGAATCTGGCGAAAAATTGACGCGTCAGGTCGCCGTTGGAACCAATCCAGAAACGGGGGAACTAGAATATGAAACCCAGGAAGTAGATTTATCAGATATGTCATATATTGTCATTATTATTGACGAAGTTGCCGATTTGATGGGTGTCGCACGCAAAGAAGTAGAGGCATGTGTCCAACGTATCGCACAAAAGGCGCGTGCCGCCGGTATTCACCTGGTAATGGCGACCCAGCGCCCCGATGCGACAATTATTACCGGTGTTATCAAGGCGAACTTTCCGACGCGTATATCATTCCAGGCACGCAGCATGATTGATTCTATGACATCATTGGGCGAAAAGGGTGCCGAGAATTTGTTAGACAAGGGTGATATGTTGTTCAGCGAGGCCGGTCGTGTTCCGGTGCGTATCCATGCGGCATTGATTGATAACGATGAATTGCAACGCATTGGTGATTTCTTGCGCGCCCAGGGTGAACCCGAATATGTTTCGGGTGTTGTTGATGACGAAAATACCGCCGGGGCGACAGACGGTGCATCATCATCGGCGGGTGGCGGAAAAGATGCCGATTTATATACCCAGGCCAAAGAATATGTCCTGCGCGATAAAAAACCAACAATATCGTATATCCAGCGTCGGTTGAGTGTCGGATACAACAAGGCCGCCGGGTTTATGGAACGCATGGAACAAGAAGGCATCGTCAGCGCGCCCGACCCGAATGGAAAGCGTCATATACTGTAATTTTAATTTGCAATATTTATAATTTTTGTCTTGGTTAAGTGTGGTTTTTATGATACAATATTTACCAGAAAAGGAGTCTATAAAAATGAAACTGTATTTACCAGTCTTTGCCGTTGCGGCGGCGATTGTGTCGGTGGCATCGTCCGATGCGGCGACAAATTATTCGGGCGCGAATAACGCCAATAGTTCAAATTACCAGCGCTATGAAACACGTACAACAACACGTACATATTCAAATTCGGGCGCACGTAATGGCGGAAATAATGTCTATTATACAACCCAGGCGCAACCATCAAGTCGCAGCCAAATGTATCGGACATATAACACAAATAATCGGACGGCGACACGGACGACAACAACCCGTAATACAGAAACAGTTCGGACCAAGGTGAAACGCAAATATTACCTGGCGCATCCATTCTTTCAGCCAACCGAAGGTATGTTCGGTTCGGTGACAGATTTTGGTTATAATATGTCATCGTATGATATTGACTTTATACCGTCGGGAACAATGTCGGATACCAAGGCAACATGGAAAATGAACCAGTTCGCAATTAAAGAAGATTTTAGTTATGGTATCACCGACCGGATTGGTATCTTGGCAATGGGTCGTTATGATATCAGCAAATATAAGTTTGATTGGTCAACGGCACCAGATGATAAAATTGATGAGAATGGTTTGAACCTGTATGGTTTGGGATTGCAATTCCGTTTCGCAGATAATGATGAATGGATTGCAACGGCATCTGCGTATTATCAGCGCCAACAAGATATCGCAAACGAATTTGCATTAGATTTGCGTGTTGGGTATAAAGTTTCAAAATCAACAATCTATGGTATTGCGCGTGGATGGTTGGTAAACTTTGATGATGAATACTATGGAAATGGCACAATCGGTTCAAACGAAAGTGGTAATGTTGAGTCATTGTTTATCGCATATGATGAAGATGTTAAGAACACTTTCTTTGGTGAATTGGGATTGGGTGTGTTCAGTGTTCTGAACGAAGATTGGACATTAAACCTAGAGGCGATGTTCGGTCACTATGATTGGCATAACCAGGCATCCATCAAGGGCGCGTTTGGATGGCAACCAAATGATTGGTTTGCATTGAACCTGTATGCGAAAACATCGTTTTTTGATACCGCCGATGGTAAAACTTTGAATTTCTTTGGTACCGAATCTGGCGAATGGCATGCTATGGGCAAGGCCAAGTTAGACAAGTATCATGAAATGTCATTTGGTGGTCAGGTTATATTCTATTTCTAATAACTTAATTTATGCCGGTGGTGATGAAATATGCACCACCGGTATTTTATAAAAATGGATTTCTTAAATGCGTAAATTATTTTTTGGAATTTTCACAGTGCTGTTTGCGGTGAATGCGTACGCGGTGAATGATTTAACAACCGACACATCGGATCCATTATTTATGCAGGCGCGTACGGGACTGTTGTCGCAAACGCGATTGGATTATTTTGATAATGGTTTGCGTATTGGACAATCGTTAAGTTATGGATTGGCCGACCGATTTGTGTTTGGTGGCAATGTTCATTATCAACAGGATTTTGATGGCCACGAAGATGGATTTTCCAGTATAGATGTGGGTGGCGTTTATCGTATGGGATTGGCATCTGAAAATAATCGGCGTATAATTTCTGATATGTTGTTCGGACTAAAATTTGGTGGTTCAGAACGTGTCAGAACCCCAGAATATGCCGATTCAACATACTATGTTGGATTGCGTTTTGGACGACAGTATTCGGGTGTGACATTGGCGGCAACGATAAAGTCCAGTTGGGTTTTTAAAGATAAACCGTTGGGTATGGCATTTATAGATATTATGCCAGAAATATATTTTCGCGTAAATAACGATTGGCGTGTCGGTGCAAACTTTGCATTGCGCAAGGCGACCAATCCAGATTATGACGAAGAAACGGTCGGGTTCAAGGTTGTTCGTCAATATGGTCGTACACAGTATGCCGGGCATTTTGACTATGCGTTTGAATCTGAAAGCATCGCAACCGGTGTAATGGTTAATATTTTGTTCTAGAATTATTCTTCGTTGTGTTTAGCGTTTCGGCGCAGTGTGTCCCAGTATTCCAGGCGCTTTTTAACCTCGCGTTCGAATCCGCGTTCAATGGGGTGATAGAATGTCTGACGCGACATAGATTCAGGAAAGCAGTTTTGACCACTGCAACCAGATTCAGTTTCGGGGTCATAAACATAGTTTTTACCATATCCCAAATTTTTCATCATCTTGGTTGGCGCATTCAGAATATTTTTTGGCGGCATAAGGTTTGATGTTTGTCGCGCAACCGCATATGATGCAGATTGTGCCTTGTACGCGGAAATACTTTTGGGCGCGGTCCCAAGGTATATGACTAATTCTGTCAGCGCAAGGTCACCTTCGGGACTGCCCATGCGTTCGTAAATTTGCCATGCCGTCAATGCCATTTGCATTGCATTCGGATCGGCCAAACCAATATCTTCCATTGCGAATCGGGTCAGCCGACGAAATATATACATCGGGTCTTGACCTGATGTCATCATGCGTGCAACCCAATATAATGCGGCATCGGTATCGCTGGCCCGTAATGATTTGTGAACCGCGGAAATTAAATTATAATGTTCGTCCCCAGATTTGTCGGATAATGGTGCGCGCTTTTGTATTACGGAATCTAATTCATCTGGCGATAAAATTTTTTTGAACTTTGCCGATATTAAATATTCAACGGTGTTCAATAAAAATCGTGCATCGCCATCAGAAATTTCTGCCAAATGTTTTTTTCCATCTGTGTTTAATGGTAATTTTTGGTTCATAAATTTTTCGGCGCGTTCAATCAGTGTCATTAAATCTTCGGTGTTTAATGGTTCCAGTACACCAATATGGCATCGTGACAGCAATGCGTTGTTCAAATTGAAACTTGGGTTTTCGGTGGTTGCGCCAATGAATACAACGGTACCATCTTCCAGATATGGTAATAATGTATCTTGTTGTGTTTTATTGAAACGATGAATTTCGTCAATGAATAGTAAAGTACTGCGCCCAAGTGATGCGTTTGTGCGTGCGACCTCTATAGTCTTTTTAATGTCGGCGGTACCAGAAAAAACCGCAGACATAGGAACAAAATCCATATCAACCGATTTCGCCAATGCGCGTGCGATGGTTGTTTTTCCGCAACCTGGTGGCCCCCATAATAAAAGGTTGGCAATTTTATGATTATCAACCATACGGCGGACTATACCGTTTTCGCCAAGCAATATGCGTTGCCCCACAATTTCGTCAATTGTGTTCGGACGCATTATATCGGCCAATGGTCGTGTTGTTGTATTCTGCATTTTATTATTGTCTTTATTTGTGATATAATAATTCTATTAGATAAAATACGGGTTGGCAATATGATTTTGCCGTCAAATTAACAGGGGGAAAAATTATGCGCGTTTATGTGAACTATCAGGATAAAAGATGGAAAAAATACGACATAGATTTCAAGAAAATTGTTAATACTGTTGTTGGACGAACATATCAAAATTCCGAAGTTTCAATCACATTGGTTGATGATGATGAAATACGCAAAATAAATCGTAAATATCGCAAGATAAATAAACCAACAAATGTTTTGTCGTTTGAATTATCAGACCCGTTTTTACTTGGGGACATCTTTATATCGCTGGATACTGTGCGCGCCCAGGCCAAAGAAGCGGGCATATCATTTGATGCACATGTGGCGCATATGGTTGTACATGGGGTTCTGCATTTATTGGGGTATGACCATATCGATGATAATGACGCAGAAATTATGGAAAAAAAAGAAACGAAAATATTAAAAAAACTGGGGTATAAAAATCCATATGCAACCAATAGTCGCGAATGTAAAGATGGAATTTGCTGTCCCGGGGGGCAAACAATAAACGCAATAAAAAGTTTTTTTCATCGTCCGATTGGTCGTGTTGTGATGCTAATGCTGTGTGGTGTTTTTGCGGCACTGGGGTTTGCACCATTTAATTTGTGGTTTTTGACTTTGATTGGTGTTGGTGGTGCATATTTGTTGTCATTGAAATATTTAACAAATCATTCGGTCGTTGGAAAATTTGTTCGGATTTTACCGTTCAGTGCGATTTATGCTGTCGCAATGTTTTGGTGGGTCGTGCACAGTATTTATGTTGTTCCTGAATTGACAAAGCAATTTGCAATATGGACATTTCCGGCACTGGTTGGAATTGGAATATTGGGTGGCATAATCTTTGCAATACCTTTTGTTTCGGTAACAGGCAAACGTCTGAATCCGGTGTGCAGACCATTTTTGTTTGCTGCGGTTTGGACGGTTGTGTTGTGGGCGCGTGAATGGTTTTTAACCGGGTTTCCATGGAATCCGATTGCAAATATCGGCATAAATAATTTATATATTGCGAATTCAATGGCGTTGTATGGTGCGCTGGGGTTGACATTTGTAATTATTGGAATTATTGCATCGGTATGCGAAATTATCCAGAATCGTCGTAATGGTTTAAATTGGTTTAACCTGATAGTATTTATAATGTTTGGATTTGTTGGGATACTGTATGGAGTAAAGAATATTCATTATGTAAATTCAGTGCAGATTGAACAAGGTCCGTTGATTCGGATTATTCAACCGGCGCAAAGCGCGACCCAGAAAGCAACATATTCGCGCCAGGCCGCCATACAAAATGCCAATCATAATTTAAAAACAATGACTTTGTTGGCACTGTCGGATGGCGAATATGATTTGGCGGTGTTCCCAGAAACCGCATATCCATTTGTTATGGTGCCGGGTGATATTATGTCATTGGGTCAGGTTTTAGCAAAACCGGTTATTGTTGGTTCTAATTATTTTGTTGATGGAAAATTATATAATTCTTTATTGGTTTCGGATGCGAACGGTAATGTGACCAATGTATACAGTAAATCGCATCTTGTGCCATTTGGTGAATATCGACCGTTTGGAAATCTGATTCCAACACCAGGTATGCTGACACCGGGAAACGGCCCAGAGATTGTTAAAATGCGTGCAGGTCGTTATAATTTCGTATTTGCACCGGCGGTGTGTTATGAAATAATATTTTCTGATTCTTTAATTCCGAATGGTACAAATCCAAATGCCATTGTGAACATTACAAATGATAATTGGTTCGGAAAAACGCCGGGAACATACCAGCATCTTAGCATGGTTCGGCGTTATGCAATTGAATCGGGGGTGCCGATTGTGCGTGCGAACTATTCTGGAATTAGTGCATTTGTGTCACCAACCGGTGCAATTATTGCCGATATGCCGATTGGTGAAGCGGGGATTTTGGATGGCCGTGTTTGGGGGGCACATAAAACAGTTTATCGTTATTTGGGACGCGATATGTGGATGATAATTATACTGATTATATCATGTATGGCGACAATATGGTTGTCTGATGTTTCTCGGAAACGACGGTAATTGTTATTTGCGAAAATATTTTAAAATCCAAATTCGGATTGCAGATGATAAATTTGCGCCGATTGGTCGCGTTGAATCCAGTTCGGCGATAATAGATGTAATGGAACGTTTTTGTTGTTGTGCAATTTCATGCAATGCATCAACAAATTCTTGTTCCAGTGAAATGCTGGTTTGATGTCCAGATAAAGATACAGATATTTTTTTCATATTAAATTTTTCCACCAATTATACATTCAAAAATTGCACGATACGGGTCATCATATTTTCGTAAAGTATTTAACCCTAAATTATCCAACATTTCGCATTTGCCGAATGAATCAAATGCAAACCAAAATAAGTCATTGCGCCCAAAAATTGTTTTTCCACGCAATGCAGAGATGTTTGTTAATTCGCGATTTACCGAAAAAATATCGGGAATTGGATGCTTTGGTCCAATGGTAAATTCATTGGGTCCAAATATATATCCCGACCCAAGATTTATTCCGCCACATTTTTGGTAAAGTCCGTTCATAAATGTTGGAATGGTTGCGGCATGCAGACCCTGGAGATTTATATTTACACGGTTTATTTGACCGGTATTTGCAGCATTTGCAAAAAATGCACCGCGTTCAGATAAAATTTTTATTAAATCATTTTGTGTCATTGTTTGCATTACCTATGATTGTCGGCGACCGGCGGCGACCGTTGCCGCAAATTGATTCAGCCTATCGGCGACCGCATTCCCGCCATTGCCCGATATTGTTGAATGTATCGGCAAATATATTTTCTTTTCAGGGTTTGGCAGCCATATTGTATCATTACCGGCCTGTTCAATAATAAATCGGTCAAGGTTTTGCGAATGCGGAAATGTTGCGCACATGAATAAATTATCCACATCAAGTTGACCGCCCCATATTAACGGTACGCGAAAACGCATGGATAAATTCCCCGGCAACGCACGGCCCATTAGCAGATTCATAAATTCATCACGACTAAGGTTCATCAGCGCAAGTTCCTGGACCGAATCAGAAAGGGACCGCATAAATTCGCGACATAATGCTTTGTATTTTTGAAACCAATCGGGTGATACATTTACATTGGTTGGAACCAGTGGCATTATTGGCATGTCCGGCATTTTTAAATCTTTTAATCGTTTTTCGGCGGTTGCCTGGGTCCATTGCATTATTCTTTGCCTATATAGTTTGTGACGGTGCTGATGTATGTTGATATTGCATCAAATAAATCTGAATCAAAATCGTCGGGTTTGGTGTTCGGTATATCATTCATAAATTTTCGGAATTCGTCCAGATCATGGAATGTGGTAATCAGATCGGTATTATCAGATTGCTCGGATGTGTTTATTATACATCCACGGACAGTTAAATCGTTTGCGGTATCACCAAGTGTGTCATCAAATATGCTAATAATCGTTTGAATTGCATCGCGCATATCATCAACTGATACATCTGATGAAACAATCCAAACCGTGCTGTCATACCCAAGTGCCACCACCGGATTAACAACTTTGCCAATTTTCTTGGTTGGTTTTATTGCATATCCCAACGATTCAAAAATATTTTTAATTTCCGAATTATTGTTTTGAATTTCCAATGCGGGTGGTGCAACTTTCGGTGTTGGTGGTGTAAATATCCGCGTTGCCGTTGCGGTTGGCGGTGGTGTTATTTGTCGCGACATCATTGCCGCGGGCGGCATTGGTCGCGCGGGTGTAACAGGTTGTGGTGCAGGCTGGGGCACACCAGAGCTAATAATTGGTGTGGTTGCTTGTTGTTCCGGCGATTGTGTTGGTGGCATAGATACAGATGCATGTAAAGTTGGAATCTTGCGAAATCGTGGGCGAATTAAAATGTACAGCCCGACAATTCCAACCGCCAGTGCGACAATTAACGATATATAAAAATCAAATTTGACCTGGGTGCGTGATGCCTGGAGTTCAGACAGGTATGCCCAATGCGCAGTGGATAATACATTAAACCCATAATTTATGTTCATCCAGAATGTTGTCGCCAATGTGACACTTAATAGCCACAGCAGCCCAATTAAAAAATTATCAAATTTTCGTATCATTTCGCTTAAATTATATCACATTTATGATAAAGTAAAAAGTGTTATGATAAAAACAGATGATTTTTTTGACGATTTTTCGGGCATGTCGGGAATCTGGGTTGATGACCGCGTGGTTGATGATAGTGAATTGGCGCAAATTTCAAATTTTATTTTGGATAATAATGTATCGTTGATATCGGTTCCGGTGTCGGTGACCGAAAAAATATGGCCTTGGATTGAAAATCGTAATATTCGTATATTTAATCGCTTTGCGGTTGATTTTGATGATAATGCTGATGTGACGATGTCTGAAATTGCGCGTAATGTGAATGATAGTTTTCGTCATGGTGCAAATGGTGCGCAGATTATGATTAAACCAAATGAACTAGAACAGTTTGTTAATTTGGTCATGCCTATAAAAAATGATTTATTCTTTGACCATGATTTGGTGATTGAATTGAATATAGATAATGTTGATAATGCGGATTGGGTGGGTATATTTGATTTATTAAATCGTGTCCAGGCAAACGCAGTTATGATAACCGCGGTGGGCGATAAATTTGACGCATCGTCGGACTTTGTTGGGCGAATTTATGCGATGTTTGAAAGTTGGAATTTTGACGGTGCATTGCATTTGATGTTCGGTAAAAATATGATGCGGACCAGCCAGGTTCTGCGATTGGCGCAAAAAATGCGGCCGGCGGTTGCTGAAAAAATTTTGGTATTTATGCCATACTAGTTTTTATTGGTCAGTATCAGGTATTTGGGTTCGGATGTTTGCGCCATATTTTTTTCTTGATAGCGCGTTTTTATAATTTCAATTTCCGAATCGTTTTGCAACAGGTTTGTTTTTGATACCTGTTCGCAAATCCAATCGTAATAGCCCCAATGGTCGGTTCCAATAATAATTTTTCCGTTGTCGGCAAGATTGTTTGCCAACAAATTCAAGAAATCTGAATTTAACAACCGGCGCTTTTCATGGCGCGCCTTGGGCCATGGGTCGGGGTGCAGAATCCAGATTTCGGAAAATTTAAATTTTGTATTATTTAACATTAAACGCACATCGTCCGGCCAGATGCGAATATTTTTATATTCGGATTTTATTTGGTTTTTTTCGTCACATATTGCCGAGAGCAGGGCGGCAACCCCATTCACAAACGGTTCGGCACCGATTATAATTTTGTTCGAAAATTCGTGCGCCAATTCGCGGACATGTTCGCCGGCACCAAAACCGATTTCCAGAATGTCATTAGATTCCGATTCGTTTGGAATTAGCCCGGGCAGTACTTTTTCCACCAGGAAACTTTTGCGTTCCGATAATTTTTTGCCGTGTCGGCGACCAAATGTTCTTATTTCTTGATTTTTCATGATATTAGTATAAAATCATAATGTTAAAAAAACAAGGTATTTAAATATGCGAACTTTACCAACAGAAATTGGTGGGGCGTCTTTTTCTTTGTGTCATATGATACCGACGCGTGATATCGCGGCGGTATTGTATGATGTGTTCATTAAAGATTCGGACAATATGCGTTTTTGGTTGCGCGGGGAAAAAGTAAAATCTGTGGATGTTGTATTTGATGGTATCAAACGCGCATACGATTGTGATAATATGTATATGTACTATATATTAAAAGATGGTCATATTATTGGTGAAATTGGTTTTGCATCTGTTGTTGATAAAGAACAATATACATATGTAGATTATTGGCTGTCGCCAAATGTACGCGGTCATCAAATTATTGATAAGTTGTTGCCTATTATTGAAAGTTTGGCATTTAATGTTTTGAAAAAGGATGGGGTTTTGTTAGGTATAGATGTTGATAATATTGCATCGCGCAGGGTTGCAGAACGCAATGGTTATGTGTTGAAAGAAATATTGCCGGCATCGAAGAAATGGGTTGACGGTTCGTTTCATGACGACTGTAAGTATTTAAAACTAAAATCAGAATGGTCAAAGGAAAAACAAAATGCGTAATGGTTTAAGTGAAGATTTAATTGCACGCGTGTTGGGCGCGGCACCGAAATATACCGTCGCAGAATTAGAAGAAAAATTCCCACCGCGTAATTTACCAGATGGCGCTATGGTGACCCGATTCGCACCCAGTCCGACGGGTTTTATGCATTTGGGTGGTTTGTATAGCGCACTTATTGATTATAAATTGGCACAACAATCAAACGGTTTGTTTTTGCTGCGCATAGAAGATACAGATACCAAACGTGAGGTTGATGGTGCGGTGACGGTTGTAAAAAATGCAATGCATTGCTTTGGTTTGGAATACAATAATGATGAAACATATGGGCCGTATTATCAATCACAACGCAAAGATATTTATCGCAGTGTCGCGGCAGAATTGTTGCGAACTGGGCATGCATATCCATGTTTTTTAACCCCG
>JAEEGL017408915.1_pt1 | contig 13808 bp, 13 predicted proteins | sample 9134231 | NCBI WGS metagenome assembly JAEEGL01 (sample SAMN16246548, study PRJNA631951) | gut metagenome | biome: gut microbiome; feature: rumen; material: fiber-attached | host: Bos | place: Iran: Karaj | collected 2018-10 | reverse complement strand
GGAAATCGGTGCCTGGCTCCGCCGCTGCGGCGAAGCCATCTACAATACCCGCCCGACGGAGAAATACAATGACGGCAACCTCTGGTTCGACATTTCCAAGGACGGCCGGACGATGTATGCCGTCTATGCCCTTCCGGACGGGGAGCGACTCCCTGCGGAACTGACGTGGACCGGCAACCTCCCGAAAGGCCGGGTCACCGTCCTGAACAACGGGAAGCGCGTCAAGGCCACGGTCCGCGACGGCAAGGTGACGGTGAAACTGCCGAAAGGCCTTGCCGACGAGCCCGTAGCCCTGAAATTCAGTCTATAGAATCAATACTTGTTCCCCGGTCCCTCGATTTCGTCGAGGGTGATTTTCTTGCGGTCCATCGCATGCCAGGCATACGCGATGTAGGCCACCACGAAGGGAATCAGGAGCGACACCCAGGACATCACAGTGAGCGTGAAATAGCTGGATGAACTGTTGCGGATGGTCAGGGAACTCTGCAGGTCCGTGTTCGACGGATAGTAGGCCGTATTGTTGAATCCGGCGAGGAAGAACACCGCCATCACCACAAGCACGGTTCCGCCGGCAGCCGGCCAGAAGCCCCGGTGGGACTCGATCTGCGCCCCCTGGACCAGACCCCAGATGATCAGGACGACACCCACGGCGAGCATCGCCAGGACGCCCGGCATCTGCAGGAGGTTGTCCAGGTATTTGTACTGCTGGACGGTCACCGTTCCATCCGTCTCCACGGCATAGCCGTTCCGCAGAACCAGCATGGCGAGCCACGCCACGAACAGGATCACGAAGGGAATGGAGAAACGGTTGATGAACTCGTGCATCCGCTTCCGGACACCGCCGTTTTCTACATTCTGCAGCACATACAGAGCACCCAGAAGCGAGGTCAGGCCCACAAGCGACAGGCCCAGCAGCACCGCGTGGGGCTGGGCCAGGGCCTCAAGGCCGTGCCAGTTGCTGCCCCAGACGCTGATGACCGGGGAAGACGGGTCGGCAATCGCCGCCTTGTCCACGGTGAAGTCGGAACCGGTGAAGAAGGTGCCCACGGCCGTCCCCACCAGGAACGGAGCAAGGAAACCATTGACCATCAAGGCGATGCGGAAACCTTTCACGCCCAGCAGGTTCCCCTTCTTGTGCTGGAATTCATAGGAAACCGCCTGGAACACAAAGGTGACGAGCAGGATCATCCACACCCAGTAGGCACCACCGAAACTTGTGCTGTAGAACAGCGGGAAAGAGGCGAAGAACGCACCGCCGAAGGTTACCAGGGTCGTAAAGGTCAACTCCCATTTGCGCCCGGTGGCGTTCAGGACCATCCGTTTCTGGACGTTGTCCAGTTTCTTGTTCCCAAGGTGCAGGTTGGCGCCCTGGACGAACATCAGGGCAACAAGCAGGCCGCCCAGCAGGGAGACCAGGCACCACCAATAGTTTTGCAGGAATTCGTACGTCATGGCTCAGTCCTCCGAGATTTGCGGTCCTTTCCGGATGGCGCCGAGCATGATCCGGATCTCGATGACCAGGAAGAGGGCGAACACGCCCAGGAAGATGAAGAAGGTCGTCTTCACCGCCGCGGCGCTGAGGCTGGAGATGGCGACGTTCACGGGCAGGAGCCCCTGGATGGTCCAGGGCTGGCGACCCACCTCGGCCACAATCCAGCCGAACTGGCCGCACAGGTATGCCAGCGGAATGCAGCAGAGCATCGTCCAAAGGAGCCATTTCTTCCCTTTCAGTTTCTCCTTCCAGGTGAACCAGACAGTCAGGAGGAGCACCAGCAGCAGGAGCATTCCGATACCGATCATCAGACGGAACGACCAGAATACGATTCCGACGGGCGGGACCACGTCCTCCGGCTTCTCCAGATGGCCGTAGCCCATGTATCGGACGTTCTCGTCCAGGACCGCCCGGGCGGCGGCCGCCGCTTCCGGATCCGTTTCCCGGTTCTCCCGATAGGCAGCGAGGGCGTCCAGCGCCATCCGGCCGCGCTCCATCTTCTCGGCGACCGACGGAATCACGTTGCCTTCATTGTCGGTATAGCCGTTCAGGATATCGTTGATGCCGGGGACATAGCCGTCCAGGCTGTGGGTGGCAAGGATGGAAAGCATTCCGGGAATCTTGATGCCCGGGACGATGGTGAAGGCCGCCCGGCGGCCGCCGTCCCGCAGGCCCTCGGCCGCGGCCAACTTCATGGGCTGGAACTCGGCGGCGTGGACACCGGAGGAATCTCCGGAAAGCATCACGGCAAAGGAACCGACGATGCCCACCAGGCCTCCGATGAGCAGGCTCTTTTTCGCAAACACCGTTTCACGGCCCCTCAGCAGGTACCACGCACTCACGCCGGCGACGAAGACGCCGCCTACGACCCAGCCGCTGGTGACGCTGTGGAAGAACTTGGAAACGGCGACGGGGTTGCTGACCACCTCCCAGAAAGCCTGGGCCGACGCCATCTCGCTGCGGACAGTGTCGGGATTGAAAGTCGTACCCACGGGGTTCTGCATCCAGCCGTTGGCCACCAGGATCCAGTAGGCGGAGATGGCGGCGCCGATGCCGGTGAGCCAGGTCGATGCCAGGTGGAAACGCTTGGACACCTTCTCCCAGCCGAAGAACATCACGGCAAAGAAGGTCGCTTCCATGAAGAAGGCAAGGATTCCTTCGATGGCGAGGGGTGCGCCGAACATGTCGCCGACGAACCACGAATAATTGCTCCAGTTGGTGCCGAACTCAAACTCCAGGATGATGCCGGTGGCGATACCCACGGCGAAATTGATGGCGAAGATCTTCATCCAGAACTGGGAGGTCTTTTTCCAGAAATCGTCTTTCCTGACGACATAGAGCGTCTCCATGATGGCCATCACAAGCGCAAGGCCCAGCGTAAGCGGGACGAAGAGCCAGTGATACGCAGCGGTCATCGCAAACTGGAGGCGTGACCAAGTTATCACTTCCATAGTGGTTATTTTAGGTTATCAGTTTCAGTCGTATTGTGGTTGCGGGTCAGATGGTCGCTCACCGTCTCGATCTTCTCCCCTTCCGTCATCCCGGACATCGCCGGACGGAAAAAGAAGACCCTGAGGATCGCGAACAAGATGAAAAACTTGAGGACTACAAGCCAGATGAGCGGGCGCCCCCACGTCTGGTTCCTGAAGCCCTCCCGGTAAAACTGCCATACGGCTTTTAATTTTCCGGCCATCTTGTTATCTGTTTTCGGCAAAGTTATAAAATTTCCGGATTATTTTTAGTATATTGCCGTCCAAGCGTAAAATGAGACCGATATGAAAGGAAAGTTCTTAAGCCGACTGGGCGATATCTCCAAGATCCACCACCGCGCCGCCTTCGCCGACGTGGAAGAACAGATCAAGAGGAAGAAATACGGCTCCGATGCTTTCATGCAGATCCTGCAGAGCCGGTATTCCTGCCACGCGTTCAACCACTATCCCGTCTCCGCCTCCAAGCTGGAGATGATCCTGGAAGCCGGACGCCTGGCCCCGTCGGCCAAGAACCTCCAGCCTACCCGCATCTGGATCGTCAAGAGTGAAGAAGCCCTCGCCAAACTCCGCGAAGTCCATCCCTGCTACGGCGCACCGGTCGTTCTCATCGTCGGTTGCCGGAACGAGGAAGCCTGGACCCGCGAGAGCGACGGGATCAACGCAGCTAAGACCGACGCCGCCATCGTCCTTACGCACCTGATGCTCACGGCCACAGACGTGGGACTGGCGAACATGTGGATCTGGGATTTCGACCCCCGCAAGATCCGCGAAGCCTTCCCGGAAATGCGAGAGCACGGGATCTACGGCCTCCTGGCCATCGGCCATCCGGCCGCAGGCGAGGGCAAGCCTACGGAGCTTCACGAGCAGCGCAAGACGCTCGAAGAAATCGTCAGGGAACTGTAACCTCCACGGAATGAGAGTCGTCATCCAACGGGTACGGAATGCTTCCGTATCCATCTCCGGTGTAGTCACCGCCTCGATCGGGAGCGGTCTTCTCGTGCTTGTCGGCATCTGTGAGGAAGACGGCGGCGAGGACATCGACTGGCTCGTAAAGAAAATCGCCGCCCTCCGGGTTTTCGACGATGCAGAAGGCGTGATGAACCTGAGCGTAAGGGATGTCGGCGGGAACGTACTGGTCGTCAGCCAGTTTACGCTGATGGCATCGACCAAGAAGGGCAACCGCCCGGCCTACATCCGCGCGGCCCGTCCCGAAACGGCCATCCCTTTGTACGAGCAGTTCTGCGCCGCCTTGGAGACCGCCCTGGGCAAGCCGGTTCCCACCGGCACCTTCGGCGCCGACATGCAGGTCACCCTGTTGAATGACGGCCCCGTGACGATCTGCATCGACACGAAGAACAAGGAGTAGCTATCTTCCCAGGATCAGCCGGACACCCCCGACCGCCAGGAGCGACTGTGCGGCCAGGTAGGTGATCATGACCACGAAGTGACGCAGGGGGAAGGTCATCACCCCGAAAGTGTCCATCGCGATACAAGAGTCGGAGAAGGCGAAAAGCAGGGCGCCCAAGAGCAGGATCCACCAGGTCCGGCGGCTCCCGCGGGGCATCCTCAACACGCCTGCGAGGGTGCTGAAAATAAGCAGCATCAGGAAAAAGCCGTAGATGAGCATGGGCCAGAACAGCTCGCCCCGGATGCCGATGGCCTTCACCAGGCCCAGCACCACGGCCGCCATCACGACCAGTGAGACCAGCCACTGCCAGACGGTCAGGCCTTTCCACGACAGGCCGCCGAAGAGGGCCATATAAAAGAGATGGCCGATGAGGAAGGCGGCGATGCCGCTCGCGAAGAACGCAAACCCTTCCGGGATGAGTAGCACGTCACCCGTGCACCCGAGCAGCTGGGCGGCCGCCAGCAGGCCTACTGGCCTGAAATCCACGATGTCGCGGCCCAGCAGGTACGCAAGCGAAGTTGCGCACAGAAGCGGCAGCAAAGCGGGTTTCACGGTATCGGCCAGGGCCGATCCCTGAACGCATCCGATGAGGTTCAGGACACAGGCCACGATGAAAAAGATGCAGGGGATGCACCAGACGGCTTGTTTCTTCATGACAATCCTCGATTTGTGGCCCGCAAGTTAGCCAATTCCCCCGAGAAAAGCAAAGGCGCCCCGGGTTACACCCGCAGGGCGCGCATCGCGTTCAGGACGGCGAGGACCGTGACGCCCACGTCGGCGAAGACGGCCATCCAGAGGGTGGCCAGGCCAAACGCCGCAAGGATGAGCACGAGTACCTTCACGCCGATGGCGAAAGCCATGTTTTCGCGGGCGATGGCGAGGGTGCGGCGGGCGATGCGCACGGCCTCGGCGACCTTCGACGGCTTGTCGTCCATCAGGACGACGTCGGCCGCCTCGATGGCCGCGTCCGAGCCAAGGGCGCCCATCGCGATGCCCAGGTCCGCGCGGGCAAGGACCGGCGCGTCATTGATGCCGTCCCCCACGAAGGCAAGGGTGCCGGCGGAGAGCAGGGCCTCCACGCGGGCGACCTTGTCGGCCGGCAGGAGACCGGCGTGGAAGGCATCCACGCCGACGGAGGCGGCGACGGCCGCTGCGATCTCCGGCTGGTCTCCCGTAAGCATCACGGTCTGCCGGACGCCGACCCTGTGCAGGGTGTCGACGGCCTCGGCCGCATCGGCCTTCACCCGGTCGGAGATGACGATGTGCCCGGCGTAAGTCCCGTCGATGGCAACGTGGACAATCGTACCCTGGAGTTCGCAGGGGTGCGAGGCGGCGCCTTCCGCGGACATGAGTTTCTCGTTGCCCACGGCGATGCGGCGGCCGTTGACCCTCGCGATGACGCCGTGGCCGGCAGTCTCGTGGACGTCGGTGACGGAGCAGTTATCCTGCTCGTTGGGGTAGGCGTTCCTGAGGGCCGCGGCGATGGGATGCGCAGAGTGGCGTTCCACGTGGGCGGCCAGGTGCAGAAGTTCTTCTTCGTCAATTACTTCCGGATGTACAGCAGTAACTTCGAAAACGCCTTCGGTCAGGGTTCCGGTCTTGTCGAAGACCACCGTCTTCACGCGGCTGAGCGTATCCATGAAGTTGGACCCTTTTACCAGGATTCCCTTCCGGGACGCGCCGCCGATACCCCCGAAAAACGTCAGCGGAACGGAAATGACGAGAGCGCAGGGACAGGACACTACCAGGAACATCAAGGCCCGGTAGATCCACGTGGCCCATTCACCCGTGATGAGTGAAGGAACAATCGCCAGAAGCACGGCAAGGCCTACGACGATGGGTGTATAAACCTTCGCGAACCGGGTGATGAAACTCTCGCTCCTGGACTTGTGCTCTGCGGCGTTCTCCACGAGATCCAGGATCTTCGCGGCAGTGGACTCGCCGAACGCCCTAGTCGTCCGGACCTTCAGTACGCCGCTCAGGTTCACGCAGCCGGAAAGGATACCGTCGCCCGCGTGGACACTCCTGGGCACGCTTTCGCCCGTGAGGGCGACCGTGTCCAGGGAGGAATCGCCCTCCAGGACGACTCCGTCCATCGGCACTTTCTCGCCCGGCCGGACAACGATGGTCTCACCCGGGCGCACCGTCTCGGGAGCAACTGTCTCTACGACGCCGTTGCGCTCGACATGGGCCGTATCCGGACGGATATCCATCAGATGGGCGATCGACTTACGGCTCCGCCCTTCGGCAATGCCTTCAAACAGCTCACCCACCTGGAAGAACAGCATCACAAACACCGCTTCCGGGAACTGCGTCTCGGCTCCGGGCATGAAGCCGATACCCAGCGCACCGAGCGTCGCCACGCTCATCAGGAAGTTTTCGTCCAGCGCCTCACCGTGCAGCAGCGCCTCGGCCGCCTCCTGCAGGGTTTCCCAACCCACGATCAAGTAAGGAATGAGGTACAGGAGGAGGTAAGCCCATGTAGGCCAATCGGTTCTCTTCTCGATGATGACAGCCGCCACGAGCAGTACCGTCGCCAGGGCAATCTTGATGATGCTCTCCTTCGCCTCACCCTCTTCGTGGTGGTGATGTTCGTGTGCGTGCTCGTGTTCGTGCCCATGCTCGTGGCAGTGGCACTCGTGCTCTTCGTGATGGTGATGATGGTCTTCGTGTATCATGACGTATCTTGTTTTCTCGCTGCAAAGGTACGTCACCACGCGTGCAACCAGGTTGCAAACCGCATCGGCCTATCTTCTGTAGCGGTCCCTGTCCTCAGGCGAAATCTTCCGGATGACCCGGCAGGGGTTCCCCGCTGCCAGGACGCCCTCCGGAATATCGTTCACGACGACGGAACCTCCGCCGATGACGCTGCCCGAGCCGATGGTTACGCCGGGCATCACCGCGACCATCCCCCCGATCCACACGTCGTCTCCAACCGTGATCGGAAGGGAATACTCCAGCTTGTTCCGGCGCAGTTCCTTGTCCAGCGGATGGCCGGCCGTGTAGAATCCGCATTGCGGAGCCACAAAGACATGGTTTCCGAACTTGACTTTCGCCTCGTCCAGGATGACACAGTAGGCATTGATGAAAACATCGTCCCCCAACTCGATGTTGGAACCGTAGTCGCAGAAAAAGGGCGGATTGATAATCAGGTTCTTCCCGGCTTTTCCAAGCAGTTTTTCCAGAAGCGCCCTCCTGCCTTCGAAATCCGTAATCCGCAAGGCGTTGTAGTCCTGGCACATCTCCTGCGCCCGATACAGCTCTCCCAGCAGGGAGCCGTCGGTCGCATCATACAGGCGCCCGGACATCATCTCCTCCCGGATCGTCCGTCCGCCGCCAGGTGTGTTCTGCTTCTTCATCTTGGAATTGTTTGGTTAAGCAAAGATAGCCATTTCTCCGGATGGATGATTCATCTTTGTTTTGACCGAAGCATTTGGGAGACAATCCGGACCGGAATGAACAAGGCTTGGGAAAGTGTCAACGCATTCAGCCGGAACCGCTTGGCCAATTGAACGGCCAGTTGGCAACGGTCCTCGCGGGACAGGTCGGACAAACTGCGTCCCGACTTCACCAATTCCATATCGACAATATCCCGGGCCTCCTCCAAAGAGAAAGCGACCTCTTCACCCAACTGACCGGCGACCTCTACATAGGCTTCATAGTCTTTCACCAACCGTATCTCATATTCCTTCGCCGTTGGGAACACCTTGTATAGCACACTCATGTCAACGAATCCCTGTGGCAGCGCCATCTTCAAGCCGGGATGGATCCGGCGGTCGGGAGGAATTGGCGCATGTGTCCGGAACAACCGGCTCATGTCCCGGACCGGGCAATCCCCCGCCCGGATGGAGCCGGCAAGGTGCGCAACTCCGGAATAAAATGAGAATGCCGATCCGAAAATATAGCACCCCGGACGGATATTCAGGACTTGCGAGGCATTCCGGGCAATGTAAACGAAGTTGTCCCGCATCTGCTCTTCGTCCTTCACCGGGATGAGTTTAAAACCATAGCTTGGGGGAAGTGTCTGATGGCCATCTTCCCGCAAGCGTGTGTTCACCCGCTTTTTCAAATAATCGAAAACGGCCACGCAATCTTCGCCTCGCCCGGAAAGAAGCAAGTGAACATGGCTTCGCATCACCTCATAGGCATGGACTTTTATCGGGAATAGCAGATCGATCAGAGATATCGTGTTTACCAGATACACATACTCCCCTTCGTCATGACAGATTGTACTTGTTTTCCCATCCGTACAAAGATGATAATACGCCTTTCCCCACGTTTTGTACTCGGCTCTTTGCTTTTGTCTTTGATCCATTTTCGTTTCCTGTGTATGGTTTTACTACTTCAGCACGGCTGAGGGGACGTTTTTGAGGGGTTTTGTCTCCTCGCACGCGCTGCAGCACTGCCGAGGCGACGTTTTCATATGTTTTTGTCGCGCCGCGGGTGCTGGAGGGGTTGGGCAAGGCTTCATGGACCGGAGGAGGGGGTGCCTTCGACGGCGGCGAGGGTGGCGACGGAGATTCGGGCAGTGGTGTAGGGACGCAGGGCGGCGTAGCAGGCGTAGAGGGTGGCGCCGGTCGTGAACGTGTCATCGACCAGGAGGATATGACGGGCGCGGGCGAGCGTCTGGGCGGGAGATGTCCCGCAGCCGCGCGCCGGCACCCGGAAGGCGGAGGCCACATTACGGGCCTTCGCCTCCACGGAGAGGCGGGTTTGCGTGCGGGTGCGGCGGGCGCGGACCAGCAGGTCCGTCCGGCAGACGGGGCGGGAGGAGGCGCGGTAGGCGGCGGCGACGGCGCGGGCAAGAACCTCCGCCTGGTTGTAGCCGCGGGAGCGGCGGCGGGTCCAATGAAGGGGAACGGGGATGATGAGGTCCACGTCGGCGAAGTGCGGGGCGGCGGCGAGGCGGCGGCCCAGGAGGGCGCCGAAGAAGCGGCCGGCCGCCAGGTCGCCGTGGTACTTGAGCGCCTTGGGGATGGACCTGTAGCCGCCTTTGTATAAGAACAGGGCCGACGCATAGGCGTAGTCCATCGGCTCGGTGCCCCGATGGCGCTCCAGCACCTCGTTGAACCGGTCTGCCAGCGGATTATGCGTCTGGAGCCAGTAGAACGTGAAGGGGATGTCGGCGGCGCAGGCGAGGCACAGGTGCCGCTCTCGCAGCCCGAGCCGCCGGCCGCACACGAGGCACTCGCGGGGGAAGAAAACGTCGCCGATGGCGCGGAGGAATTCAAGAAAGCGATTCATCGTCCGAAGCGCCCGGGTGGGTGGGGCCACCAAAGATAGCGGACGAAAAAGAAAAACAACACAAGCTGTTGATAACTTGTGTTGTTTCAGGGGGCAAATAAATCTTTCTTACTATTTCTTCTGCGCCTTGTGCACCAGCGTAATCAGGAGCGAACCCAGCACGCCGGCGCAGAGGGAGCCCATCAGGACGGCGATCTTGCCGGCATCGCGCAGGTGCGCGGTCACGTCGGCCGGAATATCGGGCCCGGCGAAACTCAGGGTGTCCACGAAGATGGACATCGTAAAGCCGATGCCGCCCAGGCAAGCGACGGCGAAAAGCATGGGCCAGGTGCCTTTGGCGGGCATTTCACCCACCTTGCATTTGATGGCGATCCACGAGGCGAGGGTGATGCCGACGGGCTTACCGAGCAGCAGGCCCAGGAAGATGCCCATCCCTACGCCGCCGAGCGCCGCATCGAAATGGAACACATTGAAATACGACAGGTCGGTAATCTCCACGCCCGCATTGGCCAGGGCGAAGACGGGCATGATGAAGAAATTGACCCAGGGATTCAGGATGTGTTCAAGCCGGTAGGACGGCGGAATCGACCGCTTGGTCAGACCGGCCAACCGGCGCAGGTAGTAGCGCTGCGGGCCGTTGGGGAACGATTCGGCCGAAGAAACCGCTTCGGATTCGACCAGCCCGTTGTACAGGATGCGGCTGCGGCGGTGGAACTTGGCCTTGTTATAGCGCGCATCCATCGGGATAAGCATGGCGATCACCACCCCGGACATCGTGGCATGGATGCCGCTGTAGTAAAACAGGAACCACACGACGATGGCCGGAATCGCATAGAACGCAATGCGCTTCTCGCCCAGCTTCTTCATCAGGAAAACGAAGGCGATGACCGCCAGGGCGATGAGCAGCAAGACACCGTTGACATGGCCGCCGTAGAACAGGGCAACCACCAGGATGGCAATGAGGTCGTCGGCGATAGCAAGGGCCGTCAGGAACACCTTCAGGGACACGGGGACCTTGTCGCCCAAGATGGACAGGATACCCACCGCAAAGGCGATGTCGGTGGCCGTGGGGATTCCCCAGCCGCTCCCCGCCAAGGTTCCGTGGTTCACGAGCGTATAGATCAACGCCGGGACCACCACGCCGCCGAAGGCCGCGATGACGGGCAGGATCGCTTTCTTGAAGGACGACAGCTCGCCGCAAACCACTTCCCGCTTGATCTCCAGGCCCACGGTGAAGAAGAAAATCACCATGAGGATGTCGTTGATGAACTTCTCCACGGTCATCCCGCGCGGGAATGCCCAGTCGATGAGCCCGTCGGGACTTTTGATGTTCATCGTAAGCTGCGTCTCCAGTACGTCGTGATAGACCTGCTTCGTGAACGGCAGGTTCGCCAGCAGCATCGCAACCAGCACGCAGGCGAGGAGGACGACGCCGTTGGCCCACGGCTGCTTGGAAAACTTGTCCTGGGATATCCTGAAATTGTGGACTTCCTTGTTCCACCAGTAAATCGGAATCAGTGCCATGGATTACTCTCCGTAAATGTAAACATACTGTTCAGGGGTGAGCGTGTCGATGCCCACGCCCTCCGCGGCCAGTTTCCGGCACGCGACCTCGCGGTCGATCTCCGCCGGCACGTTGTTCAACCGTTTCGTAAGGTCGGCAAAGTGCTCCACCAGATAACGGGCGCTGAGCGCCTGGATGGCGAAGGACATGTCCATGATCTCGGCCGGATGGCCGTCGCCTGCGGCGAGGTTCACCAGCCGACCTTCGCCGAGCACGTACACGGTGCGGCCGTTCTCCAGGGTGAACGCCTCGATGTTCTGGCGGGCTTCCCGCCGCGAAACGGCGTTCGCCCGCAGCCAGGCGACATCCACCTCCACGTCGAAGTGGCCGGCATTGCAGCACACGGCTCCGTCCTTCATCCGCGCGAACTCCCGGGCGGTGATGACATCCTTGCACCCCGTCGCCGTCACGAAAATATCGCCCAGAGGAGCCGCCTCCAACATGGGCATCACCCGGAATCCGTCCATCACGGCCTCGAGGGCCTTGACCGGATCCACTTCCGTCACGACCACCCGGGCGCCGAGGCCCTTGGCCCGCATCGCGATACCCTTGCCGCACAGGCCATAGCCAGCGACCACGACATCCTTCCCGGCGACGATCAGGTTCGTCGTCCGGTTAATGCCGTTCCACACGCTCTGGCCGGTGCCGTAACGGTTGTCGAACAGGTGCTTGCAGTCGGCATCGTTCACGAGCATCATCGGGAAGCACAGGGTGCCGGCGCGGTCCATCGCCTTGAGGCGCAGGATGCCGGTCGTCGTCTCTTCGCACCCGCCGATCACATTCGGCAGCAGGTGTCGGAACTCCTTGTGCATCAGTGTCACGAGGTCGCCGCCATCATCGATGATGATGTTCGGGCCCACCTCCAGTACGCGGCGCAGGTCCGCCTCGTACTCCTCCATGGTCGCCCCGTGGATGGCGAACACGTTCAATCCTTCGTGTACCAGCGCGGCGGCCACGTCATCCTGCGTGCTGAGCGGGTTGCAGCCGGTGGCATACATCTCGGCGCCGCCGGCGGCAAGGCAAAGGCACAGCCGTGCTGTCTTCGCCTCCATGTGCACGCTCAGGGCGACCTTCATGCCGGCAAACGGCTTGGTCTCCATGAAATCCTTCTCTATCCCCGCAAGCAGGGGCATATGGTCGCGGACCCAGCGGATCTTCAGCGCTCCGCTCTCCCACAGGTCGATGTCTTTGATGTGACTGGACATATTCGTTTATCTTGCTGAATCAAAAGTTTTGCAAAGATACGGATTTATGCCCGTGTGTCAATCACCCTGCAGTACTATTCGTCCGGGAAAAAATTGCTATCTTTGCAGACCGATTTACTAAAACGCTGAACTATGGGTATGTTAGACGGAAAGGTGGCCCTCGTGACCGGCGCCGCAAGAGGCATCGGCAAGGCCATCGCACTGAGATTCGCATCGGAAGGCGCGGACGTCGCCTTCACGGACCTTGTCATCAACGAAGCGGCCCAGGAGACCATCTCCGAGATCGCCGCTTTCGGCCATAAGGTCAAGGGCTACGCTTCCAACGCGGCCAATTTCGAAGAGACCCACACCGTGGTCGATGAGATCCTCAAGGACTTCGGCCGCATCGACATCCTCGTGAACAACGCCGGCATCACCAAGGACGGCCTTGTGATGCGGATGACGGAGGACCAATGGGACGCGGTCATCAACGTAAACCTGAAATCGGCCTTCAACTTCATCCACGCGGTGATTCCGGGCATGGCCAAGCAGCGCAGCGGATCCATCATCAACATGGCCTCCATCGCGGGCCAGATGGGCAATCCCGGCCAGGTCAATTACGCCTCCTCCAAGGCCGGCCTCATCGCCATGGCCAAGTCCGTCGCCAAGGAAATGGGTTCCCGCGGTATCCGGGCCAATGCCATCGCCCCGGGTTTCATCGTCTCCGAGATGACGAACGCCCTCCCCGAAGCCGTCCGCGACGAGTACATCAAGCAGATCCCGCTGCGCCGCGGCGGCACCGTCGAGGAAATCGCCAACACGGCCCTCTACCTCGCCTGCGACCTCTCTTCCTACGTCACCGGCCAGGTGATTGCCGTCAACGGCGGGCTGTACTGCTAAACGGCTGTCTATTAATTTTTTAAAGGAAGGTCTATGTCCTTTTTGGAACATAGACCTTCCTTCATTAGATTGATAGTCAACGTGTTGCTTACTTGTCTTTGTTCCGCAACAGCACCTGGCCGCCGGCAGAATCGACCAAGATGGTACTCTCCCGATGGACGGTCCCGTCCAGGATGGACTTGGCCAGCAGGTTCACGAGCTCCCGCTGCATGAGGCGCTTGATCGGACGGGCGCCGTAGGAAGGCTCGTAGCCATGGTCCACCATGTAATCCTCGAAGGCGGGGGTGAAGTCCACGGTGATGCCGTTCTCGGACAGTTTGTGCCGCAGGTCGTCCATCTGGATGTGCAGGATGTCGCGGATATCGGCCTTGGAAAGCGGGTCGAACATGATGATCTCGTCGATCCGGTTCAGGAACTCCGGACGCACCGTCTGCTTGAGGACGTCCAGCACGCGGGAACCGCACTCGTCCAGCAGGGACCGGCGCTCCGCGATGGCCTGGGCATTGACGCCATCGACCTCCGGCAG
>JAEEGL015122438.1_pt1 | contig 13808 bp, 9 predicted proteins | sample 9134231 | NCBI WGS metagenome assembly JAEEGL01 (sample SAMN16246548, study PRJNA631951) | gut metagenome | biome: gut microbiome; feature: rumen; material: fiber-attached | host: Bos | place: Iran: Karaj | collected 2018-10 | reverse complement strand
TGACATACAGGACTTGGTTGACAAGAACATACTGAAAGAGGACATTCCAGGAGCTAAGCGTCCAAGTTACTCCATCGTTTATGATGCGGAGGACTTGACACAGTTCTTCACAGAGGTAAGTATCACTGAGGAGAATGGCATTCCATATCTCAATGCATTATATAAAGGTAAGAAACCAATATGCGAAAGAATTCTCAGACTCGATGCAGACCGCTACCAAAAAGGCGATTTGCCATTGTCCAATCTGCTCAGTAAATATTGCTCGTATGTAGTTGGAAGCAATAGAGGATAGTAAATAAATCGGAATTTAATAGTATGAAAGTAGAATTGCGTAAATGGTCTTTAGCTGACAAAAAAGGATTGATAGAATTATGCAATGCCGTTGATAGGACATACTTGTCAGACAGATTGCCGAATCCATATACTGAAGATGATGCTAATTGGTGGCTAAATATGGTTGCCAAAAGTGAAGGCATTGACGGAACTTTCCGTTCCGTAGTCGTGGATGGGATAATTATTGGCAGTGTTTCCATTGAACGAAAAGCAGATATATGCAGGTTTGACGGCGAATTAGGTTACATGTTATTGAAAGACTATTGGAATCGTGGGCTGATGAGTCAGGCAGTTGGGCAAGTGTGTGAGATAGCAATAAAGGAACTTGGTCTCAACCGAATTACGGCAAATGTCTTTCATCCCAATTTGGCATCTCAGCGTGTTTTAATGAAGAATGGTTTTATACAGGAAGATGTCATGCGCAAAGCAGCTATTAAGGGCGATAATATCTATGACATACTCATTTATGGTTTATTGAAGTAAATTCCAATTTAGCAAAATACATAAATATGACATAGGATGATAATTTTCTTCCGTAAAACACGTATAATTTACAAAAGGGACTTGCTCAAAAATTGGCAAGTCTTTTTTTATATGCTTTTTATTTGGCTGTTTTATTTATTATGTGTAATTTTGCGCAATGCCATAATGCACTGTGGGAAGGCAGAATGGCAGATATCTGCAATAACAAACGAACATAAAAGGAACACAATATGATGAAAGCATTATTTATCAATGGAAGTCCGCGTAAGAACGGCAATACGGCACAGCTGCTGAAGCGTGCCATGGAGGGTGCCAGTGAGGCTGGTGCCGAGGTGGAACTGATTAATCTTTACGACCGCAGTCTGAACTACAGGGGCTGTATGTCGTGCTTTGCCTGCAAGGTAAAGGGAGGCAAGAAGGGTGTATGCTCTTTCAAGGATGACCTCCAGCCCATACTCCAGAAGGCTGTAGAGGCCGATGTGCTGGTGTGTGGTTCGCCCAACTATTGTGGTTATCCGTCAGCTGCCCTCCGTGCCTTTATGGAGCGTATGGAGTTTCCTGCAGTTAACTACTCTGACTACTCCAAGCCTGTTGTGCTGAAACGCATCTGCTCAGCTACCATCTATACGATGAACTGCCCCAACGAAGAGGTGTATCGTCAGATGAACTATCCTATTCTTATGGACACCTCGGCTCAGCAGCTTGGTGTGTTTGGTCCTACGGAGATATTACGCTCTTACGACACCTACCAGTTTTCTAACTACGACCGCTATGATGCTGCTACCTTCAGCGAGGCTCACAAGGCAGAGGTGCGCGACAAGCAGTTCCCTGTTGACCTCGAAAAGGCGTACGAGTTAGGCAAACGTTTGGTGGAGTTGGCTAAAGCATAACTGTAAGCCGAAATCAGGAAAAGATACAAAAGCGTTGCAACACTGCAACGCTGCAACGCATCGAGCCCCGAAGTGTTAAAAACGGAGATGCACAAAAGTGAGAAAATGTGCAAAACAAGGGATTGGGAGAGCGTAAAAACAACCTCTGTAACTGCTTGGTAATTAGCGCGTTGCAGAGGCATTGCTTTTAATAGATAAAAGCATTACTTTTATGGTATAAAAGCATTACTTTTAGCGCTAAAAGCATTACTTCTACAGATGGGGGTGATGCCCTTAGTGGTACGGAAATCTTGAAATGTTAAAATCTTTTGTGTGAAAAACATGGTTAAGATGTTTTGAAGAAAGAAAAATATTTCGTACCTTTGTAGGCAGTTATAGAATCTAACGACTAACATTAAACAAAAATACGTATTTAGAAAGACAATGAAAAAGAAATTGACGAAAGTATTGGTTCTCGGTTCTGGAGCACTGAAGATAGGTCAGGCTGGTGAGTTTGACTATTCAGGTTCACAGGCATTGAAGGCTCTGCGTGAGGAGGGTATCAGCTCAGTATTGGTAAACCCTAACATTGCAACGATACAGACCTCAGAGGGTATAGCCGACAAGGTTTACTTTCAGCCTGTAACCCCTCATTTTGTGACTGAGATTATCAAGAAAGAACGCCCTGACGGCATATTGCTTGCCTTTGGCGGACAGACAGCACTCAACTGTGGTACGGAACTCTATCAGAAGGGCGTACTCAAGGAGTATGGGGTAGAGGTGCTCGGCACATCGGTTGAGGCTATTATGTACACTGAGGACCGTGACCTTTTCGTCAAGAAACTCGATGAGATACAGCTCAAGACTCCTGTGAGCCACGCTGTGGAGTCAATGGACGACGCGCTGAAGGCTGCACGCGAGATAGGCTATCCTATCATGATACGTTCAGCATACGCTCTGGGCGGTCTGGGTTCAGGTATATGCCCTGACGAGAAGCGTTTTGTGGAACTGGCAGAGAGTGCCTTCACCTTTGCACCTCAGATACTCGTGGAAGAGTCGCTGAAGGGTTGGAAGGAGATAGAGTTTGAGTGCATTCGCGATGCCAACGACCACTGCTTCACCGTTGCCTCAATGGAGAACTTCGACCCTCTGGGCATCCACACTGGTGAGTCAATCGTGGTGGCTCCTACCTGCTCGCTGACTGAGGAACAGGTGAAGATGCTGCAGGAGATAACCATCAAGTGCGTTCGTCACCTCAACATCGTGGGTGAGTGTAACATACAGTTTGCATTCAACGCTGAGACTAACGACTATCGCATCATCGAGATAAATGCCCGTCTGTCACGTTCTTCAGCTCTGGCTTCTAAGGCAACAGGTTATCCTCTCGCCTTCGTGGCAGCTAAGATAGCACTGGGCTACACTCTCGACCAGATAGGTGAGATGGGCACCACATCATCAGCTTACGTGGCTCCAAGCCTTGACTACATGATATGTAAGATACCTCGCTGGGACCTCACCAAGTTTGCTGGTGTGTCTCGTCTTATCGGCTCTTCAATGAAGTCTGTGGGCGAGATTATGTCTATAGGCCGTTCATTCGAGGAGATGATACAGAAAGGTCTGCGCATGATAGGTCAGGGTATGCACGGATTCGTGGGCAACGAGCACGTTCATTTCGACAATGTGGAGGAGGAACTTGCCAACCCAACCGACCTGCGTATCTTTGCTATCGCTCAGGCTCTGGAAGAGGGCTATAGCGTGGAGCGCATCGAGGAACTTACAAAGATAGATGTGTGGTTCCTGGAGCGCCTGAAGCATATCGTTGACCTCAAACTGGAACTGAAGAAGTACAACTCTCTCGAGGAACTGCCAGACGCTCTGCTGCTTGAGGCTAAGCAGTGCGGATTCAGTGACTTCCAGATAGGTCGCTTCGTGCTCAAACCAAAGGGTGGCAATATGGAGAAGGAGAACCTTGCCGTACGTCAGGCTCGTAAGGCTAAGGGCATTCTGCCATCAGTAAAGCGCATCCCAACAGTGGCTTCTGAGCACCCTGAGCTGACCAACTACCTCTACTTCACCTATACCCACACACCTGCATTTGCTGAGCCTGACGGCAAGCCATACACACCAGGCTATGACATAAACTATTTCAAGAACGAAAAGTCTGTAATCGTCTTGGGTTCAGGTGCTTATCGTATCGGTTCAAGTGTAGAGTTTGACTGGTGTTCAGTGAACGCTATCAACACAGCTCGCAAGTTGGGCTACAAGTCAATCATGATAAACTACAACCCTGAGACCGTGTCAACAGACTATGACATGTGTGACCGCCTCTACTTCGACGAACTGTCAATGGAGCGCGTGCTCGACGTGATAGAGTTGGAGCAGCCTCGCGGCGTCATCGTGTCAGTGGGTGGACAGATACCTAACAACCTCGCCATGAAGCTTTATCGTCAGGGTGTGCCTGTATTGGGTACATCACCAGTTGACATCGACCGTGCTGAGAATCGTGATAAGTTCTCGGCTATGCTCGATAAGCTGGGCATAGACCAGCCTGCATGGAGAGCCCTCACATCGTTTGACGACATCAAGAGCTTCGTTGACGAGGTAGGCTTCCCTGTATTGGTTCGTCCGTCTTACGTGCTCTCAGGTGCTGCAATGAACGTCTGCTACGACTATGACGAACTGCATCGCTTCCTCGAGATGGCAACAGAGGTGAGCAAGGAGTTCCCAGTGGTGGTTTCTCAGTTTATGCAGGACACTAAGGAGATAGAGTTTGACGCTGTAGCCGACAAGGGCGAGGTGGTGGAGTATGCCATCTCAGAGCATGTGGAGTATGCTGGTGTGCACTCAGGCGATGCTACGATGATATTCCCTGCCCAGCACATCTATTTCTCTACCGTAAGACAGATAAAGAAGGTATCGCAGAAGATTGCTAAGGAGCTGAACATCTCAGGTCCGTTCAACATACAGTTCCTGGCTAAGAACCGCGAGCTGAAGGTGATAGAGTGTAACCTGAGAGCTTCACGTTCGTTCCCATTCGTCAGCAAGATACTCAAGCGCAACTTCATCGAGACAGCTACCAAGATAATGCTCGACGCACACTACGAGCGTCCAAGCAAGTTTGAGTTTGACATTGACCGCATAGGTGTCAAGGCAAGCCAGTTCTCATTCGCCCGTCTGCAGAATGCTGACCCTGTATTGGGTGTCGACATGTCTTCAACAGGTGAGGTGGGCTGTCTGGGCGACGACCTCAACGAGGCACTGCTCAATGCCCTCATCGCTACGGGCTATCGTCTGCCTAAGCAGAGCGTGCTCATTTCTTCAGGTGCTGCCAAGGGTAAGGTGAGCCTGCTCGAGCCAGCCAGCCAACTGGTGAAGAAGGGCTACAAGGTGTATGCTACCCACGGCACGGCAAAGTTCCTGCAGGAGAACGGTGTCAATGCCACTGAGGTGTCATGGCCTGACGAGGAAGGCGAGAACAAGGTGCTGGATATGATTGCCGACCACAAGTTCGACCTCATCATCAACGTGCCTAAGAACCACAGCAAGCGTGAGCTGACCAACGGCTATCGCATACGTCGTGGCGCCATAGACCACAACATTCCGCTGATGACCAATGTGCGTCTTGCCAAGGCGTTCATCGAGGCTTTCTGTGCTCTTAAGGAAGAGGATATCAAGATTAAGAGCTGGCAGGAGTATAATTCGTAAACCAAAATAGTAATAACAAAACCTCAAATCAAAACATGGAAGAGAAAGACTTAAAGCAACTCCAGGCTAAAGGTATCAGCGTGGAGAAGTTTGAACAGCAGCTGGGTGAGTTTAAGACAGGATTCCCATTCCTAAAGCTCGAAGGCTCAGCAACTATCGGCGCTGGTATCGTGGCTCCTACAGCCGACGAAGTGAAGCAGTATGTAAAGGTGTGGAACGACTACAAGGCTCAGGGCAAGAAGATTGTGAAGTTCGTGCCTGCATCAGGTGCTGCAAGCCGTATGTTCAAGGATATGTTCGCATTCGTGGATGCTGACTATAGCGTGCCAACAACCGACTTCGAGAAGAAGTATTTTGACAATATCGAGAAGTTTGCCTTCTATGACGCTCTCGACGCTCTGCTCAAGGCACAGAAGGGCAAGGGCATCAAGGAACTCATAGCCGAGGGCGACTACAAGTCTGTTGCCAAGGGTATGCTCTCTAAGGACGGTCTGAACTACGGACAGTTGCCAAAGGGCATGCTCCTGTTCCACAGCTATCCAGAAGGTGCTCGCACCCCAATGGAGGAGCATCTGGTGGAGGGTGCTATGTATGCAGCATCTAACGGTGAGGCTAACGTACACTTCACAGTGTCACATGAGCACCTCGACTTCTTCAAGGCTAAGGTGGCTGAGAAGGCTGACGGATATGCTAAGAAGTTTGGCGTGAAGTATGACATCTCTTTCTCTGAGCAGAAGCCTTCTACCGATACCGTTGCTGCTAACCCTGACGGCACACCATTCCGCAACGAGGACGGCTCTCTGCTGTTCCGTCCAGGTGGTCACGGAGCTCTTATCGAGAACCTCAACGAGATAGCTGCTGACGTTATCTTCGTAAAGAATATCGACAATGTGGTGCCAGATCGCTTGAAGCCTGAGACGGTAGAGTGGAAGCAGGTTATCGCTGGTGTGCTCGTAACACTGCAGAAGAAGGCGTTTGAGTATCTCGAACTGCTCGATTCAGGCAGGTACGACCACGACAAACTGGTTGAGATAGCACGCTTCGTGAAGCATGAGCTCTGCTGCGTGAAGAAAGACTTGAAGGACTTGGAGGATACCGACCTCGCTATCTACCTCAAGAAGAAGCTGAACCGTCCAATGCGTGTGGCTGGTATGGTGAAGAACGTAGGTGAGCCTGGTGGTGGTCCGTTCCTTGCTTACAATCAGGATGGCACTTACTCTCTGCAGATTCTCGAGTCAAGCCAGATAGACAAGAATAACGAGCAGTACATGAAGTACTTCAAGGAGGGCACACACTTCAACCCTGTTGACCTCGTTTGTGCTGTTAAGGATTACAAGGGCAACGCCTTCAACCTGCCTGACTATGTTGATCGCACTACAGGCTTCATCTCAAGCAAGTCTAAGAATGGTAAGGAGTTGCAGGCTCTCGAGTTGCCAGGTCTCTGGAATGGTGCTATGTCTGACTGGAACACCATCTTCGTAGAGGTTCCACTCGGCACATTCAACCCAGTAAAGACTGTAAACGATTTGCTTCGTGAGCAGCATCAGTAATTCTTAATTACAAGGGCTTTACAAGTATGAAAAAATAAAAGAATAGATAGGAAGGGGCAGGAAGCCATTGGCAACCTGCTCCTTTTTCGTGTAAAAAGACTAACTGAAATTGCAATAACAAATTAAATGCATAACCAGATAATATTATGAAACAGATTTTCACTTTTACAGCTTCCGTCTTGCTCCTTGCATCATGCCAGCAGATAGACCTTGGCGATAAAATCAGCTCTGTAGTAGCTCAGGACGATACCTACAGCGTAAAGATAACCTCTAAGTCTGGTGACTCTAACGTGGACATACCAATGCCCCTGACCATCTATGCCGTCAATGCCGACGGACTGGTGGAGAAGAGGGTAAGTGTGACAGAGGAGGGGGCTACATCGGTAAATCTCTCTTTGGTGTCTGGCGACTACACCTTCTATGCCATAGCAGGAGCTGATGCTGGCAATGATGATGTACCAGAAAATAATATGGTGACAGCAGAAAACGGTTATTTCACCAAGCCTGTAATGCGTTGCACAAAGAATGCTACGGTGGATGATGAGACAGAACTGCCTCTGACGCTTTCCTATGCCGTTGCCGCCGTTGATGTTACATTGAGCAATATCCCTACCGACGTTAAGGCAGTGAGTGTGAAGGTGGCCTCGCTCAGGGAGTCGATGAACATAGAAGGGGAATATGCAGGCACCACCACAGCCACCCTCGACCTTGAGAAGCAGGCTGACGGCACAACGTGGAAGTCGGCAACGGCATACGTCTTCCCCAGCGTCAGTGCTCCCACCACGCTCACCATCACTCAGACAATGACGAATGATACAAAGCAGTCCTATACAGCATCCTATAATGCGAAACTCCTTGCTGGCACCCCTTACCATTTCAAGGGTACGGGCACCAGCATCTCCAAACACAATCTTACCATCAGCATCACCACTGAGGGCTGGGACAATGCCATAGAGGAAGAACTCACGCTTACCCCCATCGGAGCAGGCGATGGCGCAGGGACAATCGACAGCGATGGAGAGACTTATCTGGTTTCGGCTATGCCTGTTTCAGGGTCAGTTTGGGATGGTCACGTGGTAGCTTATGTGAGTGGTAATGCAGGTCTGCTGTTTAGTAAATCAGAGTGGAATAGCCTACCAGCAAAAATAGAAAGCCTCCAAGAGTTGACAACCAATTATAAAGAGGGTGATGTGTCAGGTTGGATTGTACCTACAAAAGAACAAATACAAACCATCAAAAATCATTATGAGGGGCTTGTCAATGCTTATGGCAGTATCAATAATGCTTTGAAACAGGAAAAAGGTACGGAAATTAAGTTTGAGAGCCGTTGGTATCTGTGCGAAGGTGCGAGTATGAAGTATTCTTTCTATTCTAATAAGATAAGTGAGTTAAGTACCACAGATGAGAAGGAAGATTCTAAATATTTTTACCTCCGCCTCGTAAAACCCGTAACATTCAAGCTGAAATAAGAAATACACACAGAGAGAAAGATGCTCTTACCACACTATTATACAGGAAAGACGGAGGCTGGCTGCGACGAGGCGGGTAGGGGATGCCTTGCCGGTCCTGTGTACGCAGCAGCCGTAATCTTGCCTGACGACTATCATAACGATGTGCTGAATGACTCGAAGCAGTTGACGGAGAAGGCTCGCTATCAGTTGCGAGAACAGATAGAGCACGACGCCATAGCGTGGGCTGTGGGAGTGTGTACGGCGCAGGAGATAGACAAGATAAACATCCTCCATGCATCCTACCTCGCTATGCACAGGGCGATAGACCAACTGAAGGTGAAGCCAGAGGCACTGATAATAGATGGCAACCGTTTCGACCCCTATTATCCGTCCGTCGATCATAGCACCATTGACTGCTATGAGAACATGCCCTTGCTCTATGACTGCCAGCCCCTGCCTCACACCACGATAGTGAAGGGCGATGGCAAATACCTCGCCATAGCAGCGGCAAGCATCCTTGCCAAGACCTATCGTGATGATTTCATGAACGACCTTGCTGCTGAGTACCCCCAGTACGATTGGCTGTCAAACAAGGGCTACCCCACGCCTAAGCACCGTGAGGCAATAAAAAAGTACGGCATTACGCCGTACCATAGAGTTACTTTTCGTTTTTAGTAAACTGAATCAAAATTCTTCTTCTATCTGATTCAGCATTTTGAAGGTTGCCTTGATAGCAGCCTCAGTCTGGTCTGCATCCAGGGCGCGAGTTCTTAGTATTCTGCCGTCCTTCATGCGCCATGTTATCTGAGTCTGCACTAAGGCGTCCGTCCTACCACCAGGTGGGATGGTTACGGCATAGTTCTCCAGCATAGGGAAGGTGCGTCCAAGCGTTTCCTTGTAGATGTGGCGCAGTGCTTTCATGAATGCATCATACTGTCCGTCGCCCGTAGCATCAGCCTCGTAACGCTTGCCATCGATAGAAATCTTGATGGCAGCGTGAGGTTTCAGTCCGTAAGAGAGGCTCACCATGTAAGCCTTCAGTCTTACTCGGTCCTCTGGCGCAGAGTGCTTCAGCACATCGGCAACGATATATGGCAGGTCTTCCTGAGTCACTATCGCCTTTCTGTCGCCCAGTTCGGTAATACGTTTTGTTACCTTCTTGGTCTGCTCAGGTGTGAGGTCAAGCCCTAACTCCTGCAGGTTCATTTCAATGTTAGCCTTGCCCGAGTTCTTGCCCAGCGCATACTCACGTTTTCTGCCAAAGCGTTCTGGCACAAGGTCGTTGCAATACAGCTGGTGCTTGTTGTCGCCATCGGCATGCACCCCTGCTACCTGCGTAAACACGTTGCCACCCACGATAGGCTGGTTAGGAGCTACGGCTATGCCAGAATAACCCTCCACCACGTGACTTACCTCGTTGAGCATGTTCTCTTCGATGCTCGTCTCTATGTGCAACTGGTCCTTCAGCACAGCCTGCACACTTGCCAGCGGAGCATTGCCACAACGCTCGCCCAGTCCGTTCACCGTCACGTGCAGTCCCTTTGCTCCGTATGTCACGGCGCTGAGGCTGTTGCCCACGGCAAGGTCGTAGTCGTTATGAGCGTGGAAGTCGAAGTGTAGGGTGGGGAAGCGGCTTGTCATCTCCTTGAAGAACTTTGCCGTCTCCTTAGGTGTCAGCACACCAAGAGTGTCAGGCAACATAAACCTTTTCACGTCACAGTCCTTCAGCGCATCCACCATGTGGTACACATACTCGGCATTGTCGCGCATTCCGTTGCTCCAGTCCTCCAGGTATATGTTTACCATGAGCCCCTTCTCCTGTGCCAGTTTTATGTTTGCCTTGACATCGGCTATGTGCTCATCTGGCGTCTTCTTCAACTGGTGTGTGCAGTGCTTCTCAGAACCCTTTGTCAGCAGGTTTATCACCTTGCCTCCGCAGTCTGCTATCCAGTCGATAGACGCTCCGTTGTCCACAAATCCCAGCACCTCTACGCTGTCGAGTTTGCCCAGTTGGTTAGCATATCGGCATATCATCGTCACGGCTTCTTTCTCGCCGTCCGATACTCGTGCCGAAGCCACCTCTATGCGGTCCACCTTCACGTCTCTGAGCAGCATACGTGCAATGCTCAGTTTCTCGTGGGGCAGAAAACTCACACCGTTGGTCTGCTCTCCATCGCGGAGAGTGGAGTCCATTATCTCTATTTTCGTAGGGTTGTTTGTCATTCTGTGATACAATTTTGGGCACAAAGTTACAAATAATATTTGAATTACACAAATATTAAAAAAAAAGGTCCCGACACAATAGTGCCAGGACCCATCATTTATGTGTATTTGACAAGTTTTATGGAACTAGGAACTTCATGCCGTTCTTGATGTAGAGACCAGCAGGAAGGTTGGTGCCACTCTTGCGTTGACCATCGATAGAGTATATGATATCGTCATTAGCACGTGGAGTCTCGTTGATAGCTGAGACGCCTGTTGCTTCTTCTTCCATATCAATATCCAGTGCATTTGAAGAAGATGATGGTGTGAACACTACCTTGGTGATGGTCTGACCACCGCTTACGAAGTATGCGTAGTAAGTCTTGCCAGAAGTAACGCTTGCGGATACCTGACCTGCAGCACATGAAGCGGTAGCGAGAGGGCTGCCAACTGCTGTGCCGATAGCTGTGGTGCGGCTGTTGTCGGTAGCGTTGTTAGACTGGAAGTAAACGGTCAGTGTACCATTGCTTGATGGTGTGTACTTGATGTAACGGATGCTTGAAGAGGAGGCTCCGTTGCAGTGGAAACCGTTCTTGTTGACAAAGTCCTTGGTGTAGTCTGAAGTGGTGTTACCTACGAGTGTCAGACCATTGTAAGAGTAGTTGTAGTTGTTGCCTGCGAGGGTAACAGTAGAAGAGAACTGGCTGAAATCCCATGTGGTAGCTGCAGACTCGGATGTCTTAGGCACGAACTTCACTGCATATACGTAAACACCGCTTGTCTCGTCTGTAGAGATTGTAACGGTTGTGTTGCCAGAGGTTGATGGGTAGAAGGTTGAGCTGACTGCACCGTTAGGAGCAACGGCTGTTGTCTTGGTCTTCGAACCATCGGTAACGATGAGGTTACGTGTAGCAGAGCTGTTGGTGTGGAATGCATAGACTACTACGTAGTGAACGCCTGTAACATTGAAGCTGAGCGTGCGTACGTTCTTTACCTGAGCGGCAGCGCATGCTGTCTTGGTGGTTGTAGAGCCTACTGCTTCTGTTGATGGGTTGATATAGCCTACTGTTCCAGTGGTAGAGAAGGATGTGACATTGTTGTTTGTTATCCAGTTAGCAGAAAGACCGCTTGCCGTGAAGCTGGTGAAGATAGTCTGGCTGCTGATGCTCTTGTAGGTTGAAGCTGAGCTTGAGTTGCTTGAAGAAGAGCTTGAGCTGCTTGATGAGCTTGAAGAGCCAACTGTAACTGCTGTGCTTGCTGTACCGAATCCACCCATTGAGTTAGCTGCACGCACGGTGTATGAACCTGATGATGATGCAGAGTAAGAGGTGGAGGTGGTGATGGCTACGTATGAACCACCCTTCTCGATGAGGTATGCCTTAGCTCCGCTTACTGCTGACCATGAGAGTGTAGAACCGCTAACGCTTACTGTTGGTGCAGTGAGCTGCTGACAGTAGTTGTAAGCCTCATTGCCCCATGAGCCGAGGATGTTGGTCAGACCGTAGTTTGAAGCACTTGACAGGTAGAGTGACTCAGAACCAGATGCACCCTTGAGTGCGCTGATAGAGTGGGAGGTGATAGCAGAACCGTTGTAGGTGTTGTTGTACTCATGGAAACGGAGTACGAGACCTGAACTCATGGTTGTCCAACCAGCAGAGGCTGGCTTGATAGTGAACTTGGTGTTGAGCCATGCTGATGCGGGGCTGTTTTGCCAAGGACGACCGAGGTAATAGGTGCCAGCCTGTGAAGATTCACCGCTGATGCCACAGTAGTGGAATACGTAACCCTTCTCTGAAGAGTAGGTAGAGGGAGCTGTGATAACGTCGCCTGATGTCTTGTTGCTACTGTTCTGACAGTAGATGTTTACTGAGTTGAAGAAGATAGAACCAGAGCCGCAGATGAAGTCTGTTGTTCCCTTGATGTAACCACCTTCGAAGTAACCGAGCATGCCCTCTGAACCGTTAGACCAGTATGTGTCCTGTGTGCCGTCGAGGGTCACGTTCTTCATAATGTTCTTTGTGCCGTGATCCCACCATGCTACGCTACGCTCTGCCTTTGTTGAAGAATTGTATGGAGCGCGACACTGGAGGGTGATGTCCTGCATGTAGATATTGCTGCCAGTGGTATAGAGTGTAGCCGTAGTACCGAGTCCCTCGGTAGATGGGGTGTTCTTGATGATTACGCCGTCGCGGCTCTCACCGATGATGCTGACGTATGATGACACCTTAGTATTATATGTGGTGCCGAGGTTGTATGTACCGTTTGGCACGAAGATGTATGCACGCTTGCTTGAAGATGCCTGGCTGTTGGCTGTAGAGATAGCTGAGAGCAGAGAAGAAGCACTGCCTGCTGTCACCACAATATAGCTTGAAGAGGTAGATGCGCTTGAAGAGCTGCTTGAAGAAGAACTTGAGCTGCTACTTGAAGAGCTGCTTGAAGAGCTGCTTGAAGAACCACTCTCAGAAACGGAACCAGAGGTGGAAACTGTCAGTGTAGCACCGCAGTAAGACTTGATGTCGGAGTAGGCTGTGGATGCTGACAGTGTGCTATAGCTGTAAGATGGTGAAGAAACAGAGCCTGAGTTGGTCATATAAGAAGAAGGACCAGAGCAGTTATTGAACTTGCAGGCATTTGTGCCACCATAGTTCTGGTAGAATATGAAGTTCTTACTTGAAGAAACGCGCTTGGATGGAGTGATGAAGTAGCAACCATCGAAGAGTGATGCAGCATTCTGCGGACCAACGAAGTAGTGAGAGTCGTCAGATGTCCATGCACAGTTGAGGAAGTGGAGATATGCGTTACGGCAACGTGACTGACGCTCTACGCAACCTGAATCCCACCAGCAGTATGCCCATGTCATGGAGTATGTGCCGTCAGACGGCTTGTCTGATGAAGATGAGCCGATGAGGTTAGAGAAACGGTGGTCGTCAGTACCACCTGAGCCGCCTGCCTTTGGTGACTTGAGGTAACGGAAACGACACCATGAGACGGTGATATTATCGGTAAGACCCTTGCTGTCAAAGTTGCCGTCGCAACCATCCTGGAAGTCGCAATGGTCAACCCATGCCTTTGTTACACCATCGAAGCAGAGGTTATCCCATCCGTCGCAGTCGTAAGCGCCAGGACCTACGAAGGTGAGGTTGCGCAGGATGATGTTGCTGGAACCTTTCTTGAAATAGAGAATACCTGAGTTGGAAGAGTTCTGCTGGTTGGAG
>JAEEGL013766008.1_pt1 | contig 13808 bp, 18 predicted proteins | sample 9134231 | NCBI WGS metagenome assembly JAEEGL01 (sample SAMN16246548, study PRJNA631951) | gut metagenome | biome: gut microbiome; feature: rumen; material: fiber-attached | host: Bos | place: Iran: Karaj | collected 2018-10 | reverse complement strand
AGAAAAGGTCCCTATATCCAGGAAGCCCTGGAGAAGAAGGTTCTTGCTATGAATGAAGGTAGCAAGAAGAAAGAGGTGGTCAAGACCTGGTCCCGCGCCAGCATGATCTCCCCTGACTTCATCGGTCACACCATCGCAGTGCATAACGGGAACAAGTTTATTCCGGTCTATGTAACTGAAAACATGGTAGGTCACAAACTCGGCGAGTTCGCCCCCACCAGAACATTCAAAGGCCATTCGGGCAACAATAAGAAATAATAGGAGAGAAAGTTATGGGAGCTCGTAAAAGATTAATGGCTGAAAAGCTCAAGGAAGCTAAGAAAACCACAGCTATCGCGAAGCTTAACAATGTTCCGACTTCCCCCCGCAAGATGCGTCTTGTGGCTGACACTGTCAGGGGAGTCGAGGTGAACCGCGCACTCGACCTGCTGAAATTCTCCAAGAAAGAGGCCTCAGTGCGTCTGGAGAAGCTTATCCGCAGCGCCGTCGCCAACTGGGAAGCCAAGAATCCCGACAAGGCGAAGGAGCTCGACAACGGCAACGTTTATGTCAAGACGATTATGGTTGATGAAGGCCGTACGCTGAAGCGCCTCCGTCCCATGCCTCAGGGCAGGGCCGGCCGCATCCGCAAGCGCTCCAACCATGTCACCGTAATCCTCGATGTCAAACCCGCAGAAGAAAACAAGTAGTATATGGGACAGAAAACTAACCCTATAAGCAACAGAATCGGTATCACCCGCGGTTGGGACTCCAACTGGTGTGGCGATAACTATGCGGAGAAGATCGCTGAGGATTATGAAATCCGCAAATATCTTTCGAACCGTCTCGCGAAGGCCAGCCTGAGCAAGATCGTCATCGAAAGGACCCTGAAGCTCATCACTGTCACCATCCACGCCGCACGTCCCGGTTTCATCATCGGCAAGGGCGGAGCAGAGGTCGACAAACTCAAGGAAGAGCTCAAGAAGGTTACCAACAAGGATGTCCAGATCAACATCTTCGAAGTGAAGCGTCCTGAACTCGATGCCCACATCGTAGCAGACTCCGTGGCCCGTCAGATCGAGGGCCGTGTCTCCTACCGTCGCGCCATCAAGATGGCTATTGCCAACACGATGCGCGTAGGTGCAGAAGGCATCAAGATCCAGGTCAGCGGCCGTATCGGCGGCGCCGAAATCGCCCGCAGCGAGATGTTCAAGGAAGGACGTACCCCCCTGCATACCTTCCGTGCCGACATCGACTATGCGCTCGCAGTCGCGAACACCAAGGTCGGTGCCCTCGGAATCAAGGTTTGGATCTGCAACGGAGAGCGTTACGGCAAGCAGGACCTTTCTCCCAATGCCGGCACCGCTGCTTCCGCGCAGGGTTCCTCCGCGCAGGGTCGCGGTGGACGCGGCGGTCGTTCAGACCGTGGCGACCGCAGGGGCGGCGATCGTCGTCCCCGTCGCGACAGCCAGAGGTAATTCGCGGATTTTTCTTATCTTTATCGCCGGTTCCGACCTTTCGGGGCCGGCGGTTTTGAATACTAATACACAATTGATATGAAAAAGATCATCCTAGCGGCACTTGCCATAGTCGTGGCGGTGTCATGCAAGAGCCAGACGCTCGAACAGAAGACCGAGGCCTACCAGAACAAGATGAACGCCGTGATGGAGGCCTATCACAGCGAATGCGAGGCCGCCAAGGCCGACTCCACCCTCAGCGAGGAGCAGATTCAGGCCAAGCTCGAGGCGGCCGAGGAGAAAGCCGTCGCCGACATCATCAAGATTTCGGTGAAGACCATCAAGGCCAATGCCGACAACTCCCTCGGCCTTTCCGCCCTTCAGAGCATCTACTACATGATGGAACCCGACAAACTCGAGGCCGTCATCGCCAAGCTCGGCCCTACCAACAAGGAAAACGAGTTCGTGAAGAAGGTTTCCTCCAGCCTCGAGGCCAAGAAGGCGACCGCTGAAGGGAAGATGTTCACGGATTTCGAAGTCGTCCAGTTCCCTGAGGCAGAAGACACCAGGACGGTGAAGTTCTCCGACTATGTCGGCAAGGGTAAGTACATCCTCGTGGACTTCTGGGCCTCCTGGTGCGGCCCCTGCAAGAGGGAGATTCCGAACATCAAGAAAGCTTACGAGCAGTTCGCCGGGGCGGACTTCGACGTCCTGAGCGTCGCGGTCTGGGACAAGCCCGAGGCCAGCATCGACACTGCGAAGGTCTATGGCGTGACCTGGAACCAGATCGTCAACGCCCAGCGCATCCCCACCGATATCTACGGCATCGACGGCATCCCGCAGCTGATCCTCTTCGGCCCCGACGGTACCATCCTGAAACGCAACCTCCGCGGCGAGGACATCGCTAAGGAAGTCGCCGCACGCCTTGGACGTTAAGGAGAAAATAGCGCTCTTTCCGCATTCCCCCGGGGTTTACAGGTACTACGACTCCGAGGGGAATGTGATTTACGTGGGCAAGGCCAAGGACCTCCGCAAGCGGGTGGCCCAGTACTTCGTCGACCCGGGGAGGCTGAATGTCAAGACCCGGATCCTTGTCTCGAAGATAGCCGACGCCCAGTTCTCCGTCGTGGACACGGAGGCCGACGCCCTTCTGCTCGAGAACAACCTCATAAAACAGTACAAGCCCAAGTACAACATCCTGCTTAAGGACTCGAAGACCTACCCATGGATATGCGTGACGGCGGACGAGTTCCCGAAGGTCTTCCTTACCCGCAGGGTCGTGAAAAACGGCTCCCGTTACTTCGGTCCCTACAGTTCGGTGCTGCACGCAAGGGCCCTCGTGGACTTCTTCCATGAGGCCTATCCCCTGCGGACATGCAAGCTGAAGATAACTTCGGCGACGGTCCTCCGCGGCGGGCAGCGGCCCTGCCTGGACTTTCACCTCGGCAAATGCCGCGGCTGCTGCATCGGGGGAGTCTCGAAGGAGGAATACTCCGGCTGGATCGATGAGATCGTCCACCTTCTGAAGGACGGTCCCGTCGAGCTCATACGCCTCTTCGAGGAGGAGATGAAGACGGCGGCGGCGAATCTCGAATTCGAGAAGGCGCAGGCCTACAAGGAAAAGGCGGAGCTGCTCCGCGGCCATTACGCCAAGTCCATCATCACGGCGGCGGGAGACCGCGATGTGGACGTGTTCTCGCTGGTGCAGGACGAGTCCGAAGCCTTCGGCAACTTCCTGCGCATAAGGGGCGGAGCCATAATCCAGTCGCTGAACCTCGCGTTCCGCCTGAACATAGAGGAAGAACCGGCGTCCCTCCTGAGCTCCTTCATCGCCGAGATAGAGCAGAAGTTCGGGCAGCTTGCGCGGGAGGTGCTGGTCCCCTTCCTCCCCGACGTCGAAATACCCGGGACGGAGTTCCGGATTCCGGTGAAGGGCGACAAGATGGCCCTGCTGGAACTCAGCATGAAGAACGCGAAGGAGTTCCGCTTCAACTCGCTGCGGCAGCGGGAGCATACGGATCCCGCCGAATACCGCAAGGCGGTGCTCGAGGAACTGCGCAAGGCCCTGGGAATGAAGGAGCTGCCTGTCCATATGGAGTGCTTCGACAACTCCAATATCCAAGGCACCAACCCCGTGGCGTCGTGCGTCGTGTTCCGGGACGGGGTGCCGTCGAAGAAGGACTACCGCAAGTTCAAGATAAAGACGGTGATAGGAGCGAACGACTACGCCTCCATGAAGGAAGTGGTAGGCCGCCGCTACTCCCGCATGCTCGAAGAAAACCCCGGCGACCTGCCGCAGCTCGTCGTTATAGACGGAGGCAAGGGGCAGCTGGAATTCGCATGGCAGGCGCTGTGCGAACTCGGGCTCGAACGGAAGATTTTCGCCGTGGGCCTGGCCAAGAGGCTGGAAGAGGTTATACGCGTGGGTGATCCGTACCCCCTTTTCATCGACCGCAACTCGCAGGCGCTGAAGGTCCTTCAGCAGATCCGCGACGAGGCGCACCGCTTCGGCATCACCTTCCACCGCTCGCTTCGCAGCAAGGCGCAGGTGGAGTCCGCGCTCCGGGGGATCAAGGGAGTCGGCGAGCAGACCGAGAAACGCCTGCTGATGCACTACGGCAGCGTGGCACGCATAGCGGCAGCTCCCCTGGAGGACCTTACCGCATTCGTCGGCCCGGTGCTGGCGGAGAGGCTGCATAAAGAACTGAACGGCAATGAAGAGGATCTTTGATTTCAACAAGGCGTTCAGTGCCTTTATCCTGGTGGGCATGACCGTGGCCATAGTCATAGCCACCACCCTGAAGCTGCAGGCGGAAGGCAGCAACCCCGTGCTGCTGCTTGTCGCGGCCTTCGGCTCGCTGATGGGCATACTCTCGACCGTATGCTCGGCGAACGGCATCATCTGGACCTTCCTCTTCGGCCTCATAGACGTGAGCCTCTACGCCGTCATGTGCTTCATCGGCGGGAAATGGGGCAACGCCTTCCTGCACCTGCTGTACTTCCTGCCCATGCAGTTCGTGGGCTTCTTCCAATGGCGCAGGAGGGGTGCCGCCGGGAAGGAGGCTCCGAAGGCGCGTCGCCTGACGGGGAAAGGACGCCTGGTTGCAGGAACGGTGCTCGTCCTGGGTTCGGCAGCGCTGTACATGATACTTCGCCTCACGGGAGCGGGAGCGACTCCTTTCGCGGATGCTTTCTCCGTGGTCTGCAACATAATAGGCCAGCTTCTCCTTTCGACGGCCTACATGGAACAGTGGTTCTTCTGGATAGGGGTGAACGTATCCACCATCGTGATGTGGTCCCTGACCCTTTCCGCCAATCCCGGCGACACATACGCGCTCATATATGTGATCAAATACAGTTTCTACCTTCTCAATGCCCTGAACGGCCTGCGCAACTGGATGAAAATGAGCGCACCCGGGCGAAGTTTGGAAATCTGATTTATTTTTAGTTACTTTGCAACCTGTATTAGAGAACAAAGACAGTACTAATTATAAAACTTAAATTCTATTTATTATGGAATACGATGAGATCGTAAAGAAAGTCAAGGACATTATCGTTGACAAACTTGGCGTCGAGCCTTCCGAGGTCACCGAGACCGCTAACTTTACCAACGACCTTGGTGCAGACTCCCTGGACACCGTCGAGCTCCTTATGGAATTCGAGAAGGTATTCGGAATCAAGATCCCCGATGAGGAGACCAGCACCATCGCAACCGTCAAGGATGCCGTCGACAAGGTCGCAGAGAAGCTCGCCTAAAAGACCCTGACATCTAATAAGAAAAGCCGCCCTGTTGAGCGGCTTTCATTGTTTCACAACGAAAGCCGCTTCGGGATCTGAACCCCCTGCACCCCCTGTCAGGGGGATTTTTGCGGCCTTCGGCCGGTCGGCAGAAGCCGACTGGTCGCGTTGCTCCGGTAAGCACCGGGAATACTATTTCGGAAGGGAGAAGGTGAGCTCGAGCCTGGGAACCCGGCCTGAAGGGGCCGTGGGGCCGCACAGGACGGCGTCGTAGAAGCGGTCCTTGTCGAGCTTGATCTCGGTGGTCGAGGAAGTCGAGGACATCCCGGCGTACTCGGCGGCCAGCATGTAGCTGGTGTAGTTGGAGTACGGGTCGCCGTAGTAGCTTCCGTAACCGTAACCGCCGTAGCCATAACCGTAGCCTCCGTAACCCGAGTACATGTTGTTGTAGTACTGAGAATAGGCGATGGCCTTGTAGTAGTCGCTCATCTCGGAGTTCCCCGCGGTGGTCTTGGTCACGGTCTCGTAGGCCATCACCAGCAGCCAGATGTCATAGTTCCCGGAGTTCACCTTGGCATCGTCCATCTTGAGGATTTCCTGCATATGGTAGGTGATGTCGGGAGCGTACTGGGACAGGGAATAGTTGATGTCGCCCTGGTTCTCGTTCTCGGAGCTGGCATCGGTGAGGCCCATGTAGGCCGTCGAGGTCGAAGTCCTGATGCGGCAGGTGGGGCTCAGCATCGCGGGGTATTTCTCGTAGTCTATACCCTCGAAATAGTCGAAAGGCATCACCAGGCTGGCCTTGTTGATTATGGCTTTCGAAGGGTCTCCCCCCTTGGAGGCGATCATGGTCGAGGCCATCTGCTTCAGGGTTGCCGCGCTGATGCGGGGTTTGAGTCCGCCTCCTCCTTCTACGTCTATGGAAGCCGTTGCCTTACCTTCCTTCGCCTTGGTCTCATGGCCGGTGAGGTTGAGGCAGTACTGGGGGAAGCTGCCGTAGCCGGATTTGGTCAGCAGGGAATCGACATCGTAGAATCCCGTCGCGCTGAGGTAGAAGTAGAACGTGCTGTCCTTCTTTACCCCGTCGTACTCGGCCTCGAAGCTGATCTTGGCGAAATTCCCCTTGATGTAGCCGTAGTCGCTGTCGTAGTGGAGCTGGAGGTCGAACATGTTGATCCTTCCCCCGTCGGAGATGGGCGAGTCGGTGCAGAGGTACAGGCCGGGGAATTTCTTCAGGTAGGTGTCGTAGTCCGCAAGGTCGGCCTCGGTGAGGTTGAAGAACCTTTTCCCGTAGTCGGCGCTCAGGTCGAAGGACAGGGAGTCCTGTCCGTTCATAATGGGCGCTCCCGCGGCTATCATGGTGGTGCCGTGGGGGATGTCTGCGTTGCTGTCGAAGTTCTCGGAGCTGTTCAGAGGGGCGTCGGGTTCATAAACCCTGAGGTTCTGCAGTATGCGCCTCTGGCTGTCGCTAGCCACGGAGACTGTGTCGAAGGCAGCGCTGACATGCAGGCGCTTGAACTTGGGATTGGTCCCGAAGTTCATCTTGGTGTCCAGGGGAATGAGGGTGATCACGCTGGCGCGGGTGGTCAGGCCGAATTCGGATTCCCTTATGGCGCCGATGGTGATGCGGGTGGAGGAGTAGCCGGACAGGCTGTCCGCCATCACGAGGTCGATGTCCGTGATGGGCGCCGACTCGGAGAATATGTCATAGATGTCGCTGCGGACGACGAGATTTCTCCCGAGTTCGTTGTTGGTTTCAACGCAGGCGGCCGCAATGGCGGCGGTCAGCAGTACGGCGGCTATCCTTAGCTTCATCCCTGGATCTTATCGTAAAATGCGTCGTACTCGTCGATATAAGCGCCGGAAGCTATCGATTCTGCCGAATATGCGAGGGTGGGAAGCTCCCTTTCCTTGCAGTAGGCGGCTATTTCCTTTTTCACCCCTTCGCTTCCGAAGATTATGCCGTCGGAGTACCGGATGGCAGTTTTAGCAAGATTTATGCCATCGGGACGCTCCTTCAGGAAGGCCAGGTCGTCGTCGGTGATGCCCCCCATGGGGATCTTCGAGGCGAAGGCCGCGTTGAAGGGAACCTCGGGGAGGTCGTCGTAAAGCGACAGGACCACCTTGCTGGAGGAGAAGATAGGATCGTCCTTGTATGCCTTCTTCAGGTACAGTGGCACGAGTTGGGATATCCAGCCCTGGCAGTGGATGACGTCAGGGGCCCAGCGCAGCTTCTTGACAGTTTCGAGGACGCCCCGGGCGAAGAAGATTGCCCTTTCGTCATTGTCCTCGAAGAAAATCCCGTTCTCGTCGCAGAAGACCTGTTTGCGCTTGAAGTAGTCCTCGTTGTCGATGAAATAGATCTGGATGCGTGCGGAAGAGATGGACGCGACCTTGATGATCAGAGGCCTGTCCACGTCGGAGATGATAATGTTCATCCCCGACAGGCGGATGACTTCGTGGAGCTGGTTTTTGCGCTCGTTGATGCATCCGTAACGGGGCATGAAGGAACGGATCTCCTTCTTCCGCTCCTGTATGCCCTGCGGCAGATACCTCCCTATCGAAGAGATCGGACTCTCATCCAGATAGGGAAAAATCTCCGAGTTGACGAATAATACCTTTTTCATTTCAGTGTCCTCTTTACAAAGGTAAGATTTTTTTTTGATATTTGGATAATTGACTAACTTTGAAGTCTATTTCGGCTTTTATGGCGGACAGGGAGAAAAAGATAATGAGAAGGCGCCTGGCGGGCTCATACGTCTCGTCAGTGGTCAGCATAGCCCTGGTCCTTTTCCTGCTGGGGCTCGCCGCCCTGCTGGTGGGAGGGGCCGGGTCCATCTCTGATTATTTCAAGGAGAGCGTGAGGGTGTCGGTGATACTCCGGCAGAACGTTGACGAACCGGCTGCGGAGGCCTACTGCGGGAGCATCGAGGCCCTGCCGTGCGTCAAGGACGCCAGGGTGGTTTCGCGCGAGGAGGGCATACGCGAAATGAAGGAAATGCTCGGAGAGGACTTCCTCAGCGTGTTCCAGACCGCTCCCATCCCCATCTCGGTCGACGTTTCCCTGAAGGCGGCGTACGTCTCTTCCGACAGCGTCGCGGTGGTGCGCAAGGCCCTCTCGGCGCCTGAGGTCGACGAGATCGAGTACCAGGAGTCCATGGTGGAAATGCTCAACTCCAACATCCGTCGCATCTCCCTGGTGCTCGGGGTGTTCATAGTCCTGCTTCTGTTCATCTCCACGGTGCTCATCGCCGGGACCGTGCGCCTGGACGTGTTCACCCGCCGCTTCAATATCCACACCATGAAGATGGTGGGGGCCACGCGCGCCTTTATCCGAAGGCCGTTCCTCGGCAGGGCGGTGCTGCAGGGGCTCGCCTCGGCAGCCGTCGCGATAGCCGCTCTCGCAGCGGTGGTGCTGGTGCTCATGCGCTCTTTCCCCGCGGCCGGGGGCATGTTCTCCCCGTTCATGCTTGCCGCCGTCGGAGTGGGAGTCGCGGTCTGCGGCGTCCTTATCTGTGTCGTGAGCACATGGTTCGTAGTGAACAATCTCGTGTCCTTGCGGAAGGACCAGCTATATTTCTGATTCGATGAAAGAGAATTTGAAGAAAGATACTTTCGAAAAGATGGCCCTTGACAGGAAGGGGTTGAGGCTCCTCCTGGCGGGCTTCCTGGTGATGGTCGCAGGTTTTATCCTGATGACTGGAGGCGGGGTCAAGGATCCCCAGGTGTTCAATTACGCGATGTTTGACTTCCGCAGGCTTGTGGCTGCCCCCGTGGTGATAATCGCCGGGATAGTTGTCGAGATCGTCGCCATCATGCGCAAGACGGATTCTGAAGGGAAGGAGTGATGGATTGGTTTCAGGCATTGCTCCTGGGTCTGGTCCAGGGGTTGACGGAGTTCCTTCCGGTCAGCAGCAGCGGACATCTTGCGATAGGCCGGGAGATACTTGGCGTCGGGGCTTCCGAGGATCTCGCCTTCGAGGTCGCGGTCCATGCGGCGACGGTCCTGGCGACGATAGTGGTTTTCCGCAGACAGATCTGGGACCTGCTGAAGGGACTTTTCAAGTTCCGCTACAACGACGAGACGGATTACATCTGCAAGATACTCGTTTCGATGGTTCCGGTCTTCGTGGTCGGAGTCTTTTTCAAGGATTACGTAGAAGGTCTTTTCTCTTCTCTTATGGTGGTGGGGTTCGCGCTCATGGTCACGGCGGCGCTGCTTTACTTCTCCGATCGGAAGAAGGAGGGTTCGGCCGCCTGCGACAGTCCCGCTGCCCAGACGGGCGCCGATCCTTTGCCCCGCAACGGCATCTCCTTCCGGCAGGCTCTCCTGGTCGGCCTTGGGCAGGCACTCGCGGTCATCCCCGGGCTTTCCCGTTCCGGTACCACCATTTCCACCGGCCTCCTCTGCGGAGTGAAGCGGGAGAACGTGGCCCAGTTCTCTTTCCTGATGGTGCTGATTCCCATACTCGGAGAGGCCTTCCTGGACCTCGTAGGCGGGGATTTCGCAGCCTCTTCCATAGGCGCGCTGCCGCTTCTGCTGGGTTTCCTGGCGGCTTTTGTCAGCGGTCTTTTCGCCTGTAAGGTGATGATAGCGCTCGTGAAGCGGGCGCGGCTCAAGTGGTTCGCCCTTTACTGCGCTGTCGTGGGAGTGGCCGTCGTCGTTTACACTTTGTTCTGATGGAGAAGAAACTGGTATATTTCGTCGCTGACGTCCACCTGGGCCTGAGGATGGGGGATCCCGTCGAGAGGGAAAACCGTTTCCTTGGCTTTCTTTCGGGGATAGACCCTTCGCGTACGCAGGCCCTCTGCCTCCTGGGGGACATCTGGGATTTCTGGTACGAGTACCGCGACGTGATACCGAAGTCGGGTTACCGTGTGCTGGCGAAACTCTCCTCGCTGATGGAGCAGGGCGTCGAGGTTTACTTCGTCCCGGGCAACCATGACCTTTGGGCATACGGTTTCCTGAAAACCATAGGCATACGCCAGGTCGAGCAGCCTTACTTCACTGAATTCGGCGGCCGTCGCTTCTGCCTCGGCCATGGCCATGGGCTAGGTCCCACTCCTTTCGGCTACCGCCTCATGCTCGCGGTTTTCAACAGCCGCGTCCTGCAGTTCCTTTTCAGCACCCTGCATCCCTGGATAGCCTTCCGTTTCGGGACGGGCTGGTCGAAGGGTAACCGCAAAGGGCACAAGAGCTACGTCTGGAAGGGTCTTTCTGAGTCTCTCTGCGTCTACTCGGAGGGGATACTCAAGTCGCACGAGGTGGATTATTTCGTATACGGACATTTCCATACTCCCGCTCTCGAAACCCTCTCGAACGGTTCCCGCCTTCTGGTCCTAGGCGGGTGGCTGTATGGCGGAACACCCCACGCCATCTTCGACGGGGAGACCCTCTCCCTGCAGAAATAACTATCCCTTCTCGGGCGCGAGCTTATTTCGCTTCGGGTTGGTCCATCGGCAAAACTTCGCCTTTGGCTCATCCCACCCACTTCGCAGCGCTTGTGGGCCCCTCCCGTTCACGTGGCCACGGGCGGCCACGGTTTTGCTGACGGACCACCTCTTCGCTAACGGCTCGCGCGCCGCTCGCACGAAATTTGTTTATCTTTGCAGCGATGAGAAGATTCGCGGTCATATTCGCGGCACTCGCGCTGGCCTTGCTGATGGCTCTCCCGGCCCAGGGACAGAGGCCCCGCAAGGTCCGTGGCACCCCGATGCGCTACGAGGTTATCGACGGGGACACTGTTTTCGTGGATGTGCTGGACCCCATCTGGGTGTTCCCGAAAGGCCGGCGGATGAAAAGCGGCGACTGGAGAAGGGAGTACCGTCTCGTCTATAATTTCAACAAGGTGTACCCTTACGCGCTCGTGGGCCGCAAGATGATGGCGCAGGTGGACAGCACCATGGCGGCGGATGTCACCAGGAAGAGCCAGCGTTCGCAGTACGTCTGGGATGTCGAGAAGGAACTCTTCCGCCTGTTCGAGAAGGACCTGCGGAACATGACCGTGAGCCAGGGGATGGTCCTGATGAGGCTGGTGGACCGAGAGTGCGGGATGCCTCCGTATGATATTATCAAGACCTATCTGAGCGGCTTCGCGGCAGGATTCTGGCAGGCGGTGGCGAAACTTTTCGGGGCTGACCTGAAGAAGAAGTACGACCCTTCGCAGGGACAGGATGCCAAGATAGAGAAACTTATCGGCATCTGGGAGAGCGGCGCCTGGGATTCATTCTACTACTCCATTTTCTGGGAGTATCCCCGCAAGACCGTCATCAAGAGGGAAGTCCTCGAAAGTTCTGTCAAAAGGAAGTAGGGAAAAGCCCGCGGATCGCGTGTCGAAAATGCGCGGAACTTTTTCTCCGTCACCTGTCGTAACTTTCTGAGCGCGCGGAATTTGAACCTCGACATTCCGTGTCGAAAATGCTGTAAAAAATATTAGAAAAACCTTTGCAATTGAAAAATTATTGCTATCTTTGCAGTCCCTAAAAACGGCCCTTAAAGTGCTAAAACACTGAGTATTAGGGAGTTAGGTGGGAAATAAAGAATATTTTTACAACTAAAGTAATACAGCGATGTTACAACCTAAGAGAACAAAATTTAGAAGGGAGCAGAAGAACCGCATGAAGGGAATGGCCCAGAGGGGTAATCAGCTTGCGTTCGGTTCTTTCGGAATCAAGACCCTTGAAAATTGTTGGCTTACCGCTCAGCAGATCGAGGCTGCACGTCAGGCTATCTCGCGTCACATGAACCGTGAGGGCCAGATATGGATCAGGGTATTCCCCGTGAAGCCCATCACCAAGAAGCCTCTCGACACCCGTATGGGTAAGGGTAAGGGCGATCCGTACGCCTTTGTGGCTCCCATCACTCCCGGCCGCATCATCTTCGAAGCCGAAGGAGTTCCCCTCGAGGTGGCGAAGGAAGCTATGCGTCTCGGCGCTAACAAGCTCCCTATCGCGACCAAGTTCGTCGTCCGCAGGGATTATGTTGAATAATTAATGGAGAAAGAAAAGATGAAAGCAATTGAAGCTCGCGAAATGTCCGTAGCAGACCTGCGCGACCGCATCCAGGTCGAGAAGGCTAACCTCGACACGATGAAGATCAACCACGCCATTTCTCCGTTGGAGGATACTTCCAAGTTCAGGAAGACCAGAAGGGATATCGCCCTGATGATCACTATCCTTGCTGAAAAAGAGAAACAAAACTAAAAACAACGACACGATATGGAAAGAAATCTTCGTAAGGAAAGGACCGGCATCGTGGTCAGCAGCAAGATGGACAAGACCATCGTGGTCGCCGTCGAGATCAGGGAGAAGCATCCCCTCTACGGAAAGTTCGTCAAGAAGACCGCCAAGTTCGTCGCTGAAGACGCAAAGAACGAGTGCGGCGAAGGCGATACCGTACGCATTATGGAAACCCGCCCCCTGAGCAAGACCAAGAGGTGGAGATTAGTTGAAATCGTAGAAAAAGCTAAATAACAATGATACAGCAGGAAACACGTTTACTGGTGGCCGACAACAGCGGTGCTAAGGAAGTCCTCTGCATCCGCGTGCTTGGCGGAACCAACCATCGTTATGCGACCGTGGGCGACAAGATCGTCGTCACGATCAAGAGCGCCATCCCCGGCGCCGATGCCAAGAAGGGCACCGTCTCCAAGGCTGTCGTGGTGCGCACCAAGAAGGAAGTCCGTCGCGCTGACGGATCCTACATCCGTTTCGACGACAACGCCTGCGTCCTCCTCAACAATGCCGGGGAGCTTCGCGGAACGCGTATCTTCGGCCCCGTGGCCAGGGAACTGCGTGAGAACTACATGAAGATCGTTTCACTGGCACCCGAGGTCCTTTAATCCCACAGCGTTATGAAAAAGTTACACATAAAGAAAGGCGATACCGTTTACGTGAACGCCGGTAACGACAAGGGAAAGACCGGTAAGGTCCTTTCCGTGGAGCCGTCCAAGGACCGCGCCATCGTCGAAGGCATCAACATGGTAAGCAAGCACACCAAGCCGAACTCCAAGCAGCCCCAGGGCGGCATCATCAAGAAAGAGGCCGGCATCCACATTTCAAATCTTCAGCTCATCGACCCCCAGAGCGGCAAGCCTACCCGTGTCGGTTACCGTTTCGAGGGCGACAAGAAGGTCCGTTACGCTAAAAAATCTGGAGAGGAGATCAAGTAATTATGGCAAAGAAAAATGCACCGGCCGAGGCTCAGGCCCTGCCGAAAGGATACGTTCCTACCCTCAAGAAGGTTTATAAGGAAGAGATCGTGGACAAGCTCGTGAAGCAGTTCGGTTACACCACCGTCATGCAGGTTCCCCGCCTTGTCAAGATCAGCATCAACGAAGGTGTCGGTCACGGCACCCAGGACAAGAAGGTCGTCGAAGAGTCGGCTGCCGAACTCGCCCTCATAACCGGCCAGAAGGCCATCATCACCACTTCCCGCAAGGACATCTCGAACTTCAAACTCCGTAAGGGCATGCCCATTGGAACGAAGGTCACCCTGCGTGGCGTGAAGATGTACGAGTTCCTCGAGAAGCTCATCCGTGTCGCCCTTCCCCGCATCCGCGACTTCAACGGTATCGCCGAGAACATGGACGGCCGCGGCAACTACACCCTCGGACTCAAGGAGCAGATCATCTT
>JAEEGL012718792.1_pt1 | contig 13808 bp, 9 predicted proteins | sample 9134231 | NCBI WGS metagenome assembly JAEEGL01 (sample SAMN16246548, study PRJNA631951) | gut metagenome | biome: gut microbiome; feature: rumen; material: fiber-attached | host: Bos | place: Iran: Karaj | collected 2018-10 | reverse complement strand
GCGTCCCTGGACGCGGGCATCAGGAGAAGGTGCAGAATGTAAGCCGTATGGTTGCAGATGTTCCGCAGATTGACGGATGTGACGTCCATACCACAATTAACGTGGATATGCAGGATATCGCCGAGGTGGCATTGCGCGGAGTGATGGATAAGTGGAATGCCGCATCGGGAATAGTGGTGCTGATGGAGGTGGCAACCGGTGATATCAAGGCAATAGCCAGTCTTACCAAAACCGGGCCAGGTCAGTTTGATGAGATACAGAACAATGCCGTAAGGGAAATCTATGAGCCCGGATCCACCTTCAAGCCTGTATCCATGATGGTGGCGCTTGATGACGGCAAGATATCAATGACGGACAGCGTGTTCTGTGAGAATGGCGTGTATGTGGGTTTCGGAGGGGGTTCCAGAATGACCGATTCACACAAGTACGGCTGGCTGGACGTTCCCCATATCATTGCCAACTCCAGTAATATCGGTACATCAAAACTGATACATGCCGCATATAAGGATCATCCCGAGGAGTTTGTGGATGGAATATACCGTACCGGCATCAATACCCATTTCGGTCTTCAGCTTACCGGTACTGCGGCTCCGGTGATAAGACGCGACGGTTACTGGGATGCAACACGTCTGCCCTGGATGTCAATCGGTTACAATACACAACTACCGGTCATAAACACTCTTGCCTTCTATAATGGAATAGCTAACGGCGGATGTATGGTGGCTCCCCGACTGGTAACATCTGTTACACGCGAAGGAGAGGTGGTTAAGGAGTTCCCTGTTGAGATTGTGCGACGTCATATGTGCAAGGATGAGACTCTTGAGAAGATAAGATATATGCTTGAACATGTTGTGACAGAGGGTACGGGCAAGAATGCGGCATCAAAACATTTTGCGGTTGCAGGAAAGACCGGTACAGCCCAGTTGTCCCAGGGTGCTGCCGGTTACAGGGATGGTCCCCGCAGGCATATGGTCTCTTTCTGCGGTTATTTCCCGGCCGATGATCCGCAGTTTTCATGCATAGTATCCGTACGTACCGACGGAGGTGCTGCGGGTGGAGCTACATGGGCGGCTCCTGCGTTTCATGAGATATCAGAGAAAGTCATGGCCAGCCGCAACCTGAAGGACATTAAGGAGGCGTATGACTCAACCAGACAGTTCATTCCCAAGGTGCTGTCCGGTGATCTGGCCAAGGCCAGCACCGTTCTTATGGGAATAGGCAAGAAAAACCTCATGCGGCGTGCTGACAGGTTGGTGGCAGACAGTGTCTGGGGTTCGGTCAATTCGGATTCGGGCCGATATGTGATGAATTATGTGGAATACTCCGAGGGGGTTGTACCTGATGTCCGCGGCATGGGTGCAACGGATGCTCTTTATCTGCTGGAGAGAATGGGTATGAAGGTCAGTATATCGGGCGTGGGCCGGGTCAAAAGCCAGGTTCCTGGCAGCAATACCCGTTTCAATAAAGGTGATAGGATACATTTGACTTTATCAATGTGATTTATATGGCTACAATAGGAGAACTGGTTTTGGGACTTAAGACAATCAGGACGGTAGGAGATACCGGAATGGAGGTTACTGATATACAGCTTGATTCGCGCAAGGCGGATAAAGGTTGTCTGTTCGTGGCCATGCGCGGCAATACCGTTGACGGTCATCAGTTCATAGACAAGGCTATAGGACTTGGAGCCGGAGCAGTATTGTGTGAGGTTTTGCCCGAACAGTTGACAGACGGTGTAACATACATTCAGGTTCCTGATTGTGAGGATGTTGTCGGCACAGTTGCCACCCGTTTCTTTGGCAATCCTACTGACAAGCTGAAGTTGGTGGGTGTAACAGGTACAAACGGAAAGACTACCATTGCCACCTTGTTATATAACATGTTCCGCAAGATGGGATATAAGACCGGACTGCTTTCCACCGTATGTAACTATATTGACGGTGAACCTATCCCGGCAGACCATACAACCCCTGATGCCGTGACGCTTAACCGTCTGCTGGGGCGTATGGCAGATGAAGGCTGCAAGTATGTTTTTATGGAATGCAGTTCGCACGCCATCGTTCAGAAACGCATAGGCGGCCTGAAATACGCCGGAGGTATATTTACAAACCTGACGCGTGACCATCTGGATTACCATAAGACGGTTGAGAACTACCTCAAGGCCAAGAAGAAGTTTTTTGACGATATGCCTAAAGACGCTTTCGTGGTTACAAACCTGGACGATAAGAACGGTCTTGTAATGGTGCAGAACACCAAGGCCAAGGTTACCACATACTCCCTGCGCAGTATTTGCGATTTCAAGGGCCGTCTGCTGGAATCGGGTTTTGACGGAATGCTTTTGGAGATTAACGGACGTGAGGTCTTTCTCAAATTCATAGGTAAGTTCAATGCCAGCAACCTGCTGGCGGTTTACGGTACGGCTGTCAATCTGGGACGAGACCCGATGGAGGTGCTTACCGTAATGAGTACGCTGGTTCCGGTGAACGGCCGTTTTGACGCAATCCGCTCGCCTAAGGGCTTTACGGCTATAGTTGATTACGCCCATACTCCCGATGCTTTGACCAATGTGCTTACTACCATAGTTGACGTGCTGGACGGCAAGGGGCAGATAATAACAGTGGTAGGTGCCGGAGGCAATCGAGACAAGGGAAAGCGTCCGCTGATGGCCAAGGAGAGCGTCAAGTACAGTGACAGGGTGATAATCACATCGGACAATCCGCGCTTTGAGGAGCCTCAGGACATTATCAATGATATGCTGGCCGGACTGACCAGGGATGACATGCAGAAGGTTATATCCATTGCCGACAGACGGGAGGCTATCCGCACCGCCTGCATGATGGCTGAGAAGGGCGACGTGATCCTGGTGGCCGGCAAGGGACACGAGGATTATCAGGAGATAAAGGGAGTCAAACATCATTTTGACGACCACGAAGTAATACGTGACTGTTTTTAATTCTCAATTTAAAAAATGCTATACAGTCTTTTTGAATACTTAAGGAATGCGGGAGTCGATATCCCCGGCGGAGGAATGTTCAGTTATGTGACTTTCAGGGCCATATTCGCCCTTGTGCTGTCACTGATAGTCTCTTGCTGGTTCGGCAGTCATTTCATAGACATGCTCAAACGGAAAAATATCTCCGAGACCCAGCGTGACGTAAAACTGGATCCGTTCGGTGTGACCAAGAAAGGTGTCCCGACCATGGGCGGAGTGATAATAATCGTGGCCATCCTGATACCGTGCCTGCTTATCGGCGACCTTAAGAACGTATATATGTGGCTGATGCTGATTACTACGGTCATACTTGGCGCAATAGGTTTTGCCGATGACTACATCAAGACTTTCCGTAAGAATAAGGAGGGTCTGAACGGTTGGGTGAAGGTGGCAGGACAGCTGGCGTTGGGACTGATAGTAGGACTGACACTCCGTTACAGTCCTCAGGTGGTCATAAACGAGAAGGTTGAGACCCGCATTGAGAACAATACCGAGATAGTGGTAAAGACTCCCGATGTCAAATCCACCCGAACCACTATACCTTTCTTCAAGAACCATAACCTGAACTATGCCGATGCTTTCGGGTGGTTGGGCGAGAAGACCAAATACCAGGCCGGATGGATTTTCTTTGTACTGCTTACCCTGTTCATAGTCACGGCCGTGTCCAACGGATCGAACCTGAATGACGGCATGGACGGCATGGCCGCCGGAAACAGTGCCATAATAGGAGTTACGCTGGGTATTCTGGCATATGTGTCCAGTAATGTAGTAACAGCAAGCCACTTTGCCCTTATGTATATACCAGGAAGCCAGGAGGTTGTGGTCTATCTGGCCGCATTCGTGGGTGCCCTGATAGGTTTCCTTTGGTTCAACTCATACCCGGCCCAGATATTTATGGGCGATACCGGAAGCCTTACCATCGGCGGTATAATAGCAGTGGCGGCACTGTGTATCCATAAGGAGTTGCTGCTGCCCATACTGTGCGGCGTCTTCCTGCTGGAGAGCCTGTCTGTGATATGTCAGCGGTTCTACTACAAGCTGGGCAAGCGCAAGGGCGTGCATCAGCGTATCTGGAAACGTACCCCCATTCACGACCATTTCCGTACCAGCATGGCTCAGGTACTGAATGCCGATCCGGGGAGCACGGTCAGGTTCCGGGGAAATGAGAACAAATTGCTGTTTGAGACCAAGATAACGCTCAGGACATGGATCATAAGCATCGGCCTGGCGGCGCTTACAATATTGACCTTGAAAATCAGATAAACACTATGGCAAAGAAGATTGTTGTATTAGGAGCAGGCGAGAGCGGTACCGGAGCAGCCATTCTGGCTAAGGCCAAGGGCTTTGATGTGTTCGTATCGGACCTGTCGGAAATAAAGGAGCATTACCGTAACGAACTGGACCTGCGCGGTATAGAGTGGGAGCAGAAACAGCATACCGAGGAGCGCATCCTTGCGGCCGATGAGGTGATAAAGAGCCCGGGTATTCCCAAAGAGGCCCCCATCATACAGAAACTTATGGCTCAGGGCACTCGCATCATATCGGAGATTGAGTTTGCTGGGCGTTACACCAATGCCAAGATGATATGCATCACCGGATCCAACGGCAAGACCACAACCACGTCGCTCATATACCACATATTCAGGATGGCGGGCATGAACGTGGGTCTGGCCGGCAATATCGGAAGCAGTCTGGCATGGCAGGTGGCCGAGAAGAACTATGACTACTACGTGATAGAGCTGAGCAGTTTCCAGTTGGACAATATGTATGACTTCAAGGCCGATATCGCCATTCTGATGAATATAACGCCCGATCATCTGGACCGTTATGACTATGAGATGCAGAACTATGTGGATGCCAAGATGAGGGTTATCCGCAACCAGACCAAGGATGATGCGTTTGTCTACTGGAGTGACGACCCCATAATCACACGCGAGCTCAAGAGATACGGACTTAAGGCGACACTCTATCCATTTGCCGAGGCCAAGCGTGAGGATCTGGCTGCTTACGTTGAGGACGGCACGCTCTATTTCAACAAACCCTATGCCTTCAATATGGAGCAGGAGTCGCTGGCGCTTACCGGCAAGCATAACCTTTACAACTCCATGGCTGCCGGTATATCGGCCAACATAGCAGGTATCAAGAGCGAGACCATACGCAAGGCTCTGCAGACATTCCAAGGCGTGGAGCACCGTCTGGAGCGTGTTACAAGGGTTAATGGCATTGACTTTATCAATGACTCCAAGGCTACCAACGTGAACAGCTGCTGGTATGCCCTGCAGAGCATGCCGGTCAAGTGCGTGCTGATTCTGGGCGGCAAGGACAAGGGCAATGACTACAATGAGATAGCGGATCTGGTACGCGAGAAGTGCTGCGGTCTGGTATATATGGGTCTGCATAATGAGAAGCTTCACGGTTTCTTTGACAGTTTCGGACTCCCGGTGGCCGATGTTCAGTCCATGAAGGATGCCGTTGATGCCGCCTACAGGATGGCCCACAGCGGAGAGATTGTGCTGCTGAGTCCGTGTTGTGCCAGCTTTGACCTCTTTAAGAGTTACGAGGACCGCGGAGATCAGTTCAAGGCTTGCGTAAGGGCACTTTAAACAGATGCTGAAATGGAGAACAACGGGGAGAATAAAGAGCATAGGCAACTGCTGAACGGTGACCGTACCATTTGGGCAATGGTATTCATCCTTTGCGGCATCTCATTGATAGAGGTGTTCAGTGCCAGTAGCCGTCTTACGTTCGGAAAGAGCAGTTTTCTGACTCCCATAATATCACATTCCATACATCTTGTAATCGGACTTGTTGGAATGTACCTGGTACATCTGCTTCATTACAAGTGGTACAGGCTGTTCCCGGTACTGTTGGTTCCGTTGGCCATAGTGTTGCTGGGCTATCTGTCGATGCGCAGTATGGGTTCTTCGGGAGCAGAACGTTGGATTAACCTGGGATTCTTTCAATTGCAGCCTTCTGAACTAGGCAAGATTGGTGTGATAATGGCTGTTGCCTACTGGCTTGCCAAACTCAAACCCGATGATGAACTGAGCCAGTCCAATACGTTCTGGAAAATAATAGCCCTGACAGGATTGGTGTGTCTGTTGATTGTAGGCGAGAACCTCTCAACAGCCATCCTGCTGGCAGGAGTGATATTCGTCATGATGATATTGGGAGGAATAGCATGGAAAAGGATTCTTACCCTGACCGGAGTAGTCCTGTCAGTTGGAGTGGTGGCGTTGCTTTTCCTCCTGCTGGTGCCTCCACAGACACTGCGTGAGACAGGCTTTATCCCTAAACGTGCAACTACATGGCAGGCGCGTATACTTGATTTCCGCGAGTCCGGGCGGAATGACGAGATGAGCGCATATGAATATGCCAAACTTGTAGCTCCCGAAAAACCCCAGGAGACACACGCCAATATTGCCATTGCCAGCAGTAACATTCTGGGAAAGGGTCCCGGCAACTCTGATGAACGCGATTATCTGCAGGAGGCCAGCTGTGATTTCATCTATGCCATAATTATCGAGGAACTGGGTATGGCAGGAGGAATAGCGGTAATGCTGGTATACATCATCCTTCTGTTCCGGGTTGGGCGCATAGCTACCCGTTGCAAGGAGAAGTATCCGGCTTATCTGGCTATGGGACTGGGCATGCTGCTGGGGTTGCAGGCATTCATCAACATGTCAGTGGCTGTGGGACTGTTCCCTGTAACCGGACAGCCGCTTCCGCTCATAAGCAAAGGCGGTACGTCGGTACTGATGACCAGCGGATGCATAGGCATGCTGTTGGGTATAAGCAATACGTTGGAGAGAGAGGCCGCAGGCGAGTATATGATGGGTAAGGATGCCGATCTGCCTAAGCCTGTTGACGGAGACGAATCATTTGAATAGATAAACAGATACGATATGGAGGATAAACCAAGAATCATTATAAGCGGAGGTGGTACTGGAGGACATATCTTTCCGGCTATCTCGATTGCGCAGGCCATAAAGTCACTTAATCCCGAAACGGAGATACTGTTTGTCGGAGCCGAAGGCCGCATGGAGATGCAGAGGGTTCCACAGGCAGGGTTTGAAATAAAAGGGTTGCCGATTTCGGGCTTTGACCGCAAGAATCCTTTCAGGAATGTCGTGGTTTTGTTCAAAATAATGCGAAGCCAGATCCTGGCACGCCGTATAATCCGCAAGTTCCAGCCTATGGTTGCGGTAGGAGTGGGCGGTTATGCCAGCGGTCCGACACTACGCATAGCGGGTAAGATGGGAATTCCTACACTGCTGCAGGAGCAGAACTCATATGCCGGTGTAACAAATAAGATCCTTGCCAAAAAGGCTGCCAGAATATGTGTAGCATATGACGGTATGGAGCGTTTCTTCCCTGCCGACAAGATAATAAAGACCGGAAATCCGGTCCGTCCGAATCTTACCAAAGCAGGTCTGTCCCGTAAAGAAGCCGCAGGTAAGATGGGGCTTGACTCATCCAAGCGCATAGTTCTGATTGTAGGTGGTAGTCTCGGCGCCAGGACTCTGAATGAGAGCGTAATGTCAAATCTTGACCTGATCCGTATGTCGGACGATGTCCAGTTTATATGGCAGACAGGAAAGTTCTATTTTGATGAGATGAATAAGCGTCTGTCAGAGCAGGAACCGGTTCCAAACCTGATGCCGACTGAGTTTGTACAGGATATGGACCTGGCTTATGCGGCTGCCGACCTGGTTATCTCACGTGCCGGAGCCGGGACGATTTCTGAACTCTGCCTGTTGGGCAAACCTGTCATTTTGGTTCCGTCACCCAATGTGGCAGAAGATCATCAGACCAAGAATGCCATGGCACTGGCCGATGTGGACGCGGCCATACACATACGTGATGTGGATGCGCGCAAGGAACTGATTCCGGCCGCAATTGACCTGGTTAAGGATGAACCCCGTCTGTCCCGACTGCATGACAATATTCTGAAGCTGGCTATGTATGATTCGGCCGAAATGATTGCGCATGAAGTTCTGAAACTGGCCGGTTACGGGAGCGGCAGACTGAAACTGGATGAAATCAAGTCCGTTTACTTTGTGGGTGCGGGTGGAATCGGGATGAGTGCCCTTGTCCGTTATTTCCTGGCTCGCGGATGTAAGGTAGGCGGATATGACAGGACCTCTACAGACCTGACTACGGCACTTGTCAATGAGGGCGCCCAGATAGGTTTTGAGGATGACGTTGACAAGATTGCCCCATGTTTCAGGAATCCGACCTCAACTCTGGTGGTATATACTCCCGCCATTCCCGCCGACAACCGAATACTGCGCTGGTTCAACATACGTTGTTTCGATGTCCAGAAACGCGCCCAGGTATTGGGTACACTGACCCGTTCCCTGGACGGACTGTGCGTGGCCGGAACACACGGTAAGACCACCACATCTTCCATGTTGGCCTACATACTTGACGGAACCTCTGATGGTTGCAGTGCTTTTTTGGGAGGCATACTTAAGAATACCGGAAGCAACCTGATGATATCGTCCAAGAGCCGCCGGGTGGTGATTGAGGCTGATGAGTTTGACCGCTCGTTCCATCATCTTACTCCATTACGCTCAGTCATTACTGCTGTAGATGCCGATCATCTGGATATATACGGGACATATGATGCTTATGTTGAGAGTTTCCGTAAATATACATCTCTGATCAAGCCGGGAGGAGACCTTGTACTGCATGTAGGTTTGACAGAAAAGATAATGCCTCAACTTCAGAAAGGAGTCAACCTCTATACCTATGGTCTTGATGAGGGCTATTTCCATGCTGCCAACATCAGGGTCGGTAATGGCCAACTCAAGTTTGACTATGTATCACCGCTGGGCAGCATTGCCGACGTCGAGTTGGGTGTGCCTATACCTGTCAATGTTGAGAATGCGGTGGCAGCAATGGCCATGGCTCAGCTGAGTGGAGCCTCGGATGATGTGATACGGGAGCGTATGGCAAGTTTCCGCGGATGTGACCGCCGTTTTGATTTTCATGTAAAGAATGCGGACAAGGTCTATTTGAGTGATTATGCCCACCATCCTGCCGAAATAAAGCAATGCGCCCTGTCACTGCGTAAGCTCTATTCCGACCGCAAGATAACTTGCATCTTCCAGCCTCATCTGTATACCCGTACCCGTGATTTCTACAACGAGTTTGCAGACAGCCTCTCACTGTTTGATGAGGTGTGGCTGCTGGAGATATACCCTGCCCGTGAACTGCCTATACCCGGAGTTACCAGTCAACTGCTCGCCGACAATATGCGCCCCGGCGTATGCAAGGGCATCATATCCCGAAACCAGGTACCTGAATTGGTCAGGTCCGTCAAGGATAATGTCCAGGTTCTTGTCACTCTGGGAGCCGGCGATCTGGAGGATTATGTGGAAACAATAACAGAGATACTCAAATAAGGTGTTAAAGAAGATACTCTCCATACTATCAGTTGTCCTGTTTGCCGGATATCTTTTCTATTCGGTGGCAGGCATGTCAGACAGGCATGAGGATACCCGTCTGTGCCAGGGAATTGACCTGCATATAACAGACAGCCTCAATTTCTATCTGATAGATGAGAATATGGTTTTGGGACTGCTTCAGGAACACATGCTTGATCCGGTCGGCCTTCCGTTGAATCAGGTCAGGCTGGATGATATGGAATCGGTGCTTCTGCTTCATCCGCTGATAGGAAAGGCAGACTGCTATATGACAGGCGGAGACCTTCTCCGGATAAACATATCGGGCAAGGTTCCGTTAGTGCGTGTACTCAACAATAGAGGACAGGATTTTTATGTGGATAGTCATGGCGAGATACTGGTGCAGCATTCTCTTGCAGTACAGCTGCCGGTAGCTACCGGTTACATAGACCGGAGATTTGCATCCGATGAACTGCTAAGGTTGGTGCGTGCCATTGATGCTTCAGAATTCTGGAAAGCCCAGGTGGAACAGATTGATGTAACAGAAGACGGCGAGATAAGACTGGTTCCCAGAGTGGGGGATCATCTGCTGATACTGGGTAGTGCCGATGATGTGGAGAGGAAGCTTGAACGTCTGATGAATTTTTATGAGAAGGGGCTGGACAATATAGGTTGGAACAAGTATCGTTCCATCAGTGTAGCCTATGATAATCAGGTGGTGTGTAAGAAACGATAATTATAATAAATGGAAACGGACAAAACTATTGTTGCCATTGAACTTGGCTCATCCAAGATTTCAGGCGTAGCAGGGCGCATAATGACGGACGGCTCTCTGAAAGTATTGGCTTTTGCCAGCGTGCCGTCATCGTCATGTATCAGACATGGAGCTGTCTATAATCTGGACAAGACCGCAAATGCCATTGCCGAGGTGGTAGAAAGGTTGAACAGCATTCTGGCCACAAAGATTGAGAAGGTTTATGTGGGTTATAATGCCAAAGGACTCAGGTCTGTCATCAGCAAGGTGGAACACCAGTTTGAAGAGGAGACGGTGGTAAGCCAGGAGGTGATTGACGATATGTTCCAACAGTGCAGTGAAATTGAGTATGACGGCTATGTAAACCTTTTCCAGGAGTCGCAGGAGTATATAGTTGACAATAAGCGCGGAACCGAAACGGATCCCATCGGCGTAGCCTGCCGCTCACTTGAGGGCAGTTACCTGAATATTCTGCTCAAGAAACAGGTGGCCGATTACATTGCCCAATGTTTTATGACGGCTCAGGTGGAGATAGTTGACGGTTATGTGGCACCGATGGTCCAGGCCGACGCAGTGCTTTCGGATGATGACCGTCAGCAGGGATGTGTTCTGGTTGATTATGGAGCAGATACGACAACAGTATCCGTTTATAAGAACGGTCTGTTACGTTTCCTGCGCGTAATACCGTTAGGCAGCGCCCTGATAACGCGGGATCTTTCGGCTATCCTCAAGATAGAACCTGATCAGGCTGAACAGCTTAAGTGTACCTATGGACTCTGTAACCTCATCGGATCCAGGGATGAAGCCGAAACCATACTGCTGAATGACAAGAAGGTTTCGCTCAATGAAATAGGAGAGATCATTGAGGCCAGAAACGAGGAAATATTACGTAACGTCTGTTCCCAGATAAAGGCATCCGGTTACAGCGATGTGCTTTATGCGGGAGTCGTACTGACGGGTGGCGGTTCGCAGTTGCGTCAACTGGATCAGGCATTCAAGGATCTGATGCCCTCCATGCGCCAGCCTCGCATTGCCACAGAGCCGGCCTGCGGTGTCTCTTGGGCAGAACCTCGCTGGAAACGCGGTGACGGATCGCAACTGGCGCTGCTATCCGTAATGGCCAAGGGAGATGAGAACTGCTGCGTTATGCGCAAGATGGATGAGATTGACAACCTTGCTCCCGAGGAGGAGATGAATATCGTTCAGGGCAGCTTGTTTACCGAGGACGGTGAAAGTGCTCAGGAGGAGCGTGACCGCAAGGAAGAAATGGAGCGTCAGGAGGCCGCTGCCAAGAAGGAGGAGGAAGTAAGGAAAGAAGAGGCCGAAGGAAAAGAAACAAAGAAGAAAGGACCCAGCGTATTTAAGCGTTGGTATGACAATTTCATGAATATGGGAGAGAGTTTCTTTGATGACAAAGAGGACAAAGAACACAACTAAAGTTATCAGATAAGACTATGAACCAGGATATTAAGGATTTTGAGGAGAATGAGATCCTGCCGTTTGACTTTCCGACGGAGTCGCGCAAGATAATCAAAGTGATCGGTGTCGGTGGCGGAGGCGGCAATGCTGTAAAGAACATGTATCGCGAAGGTATCCACGATGTGGTGTTTGTTATCGCCAATACCGACCAGCAGGCACTTGCAGACTCCGAGATACCCATTAAACTGCAGTTGGGACGCCAGACTACCAATGGCCTGGGTGCCGGAAATGACCCTGAGGTGGCGCGTAAGGCCGCCGAAGAGAGCATAGAGGACATCAAGGCTCAGTTCAAGGATGATACCCAAATGGTTTTCATAACAGCCGGTATGGGCGGCGGAACCGGAACCGGCGCAGCTCCTGTGATAGCCAGATGTGCAAAAGAGTGCGGAATGCTGACTGTCGGAATAGTTACCATCCCGTTCAAATTTGAGATGCGCCCCAAAATCAAACAGGCGCTTAAGGGAGTGCGTGAGATGTCACAACATGTGGATGCCCTGCTTGTCATAAGCAATGAAAAACTGCTTGAGATTTATCCCGACAAGAGCGTGGCTACCGGATTCAAGCATGTTGACGAGACTCTGACCACGGCTACCAAGAGTATTGCTGAGCTTATTACATGTCACGGTATAATCAATCTGGATTTCCGTGATGTCAAGAAGATATTGAGCAAAGGTGGCGTAGCAATAATGAGTACCGGTGTGGCCAAAGGTGAAAACCGCGTGAATCAGGCTTTTGATGCCGCACTCAAGTCTCCGCTTCTGTATAACAACGACATCCATAAATCAAAGAAGATACTCTTCAATATCTATCAGAGTACACAAGCTGAACATCAGCTCATGCTGGATGAGATGAATGAGGTCCGTCACTTTATGGATAAGTTTGAGGATAAGAACATAGAGGTAATATGGGGCCTTGCAAATGATGATACCCTTACGGACGAGGTCAAGATTACGGTGCTTGCTACGGGATTCGGCATTGAGAGTATCCCGATGATGGAAGATGAAGAGGAGACTGACAGGGTGATAGAGAATATTTACGGCGGCCGTATCAACAAACGTCAGCTCTATCTGTATGAACTGTCCGATGACGACCTTGATAATGATGCGCTTGTAGATGCCATTGAATCATCTCCGTCATACCTGCGCAATTCCGTAGGACTTGCCGAAATAAAGTCCCTTAGAGCCTAATCAAATACAGCCTCAAGGACTTGGATAGACTTGAGTACCGGGAATGCCGGAACATGCAGTCTGAACCAGTTGTTGAGTTCGTTGAGTAACAGTACGCGTTCCTGACCGGTCAGGGGCGCGTCTTTTATATCATCAAAACCAGACGTCATAAGCAGATGGAGCTTATATGACAACCGGGAATCTATCCAGTCGGAGTGTGTGGGCTCAAGATTGCTGAAGCATCCCTCTCTCAGGTCCAATACACATCCCGGGCTATAGTCATCGGCATTGGGGCATACACCGGTGTACGATGCTGTGCCTATCATGAAAGCTATGTGGAAATTGGCATAACTGCCTTCTGCGGCTTCATCCAGCCATCTGACAGATTCCGATATATAGCGGAACAACTGCGGGTTATCCTGCTCACCCTTAAGTGCGTAAGTCAGGAATTCCGACAGGAACAACGCTATGGCGCTTTTAAAGGGATTTCCGGGTATATCGCTGTACGGTGAGCTGTTCTTTATATCCTTTATGTGCTGGAGTGATTCGGTGGGAACAAACTCAGCCTGGAACTCCAACTGTGTAAGAGGCTGCAGCAGCGTGTTCCGTGCGGCGTTCTTGCTGTTGCCCGACAAAAACCATATAAATGGTACCATACCGTGCCGGTTGGTAAATATATGGGCTACACTTGTCCTGTCGTTATGACGGACCGAACCTATCATTATACCTCTTTCAGGTTCCCACATATGAGAGTCAGGCTTTTGTCTTTGACTTAGCGAAGATATAAAAAAATAATGGAGAAAGTTTGCCGTTTGGAAAAATGTAACTACTTTTGCATCCGCTTTATAGGGCAGCCTCCAAGAGGCTACCGGAAAGGATGGCGCGTTCGTATATCGGCTAGTACTCAAGATTTTCATTCTTGCAAGATGAGTTCGACTCTCATACGCGCTACAAAGTGATAACAAATAAATAATTGATTTATAATGGCAAACCACAAATCAGCCTTG
>JAEEGL012382050.1_pt1 | contig 13808 bp, 12 predicted proteins | sample 9134231 | NCBI WGS metagenome assembly JAEEGL01 (sample SAMN16246548, study PRJNA631951) | gut metagenome | biome: gut microbiome; feature: rumen; material: fiber-attached | host: Bos | place: Iran: Karaj | collected 2018-10 | reverse complement strand
GGTAGCCGCCATATCAGTCCGCCTCCTTTCCCAGGCCCGTGAAGTCGTCCAGGGGCAGCACCGTGTGCATATCCCCGTCCTCTCCCTGAATGATGACCTTGACGTCGGGGAACACCTGGGCGATCATCTCATAGTACAGCCGCTGCCGGGTGATCTCCGGATACTTGACATATTCCTCGTACAGCTCCCGGAACCGGGAGGCCTGACCCTCCGCCTCCGCTATGCGGGACTGCTTGTATGCCTCCGCCTGCTGCAGGATCTCGTCCGCGTCCGCGTCCGCCGCGGGCAGCAGCTCGTTTGCATATTTGTTTGCGTTGTTGATGGCGGTCTCCGCCTCCTGCTTGGCGGTCTCCACCGCCTTGAAGGCCTGCTGCACCTCCACCGTGGGCGGCTCCGCGTCCTGCATGGCCAGGTTCACCAGGGCGATGCCCAGGTCCTCCTCCTCCAGACGCCGGGAGATCTTGTCCTTGATGGTGGCCTGGATCTCGCTCTTGCCGGTGGTGATGACGTCGTCCACCTTGTACAGGCCGATGGTATCCCGGATATAGCTCTGGCAGAGCATTTTCAGAATCCCCACCGGGTCCTCGCTGTTGTACAGATACTTCACCGGGTCCACCACCCGGTATTCCACGTAAAAGTCCACGTTCACGAAGTTGAAGTCCACGGAGATCATGACGCTCTCCTCCTCCACGCTTCGCCCGGTCTGCAGGTCGTAGCCGATGGCCAGACCCTGCACCGCTTTGGATACGATGGTCTTCTTCTGGATCAGGGGCAGCTTGAACTTCAGGCCGGAGGAGCTGACCACGCTGGGCCGCCCGAGGGTGGTGATCACGGCGAATTCATCCTCCTGCAGCTGATACACGGAGCCGAAGATCAGCGCCGCCGCCACAAGGACCGCCGCAATGATGAGGATCCATTTCGGCTTCATCGTTTCCCTCCGCTGATTTTGCTCAACGGGGATCGGTCCCGCGGCGCCGTTCGTCCCGGCGGCCTTCTGCTGCTTCGTCTTTCCCGACGCGATATAGTACACCGCGGCGGCTGCGACGACCAGCAGGATCGCGATCACAGTCATGTCCTTCTTCCTCCTTTAGCCGGGCTGCGCCACTTCGGACGCGGGCCCGCAATAGTCTCTGCCCCGCTGCGTCACATAGGCGCAGACAAGGTAGCTGTCCCTGTCGTCTCCCCGGAGATCGGTCCATTCCAGCACGGACGCGCCGGTGACCCGAGTGAGTTCGGCATATGTACCGTCCCCGTTCTGCCGGTAAATGATATATCCGCGGGCCCCGGGGACCTTGTTCCAGGCGAGCCGGTTCGCGCCCTGCCTGCGCTGCACGCTGAGCCCCGTCACCTGCGCCGGTGCCGTGATATACCGGATATCCAGATCCACGGAGCCGGTGACGCCTGCGGCCGTGCCGCCGCCGGAATACTGCCAGTATTCAAAGCTCCCGTTATACCGGGTCTGCACCACCCAGTTCGCCAGCCAGACCGGGAAGCCGCCAGCCTCCTCCAGGGCCTGGGCCACGCCCTCCTCCAGCATGCCCTTTCCGGCGTACACGCCGGCGGTATAGCCCCGGGCCTCCACGGCCCGGCAGAATGCGGCGCAGATGCGTCCGTGCTCCTGCCCCTCCAGCTCCGCCTCATACAGGCGGCCCACCAGGTTCCCGTCCGGCGTGGAGGCGATCTCATAGTCCAGGATCACCGGCAGGGTCAGGGAATAGGGCTGCAGAGCCCCCAGCACGAATTCGGCCTCCTCCAGGGCTTCCGCCTCGTTCACCGCCTGGGAGAAGAAGTATACCCCCACGTCCAGGCCCGCTTCCATGGCGCCCCGCATGTTTGCGGCAAAGTTCAGGTCCAGGTTCAGGCTGCCGTCGCTGCCGTAGCCCCGGTAGCCCAGGCGGATGAACACGAAGTCCGTCTCCGCCGCCGCGGCCTGCCAGTCGATCTCCCCCTGGTATCTGGCCACGTCGATCCCTCTGCCGGTGGCGATCGCCTGCTTTTCCCAGCGGGCGTACAGGGTCCGGTCCATGGTCCTGGCGATCTCCGGATCAAAGTCGACGGTCAGGTCCTTATCCGTATACCAGCCGATAAAATCCCAGCCCTCCCGGACGGGAGGCTCCGGCAGGGGGCAGGGATCCCCCCAGGCCACCAGGATATCCGGCACCTCGCTGCCGCCCCAGCTGTCAAAGCTGATGCGCACGATCTGGATCCAGCGGATATACAGGCGCGTATCCCCGGTGAGGGGCGCGGTGAAATCGAAGGGGACGGTCAATTCCTCGTCCGCATACCAGCCGCCGAACCAGTATCCCTCCCGCTCCGGCGCCTCCGGCTCGGGGATCGTGCCGCCCATGGGCAGCAGGAACTCGGGATACACCGCTCCGTCCTCCGGCAGCTCATGGCCGGCGGCGTCATGTATCCCGTCCAGGATCGTCACCAGGCAGGGGGGCATGATCTTCAGCACCCCCGGCTCCTCCGTCAGCACCACGTTGGGCGCGGTATGGAGCTTGGCCCAGCGCAGGGGCCTGCGGGAGGCGCTGCGCAGGGTGATGAGGGGCCTGTCGAACACAGTAACGCAGCCCCGCACGCCGGCGCCGCTGCGGCTGCCGGTGAGGGTAATGCTGCCGTCTCCCGCGATGGTCAGATCCCCCAGGGCCAGCACGCCGTAATCCGCGCCCTCCGCCAGGCTCTCCCCCTCCAGCAGGAGGACCAGGTCCCCCTCCGCATAGATGGCGGCGCCCCGGAAGCTGCCCTTCACCGCCGCAGAGCACAGGCGCAGGATGCCGGACTCCGGATCATACTCCGCAGTGCCCTGCTCCAGCTCCAGGGTCCCCCCTCCGCTGATCTCCACGCCCCCAAGCCACAGCCTGGGACGCCATGCAAGCCGCTCGGCCCCATGAAGCGCCAGCAGGCACAGCAGGGCAAGCAGCAGCAATACGAATCTGTTTCTCAGCTTTTCCATGGTCTGATTATACAGGCAGCCGGGCATTCATGCAAGTGCGGGGGAAAATTTCCTTGCCGGGAAAAAGAGGCGTGGTATTTTTCCGGGAACTATGGTATGATGAAGTGTAATGAAATATCCTGCGAAATCTGCCAGGTAAGGAGGTCACTTCCTTGTCTTCCCAAGTCACGAACTATCAATGCCCGGCGTGTACCGGACCGCTGCAGTTTGACCCCAAGACAGGAAAGCTCATCTGCGAATACTGCGGCTCGGAATTCGATCCCAAGGAGATAGAGGCCCAGTACGCCCAAAAGGAGCAGCAGGCCCAGGCCGCCAAGGCCAAGGCGGACGCCCAGTACGCCCAGGCGGTGGCCCAGATGCCGGAGGGCTCGCCCTGGACCGAGGCCGAGGCCAACGGCCTCAAGGTATACAACTGCCCCTCCTGCGGCGCGGAGATCATCTGCGACCAGAACACCGCCGCCACCAGCTGCGTCTACTGCGGCAACCCCAGCGTGGTGCCCGGCCAGCTCAGCGGCGGGCTGAAGCCCGACTTCGTGATCCCCTTCAAGAAAACGAAGGAGGAAGCCCTTGCCGCCCTGAAGTCCTTTTATAAGGGCAAGCGCCTGCTCCCCAAGGCCTTTACCGAAGCGAACCATCTGGAGGAGATCAAGGGCCTGTACGTCCCCTTCTGGCTCTTTGACGGCCGTGCGGAGGGGGAGGCGACGTACAACGCCACCACCGTGCGCCGCTGGGACGAGGGCAGCTACCGGGTCACGGAGACGAATTACTATTCCGCCCAGCGGGCCGGGACCCTGAGCTTCGACCACGTGCCCGTGGACGCCTCAAAGAACATGCAGGATACCTATATGGAGTCCATCGAGCCCTATGACTACGGCGAGCTGCGCCCCTTCTCCACCGCCTTCCTGCCCGGCTTTCTGGCAGATAAGTACGATGTGGACGCGAAGGAGAGCGCCCCCCGGGCCTCCGAGCGGGCCAAGCAGACCCTGATGAACGCCCTGTCCAACACCGTCACCGGCTATACCACCGTGAGCCTCCAGGGTGGCCGGGCGGACTTCTATCCCCGGAAGGCCTCCTATGCCATGCTGCCGGTATGGATGCTCCATACCAAGTGGAACGGCCAGGACTACTATTTTGCCATGAACGGCCAGACCGGCAAGCTGGTGGGGGACCTGCCCTGGTCCAAGGGAAAATTCTGGGGCTGGCTCCTGGGGATCTGGGCCGGCGTTTTTGCCGTGCTTGAGCTGATCACCCAGCTGCTTTGAGCGGAAAGGAAGGGAATGAAATGAAAAGACGCTTTTGTCTCCTTCTGGCGGCGCTCCTGCTGCTGACCGCCTGTCTCTCCCTCCCCGTTCTTGCGGATGAGGAGGAGCACGGGGTCATGGACAACGTCACGGACGTGGCGGACGTCCTGACCTATGACGAATGGAGTGAGCTGAACGCCCGCACCGAGCGCATGACCGAAGAATACGGCTGCCATATCGTGATCCTCACCTGGGATGAGATCGGCGAGGGTCTGACCGCGGACGAGCTGCTCGACCACGTATTCAACTATTATCAGCTGGGCTATGGGCCGGACCGCAGCTGCATCATGCTTTTCCTGAGCATGGAGGAAGGGATCTTCCGCATCGACGCCAACGGCTCCGGGTACGATCTCCTCGACAGCGAAAAGGAGCAGGAGCTGGAGGACGTATTCTTCGGCGTTGAGGACAGCGCCTGGTATCCCTCCTTTGAAGCCTATCTGGACAAGCTGGAGGAATATCTGGCCGAAGCCCGGCAGGACCAGGATGCGGGCAAGGACGCGGCCTCCGGGACGGCCGCCGCCGAGCCCGAGACGCTGGACAATGTGACGGACGCCGCCGGGCTCCTTTCCGACGCCCAGCGCCAGGAGCTGAACAACAGGGCCGTGAGCCTGTCCAGCCAGTACGGGATCCAGGTCATGATCGTCACCGTGCCCTCCATCGGCAGCTACTTCGTGGAGGATTTCACGGAGGCGGTGTTTGATAAATACAACCTGGGCGCCGGTTCGGACCGGAGCTGCATCATGCTCCTGCTGAGCATGGAGGACCGGGATTACGACATCTTTGCCCACGGCTACGGCAACTACGTCTTCACGGATTACGGCAAGGAGAAGCTGGCGGACAAATTCCTCCCCAAGCTGGGGAACGACGACTGGTACGGCGGCTTTGACGCCTATCTGGACGGCTGCGATGAATTCCTGGCCCTGGCGGCCCAGGGGGAGCCCGTGGACGTGAACAGCGGCTACGGCAGGATGGGCGCCGGCCCCAAGACCGTCATCTGCCTGATCGTGGCCTTCTTCCCCGCCCTGATCGCCGCGCTGGTGATGAAGGGCAAGATGAAGACCGTCCGGGCCCAGCAGGGCGCCATGGAATACGTGGGGGACGAGGGGCTTGAGCTGCGCCTGAAGGAGGACCGGTTCCTGCACAGGAGCGTCAGCCGGGTGCGGAAGGAATCCTCCAACAGCGGCAGCCGTTCCGGCGGCACCAGCGTGAATTCCCACGGCAGCTCCCACCACAGCGGAAAGTTTTGAAGACCCTGCTCTGGTATCTGCTCCAGTTCACCTGGGGCCTGCCCCAGAACCTGGGCGGGCTGATCTGGTTCCTCATCTATCTGCGCCGGCCCCATACCCGCTGGCACGGAGCGGTGGTCACCCGCATCCGGCGCAGGAATTTCTCCGGCGGCTTCACCCTGGGGATCTTCATCTTCCTCACGGAGCCCCTGAGTCCCCGGGAGGAGCAGAGGCTGCTGGCGCATGAGTACGGACATACGGTGCAGTCCCTGTACCTGGGCCCTGTGTGGAGCCTGGCCATCGGCCTTCCCTCCATGCTCTGGTGCAATCTTCCCCCCTTCCAGCGTCTCCGCGCCCGCCGGAACATATCCTACAGCGCCCTGTACTGCGAGGGCTGGGCGGACAGGCTGGGACAGAAGCACACGGGAAAAAGAGAAGCATAGGACCGTTTCGGGCGGAAATCCCTGTCATCCAGGGGTTTCCGCCCGTTCTTATGCCCCCAGCAGCAGGGGCTGGAGCTGTCGCCCCTCCAGGGCCGCTTCGATGGTATCCGGCAGGAGACGGTAATCCGCCGCAAGGCTGGTGGGCTTGCCCGCAGGGTCGTCCTGGCGGAAGGGCACGAAATAATAGTGCTTCCGGTTCAGCAGCAGCCCGATGTTCGCCGCCCCCGCCGCCAGGCCGTCGTTGGTGCTCACCGCCAGCACGACGGGCCGGGCGTTGCGCAGATGGGCCTTGCAGGCGAAGGTGACGCTGGTATCCGCCGTCCCGGCGGCCAGCTTGGACAGGGTGTTTCCGGTGCAGGGGGCCACCGCCAGGATATCCAGCAGCCCCTTGGGCCCGATGGGCTCCGCCTCCTCCAGGGTCAGGATGGGTCCCCTGCCGCAGATCTCCCGCAGCTCGCCCCGGAAGCGGTCCGCCGGACCGAAGCGGGTATCCGTCCCGGCGGCAGCCGGGGAGAGGATGGGCGTGACTTCATACCGCTGCGCCAGGGTCCGCACCACGGGCAGCAGGGCGTCATAGGTGCAAAAGGATCCGCATATCCCAAGTCCCAAACGGATCATACGACGTTTTCCTCCTTGACGATCCGGTCTATGGAGGCCTTCAGCACCGCCGCCGCGGTCTCCGGCGCGGTCCGTCCCGGCAGTCCCCGGCAGGGCAGTACTCCGGAATCGTCCCGAAAGCCGCCGGGCGGGGAGGCCAGCTCCAGGCAGAGGGCGCCCTCCGGCGCCTTCGGCAGGACCGGCGCGGGCACCGTGTTGAAGATATAGTCGAACCCCGCTGCCTCCTCCGGGGAGTCCAGCGCCTCGCAGCCCTCCGCCTCTGCCCAGGCAAGGCTCTCCGCCCGGCGGGCCCACACCGTCACCCGGCAGCCCAGGGCCCGGAGCCGGGGGCAGAGACAGCGGGCGATGCGCCCGTACCCCGTCACCAGCGCCCGGCTCCCCCACAGGCTCCGCCGGGAGGCCCGGATCGCCTCCCCCAGCGCGCCCTCCGCCGTGAGCACCGCGTTCATCACCTGCACCGGCTCCGGGGCGTAATAGTCCCGGAGCTCAAGCTCCGGCCACCGGCCCCGCAGGGCGCCCGCCAGCACCCGGCTCCCAGGGGCCAGCCCGCCCAGGCGGGGATCCGCGCCGGTGGGCAGGGGGAACACGTACCAGTCCGCCGGAAGCCCCGGCCTCCAGACGGGGGTCTCGTGCCCGTCCCGCCGCAGCAGCTCCCCCAGCGCCTCCTGCCGGGCGTCCCCGGGGACCATGGCAAAGATCATGCCGATCACCTCCGGTCCAGTATACGCCGCCCGCCGGGGGGAGGTGAAAAACGCCCGGACCGGCAGGCAGCGTGCCGCTGTCTGCCGGTCCGGGAACACCCTTATGCGCAGATATCCGCCCAGGTCCACTCCAGGACCTTCCCCAGCTCCGCCGGGGAGATCTCCACGTGGCAGCCGATCTTTCCGGCGCTGAACACGATCGTCTCCCGCTCCTCGGCGCTGCTGTCCAGCACCGTGGGGAAGTGCTTTTTCATCCCGATGGGGCTGCAGCCCCCGTGGACATAGCCCGTCAGGGGCAGGAGCTCCTTCTGGGGCAGCATGTCCAGCTTCTTCTCCCCCACCGCGGCAGCCGCCTTCCGCAGGTCCAGCTCCCGCAGGACGGGCACCAGGAACACGTAGTGTCCCCCGGACTTTCCCACCGTCACCAGGGTCTTGTATACCCGCTCCGGCTCGATCCCCAGGAGCCTGGCGGCCTCGCCCCCGCTGACGGCCTCCTTTGCCGGAAAGCCGTGGGGGATGTACGCCGCCTTCTTCTGGTCCAGCAGGCGGGTCACGTTGGTGCGGATCTCCTGATTTTTGCTCACAGTCCCAGATTCAGGCCTCCGGTGAGCCGGGACATGTTCTCCGTCTTGGCGGCGTCCGCCTTCCGCAGGGCCTCGTTCACCGCGGCCACGATCATATCCTGGAGCATTTCCACGTCCTCCGGGTCCACGGCCTCGGGATCGATGGTCAGGCTGAGCAGCTCGTTCTTTCCGCTCACCTCCGCCTTGACCACGCCGCCGCCGGCGGTGGCCTCATAGGTCTGCTTCTCCAGCTCCTCCTGCATCTTCAGCATTTCCTGCTGCATCTTCTGGGCCTGCCGGACCATGTTCATGTTCACGCCGCCGGAAAACCCGCCGCCGCCCCCGTAGGAGCCGCCCCGAAACGCGCCCTTTGCCATATTTCCGTCCTCCTTAGAAGCCAAATTTATTGATCAGATCCTGTGTCGCCGCGAAGCGGTCCCGCACGTTCCCGTCCGGGTCCAGCATCCGCAGGGGAACGGGTCTCCCCGCCAGCTCGGATGCGGCGCTGCGGATGTCCTTCAGGTTCTTTTCCACCGTCTGCCAGGCTGTATCGTTCTTTACCGTGAGGATCAGCCCTTCCCCGTCCGTCTCCGCGGAAACGTTGCTGGGATTTGTCAGGAACATCACGTCCCCGATGAACATGCCCTGTTCCTCCAGCTTTCCCAGCACCTGCGCCCAGCTTGGCACGCCGGCCCTAGTCTCCTCCGGCCCGGGCTCCGCCGCCTTCGCCGGGGGCGCTTCCTGCTGCGGCGTCTCCTCCCGGACGGGCCGAGGCGCAGCCGGAGCCTGCGGGGCCTGCTGCGGCGCGGCGGCCGGTGCGGGGAGAGCCCAGGCGGCGGGGCGAAGCCCGCAGAGCTTGACCAGGCACAGCTCCGCGCTGAGCCTCCGGTCGCTGCTCCTGTCCAGAGCCGCGGCGCTCTCCTCCAGCACCTCCAGACCCGCCAGAAGGCGGGCGGCGTCCGTATCCCGGCTGAGCCGGTCCAGGGCGGAATCGCTGAAGCCGCCGGACATGAGGCTCGCCCCGGTATCGGGGGCCACGAAGCGGAGAAGCAGGTCCCGATGGAGGCTGGCAAGCTGCTCCAGGACCCCGGCCACGTCCTTGCCCCCCTGGTACAGGGAATCCAGGATCCCCAGGGCCGTATCGCTGCTGCCCGCCTGCAGGGCCTCCAGCAGGCGGCAGATCTCCTCATTTTCCGCAAGACCGATGGCGGAAAGCACCCGCTCCCGGTCTATCCGGGCGCCGGAGCACTGGTCCAGCAGGCTCAGGGCGTCCCGCAGGGCGCCGTCCGCCAGACGGCTCAGCAGTCCCGCCGCGTCCTCCTCCAGCTCCAGGCCCTCCGCCCGGGCGACCTCCATGAGCCTGCCCCGGATGAGCTCCGGCGGCACCCGGTGGAAGGAATACCGCTGGCAGCGGGACAGGATGGTGGCCGGGACCTTGTACAGCTCCGTGGTGGCCAGGATGAAGATCAGGTGCTCCGGAGGCTCCTCCATGATCTTCAGCAGGGCGTTGAAGGCGGGCTTGGAGAGCATATGGACCTCGTCCACGATATACACCCGCCGGCGGGCGGCCACGGGGGCGTACACGGCCTCGTCCCGGATGGCGCGCACGTCGTCCACGCCGTTGTTGGAGGCGGCGTCCATTTCCGTCACGTCCAGTACGGCGCCGCTGTCGATCCCCCGGCAGATCTCGCATTCGTTGCAGGGATTGCCCCCCACCGGGTTCAGGCAGTTCACCGCCTTGGCCAGGAGTTTTGCGCAGGTGGTCTTGCCCGTGCCCCGGGTGCCGGTGAACAGGTAGGCGTGGCTGGGCCGGTCCGTGAGCACCTGCTTTTTCAGGATCTCGGTGATATGCTGCTGGCCCACGACCTCGTCAAAGGTCCTGGGCCGCCATTTTCTGTACAGTGCCTGATACATTGAAGCATGACTCCTTAGAATAGAAAACGCCCTGGGCGCAGGGCAGAACCGCACACCCGCCTTTGACCGCTCCGATCCGTCCGGTATCCCTGCAGCCGGCTCGGAACCGGCTGCCTCGCGGCACACACAGCGCACCGCTTAATGCTGCTCGGTCTCCCGCCTGACATGGTTCACGGGGCTGTATTGCGCAAGACCGGTTCGTCATTACTGCTTACAGGGAGCAGGCGACACATCAAGAGGGCCGGGGGCGGGAATTCATCCCTGCTGTAGCGGATTGCAGGTACAGGGCACCGCTGACTCCCCGACTAGTGCGGCTCTGCCCCGCGCCCAGGGCGGGACAAGGCCAATCCTTATGCATTTTACAATACTTCCGTCCGGGAATCAATCCCTTTTTTCTTCCGGCCCGGACTAGCCCATGAGAATGGCGGAAGCGAACTGGATGGCGGCCACGATCAGGAAGGCGATGAAGCCGCCGTTAAGGAACATGGTGCGGAAGGCCGCGCCCGGGGTGCGCAGCCTGTCCTCCGGCCGGCGTACGCTCAGCTCCCGGCGGCGCAGGATGAGCAGGGCGATGCCCGCCCCGGTGCCGCAGATGACGAACAGGCCGAACGCGCCCAGGCCCAGGAACGCCGGCAGGTCCCGCAGCACCATATCCGCCGCCTCCGGGCCGACAGGGACGCTCTGCAGGCTCTCCAGGTCCGCGTCCTGCAGCAGCAGGAGCGGCAGCATGGAGCCCACGAAATTCACCAGGATATGCAGGATGACGGAATACCGGAGGCGTCCGGTGCGGGCATAGATGCTGCCGAACAGCAGCCCCACGCCGAAGGCATAGAAGAACTGGCTCAGGTTGCCGTGGCACAGGGCGAAGGCCAGGGCGGAAAACAGCACGGCGCCGGGCGCGTCTATGGTGCGCATCCGGTCCATGAGCAGCTTCCGGAAGATGATCTCCTCCATCACGGGGGCCAGCACCACGGCAAAGAGGCACACGGACCACAGATCCAGCCGCTGGATGAAGTCCTCCAGCGGGTTTTCTATGCTGCTGCCCAGCAGATCCCCCAGCAGGGAGTTCACCCCCGTGCCCAGCAGGTTGCAGGGATACAGGATGCCCATGCACATGAGAAAATAGATGGGCAGGGCGGTGCCGTCCCCCAGGCTCCGTTTTTCCGGATATGCCGCGGGCGGCTTCGGCAGGACAGCCAGCAGCACGGGGAACCCGACGAGATACATGCATACGAAGGACAGCATGGTGAGGAACCAGCCCTCCCGCAGCAGCCTGGGCGCCAGCAGACCCGCCAGAAAGACGGCCAGAGTCTGGGTCAGGATGGAAACGGTCAGAAAGGCGAACAGGCCGAGACCGAGCCGGGACCAGTGCCGGCGCAGCAGCCGGGATACGTCTGCGTCCATGGGGCATCCTCCTTGCGGTAAGGTTCAGGCAGAAGGGACCGCCTGCGGCCGCCGTAGTCCGGCTGGCAGCAGGCGGTCCCGGGAAGCTCGGATCATTCCGCCGCGTCAGTTGACGACGCGGACGATGCAGGTGAGGGTCGTCTCCTTGCCGTCCGACCCCTTCACCGTGACGGTGATATTGGCGGTGCCGTTGCCCACGGCCTTGACCCGGCCGTTGGACTCCACGCTGGCCACGCCGCTGTTGCTGCTGGAGTAGGTGACGGCGGCGCCCTCCGGCGCGCCCTTGACCTTCAGCTGGAACACCTCGCTTGCGGCGCTGTGGATGGTCACGTCCGTATGGCTCAGGCTCATGGAGGTGCTGCCGGAAGTGCCTTCACCGGAGGTGTTGCCGCTGCTGCTCGCAGGGGCGTATCCCTTGACCCGGACGATGCACTCCGCAGTGACGCCGCCGGCGGTGGCGGAGACGATGGTGTTGCCGTGGTTCACGGCGGTGACGTTGCCTTCCTCATCCACGGTGGCCACGTTGGGATCCTCGGAGATCCAGATGATCTCGCCCTTGTATCCCGCTGGGGAGACGGTGGCGACCATCTTGAAGGTATCCCCGGGATCGGACAGGGTGAAGTCCGAACGGTTCAGCACCACGGAATTCACCACCGGCGCGGGCGTGGGCGTAGGCGTGGGAGAGGGAGAGGGGGTCGCGGGGGGAGCGGTGTGCACCGGCGTCTGCTCGGGATCCGGGGTCACGGTGGTCACGCCGCTGCCGCCGGGGGCAGCTGAGCTTTTGGAAGGGCTGGCCTCCGGGTCCTTGTTGTTCAGGCTCTGGGCCAGCAGGATGGCCACCGCCAGAACGATGACGATCAACGCGACCAGGCCGACGATGACCTGCCACTTGGTGTTGTTGGACGAGGTGCTCTTCCCGTCCCGGTTTTTCTTTGCTCCGCAGTAGGGACACTTGCCGTATGCCGCAGAGTACAGCTTGTCACATCGCGGGCACTTGACTTGCTTGAACAGTGCCATCCGTAACCCTCCGTTCCATGCTTCTCCGCTTAAGACGCCCCGCATAACCGTAGTCTTTTCCCGGAAAGCATCGTTTTATGTTCTATAATAATACGCTATATCTTGCCTCTCGTCAATCGTTTTGACGAAACTCCTCACAATTTGTTGACGAAAGTCCTGCCGATTTGTTCCCCCCGGATATCCCGCTTTTCAACGGTTGCGGCAGGAGGCCGGATGTGGTATGCTTCCCGGTAAAGGAGGGATACGGACGTGGAAACTGAGCGCAAGCCGGACCGGCGGGAACTCATTGCCGTCGTGCTGCTCCTGTGCCTGGGGGCGGCGCTGCGTCTGGCCCTCCCGGGGGCCTTTCCCCCGGGCCTGAATCAGGACGAGGCCTCCACGGGCTATGACGCCTGGGCCCTTCTCACCGCCGGGACAGACCGGAACGGGGACGCCTGGCCGGTGCTGTTTTCCAGCTGGGGCAGCGGGCAGAACGCCCTGTATGCCTACCTGCTTCTCCCCTTCTATCTTCTCTTTGGCCGCAGCGTTGCCGTTCTCCGGCTCCCCGCCGCCATCCTCGGCGTTCTCTCCCTGTGGCTGTTCCGGCGTCTCATGCGCCGGAGCATGGGCCCGGCTGCCGGGCTCTGCGCCCTGGGGCTCCTGGCGGTCTGTCCCTGGCATGTGCTCATCAGCCGCTGGGCGCTGGAAAGCAACCTGCTTCCCTTCTGCCTGCTCCTGGGGACCTGTCTTCTGGACCGGGCCCTGCGGGACCGTCCCGGCTGCCTCATCCCCGCCGCCGGGGTCCTGGCCCTGGGGCTGTATGCCTACGGCACGGCCTTTTTCTTCCTGCCCGTCTATCTCATCCTGGGCTGCGTCCTGCTGTTCAACAGGCGCTTTCCCCTGCGTCTGTTTATCCCCGCTCTGGCCCTGTTCCTGCTCCTGGCCCTGCCCATCGCCCTGTGCCAGCTCCGGAACGCGCTGGGGCTGGAGGGCGTGCGCATTTTGGGCATGACCCTGCCCCGGCTGACGGAGACCCGCCAGGCCGCCGCGGCCTCCTTCTCCCTCCGGCATCTCCGGGAGCTGGGGCGGCTGCTGTGGACGCAGTCGGACGGCCTGCCCTGGAACAGCGCCGGTCCCTTCGGCCTTCTGTGGGGAAAGCCGGGCCTGCTCCTGGCCGCGATCGGCCTGGGCTTCACCCTGGTCCGCTGCGTCCGGCGGCAGGCGGACGCCGGGGAGCTCCTGTGCCTGTTCGCCCTGGCGTCCTGCCTCTTCTCGGCGCTGTTCATCCAGATCAACGTGAACCGCATCAACATCCTGTTCCTGCCCCTGGTATGGCTCCAGGCCGCCGGCCTGCGGGGTCTCCTGGGGCTGCTGCCGGAAAAGGGCCTCCTCCCCGCCGGGGCGGCGCTCTGCGTCCTCGCCCTCCTGGGGAGCCTGGCGCTGGGCCGGTACTGCCTCAGGCAGCAGCGGGCCGTGCTGGAGCCCGCCTTCCATACGGGGCTGTGCGAGGCCGTCGCCTTTGCCGCGGAGAGGGACGGGCCGGTATGGATCACGGACGAGGTGAACATGCCCTATATCTACGTGCTGTTCGTCACCGGTCCGGATCCGGAGGAATTCCTGAGCACCGTGGAGTATGCGGACCCGGACGCCCCCTTCCGCCGGGTGCTGCGCTTCGGACGCTGGCGC
>JAEEGL011633212.1_pt1 | contig 13808 bp, 9 predicted proteins | sample 9134231 | NCBI WGS metagenome assembly JAEEGL01 (sample SAMN16246548, study PRJNA631951) | gut metagenome | biome: gut microbiome; feature: rumen; material: fiber-attached | host: Bos | place: Iran: Karaj | collected 2018-10 | reverse complement strand
CAGATTGACATTTCAGTAACACCTCCTTACCGTATCCGTATAAGAAACTGCCTAAATGGGCAATTGTTTACGTTTATTCATTAGCATACCTAAGTAGTATATCCACACAGTAGCCTTTTGTCAACACATTTTTGAAATAGGAAATAAATTTCCTATTTCAAAAGCGCTCCGCTATGGATGCGCACAAGGCGCGAGAATGTCGCAAGCGACATTCTTTATCATCTGTTACAATTCTGCGAGTATTTCTTTGGCGATATTCCCACAGACTTGGTGAAAGCCTTGAGGAAATTACTGTAATCGCTGAATCCGCATCTGTCACAGACCTCGCTGACGCCAATACCTTCAGCCAAAAGAGATTTGGCAATGGATATTCTTCTGGCAGTCATGTACTTGTTAATGGTGGTGCCTGTAGCTGCCTTGAAAATTCGGCAGATATAGGACTCACTGATGTAAAAATGTTTGGCCAGATCCCCTATGCTTACAGGATACTGAATATTGTTATTGAGATATGAAAGGATGGCATCCACCTGCTCGTTGTAGGTTGCAGGCTTATCACTTCCCTTATCGCTGCGCTTATCGTTGATAATGCTGTTTATCATCACAAAAAGCTCAGTGAATGTGGCTCTCTCCAAGAGGTCATGTCCATAACCGTTACTGGTAATGATCTTATTAATAAAATAGAGAAATCTTCCCTGCTGATCCTGAGAGAGACTCAGCTTGTGAAAAAACTTACTATCCCTGTCCTGGAAGCAGGCATCGAGATTGGTCTCCTGGCTTGAAATCCCACGCATATACTCAGGGTCAATCATGATAACGATTCTCTCATGAAGTTCTTTATCAATCTGTGTAAGATAATGTGAATCGTACTGATTGATCAGGAAAAGATCTCCCGGCTCAATATCATAAACCTTATTATCTATAAGAAACTGTTTGCCACCCGATATGGAAAAATACACTTCATAGCAGTCATGAATATGCATTTCCATGGCCTTTTCATCCTTATAAAGATGGGCAACGGCAAAGTATTTGTTCTCCATGCTTGCTGCCATGGCATCTTTACACGAATTTAACTCTTTCATTTATCACCTTTACCGGAGCAGATCAGATTCCCGACCTGCTCCGGATATTTCCTGTTCTGTAGATTACTTGCACAGAGCATATGTATCGCGAGCGATAGCAAGCTCTTCATTTGTAGGAACAACAAGAAGCTTAACCTTTGAGTCAGCACCCTGGATGAACTTCTCCTCGCCTCTTACCTTGTTTGCCTCTTTGTCATAAGTTGCACCAAGGAATCCGAGTCTGTCTATGATAAGTCCACGGGTAAATCCGCTGTTCTCACCTACACCTGCTGTAAAGCAGATGGCGTCAACTCTACCCATAGCTGCTGTGTATGCACCGATGTACTTGGCTACTCTGTAAGTAAAGGTATCAACGGCACGGATTGCATTCTTGTCACCTGCAAGATAAGCATCCTCAAGGTCTCTGAAATCAGATGAAAGATCATTTGAAAGACCAAGGACACCGGACTTCTTGTTAAGAACGTTTGTAACATCAGCAACTGTAGCGTTCTCTTTCTTCATGATGAACTCAACTACAGAAGGATCGATATCACCGGTTCTTGTACCCATGATAAGTCCCTCAAGAGGAGTAAGGCCCATTGATGTATCAACACACTTGCCTCCGTCTACAGCTGAAAGTGATGCGCCGTTTCCAAGGTGGCAAACGATGAGCTTAAGATCCTTAGGGTCCTTGCCAAGAATCTCAGCAGCGCGCTTGCTTACATAAGAATGGCTTGTTCCGTGGAAGCCATATCTTCTGATTCCGTACTTCTCATAATATGAATAATGAAGTCCATAGAGATAAGCATACTCAGGCATTGTCTGATGGAATGCTGTATCAAATACCGCAACCATAGGAACACCGGGCATAACCTTCTGGCATGCTCTGATACCGATCAGGTTTGCAGGGTTGTGAAGAGGAGCAAGATCAGAAACATCCTCAATTGCCTTGATAACTTCATCATCGATAACAACTGACTTTGTGAACTTCTCACCCCCGTGAACGATACGATGTCCAACAGCTCCGATCTCATCAAGTGCTACAACTCCATTCTCGCTGTTTGTAAGAGCCTCGATTACAAGCTCAATTGCTCTGTTGTGATCCGGCATTGGCTCTACCTTGGTAATCTTGTCCTTGCCTGCAGGAGTATAAACGATCTGGCTTCCGTCGATACCGATTCTCTCGCAAAGGCCCTTACAGATAACTCCCTCTGTCTCAGAGTCGATAAGCTGAAATTTCAGTGATGAACTTCCGCAGTTAATAACTAATATTTTCATTGTTACCCTCTTTTCTTATATAGTTTTGAGTTTTTCTAATTACTTGCATTATAATTGTATCAGTGTATAGTTTACTTGCAAGATATAAATTGTACAAAAATCGGACATTTTTGAAAGCGTTTACATCCGCATGAACACTATAGGTATAATAGCAGAATTTAATCCATTTCACAACGGTCATTTACATCTTATAGATGAGTGCAAAAAAGCTCTTAATGCCGACCGCTGTGTAGTCATCATGAGCGGCGACTTTGTTCAAAGGGGCGCTCCTGCTATTATGGACAAGTTTACCAGAGCCAAGATGGCTCTGAACTGCGGCGTTGATGTCGTTCTTGAGCTCCCTGTGTATTATGCCCTCTCCAGCGCCGAGTATTTCGCCCGTGGAGCCGTGTCTGTTCTCGATAAACTTGGATGCATAGATTATCTTTGCTTTGGCAGCGAATGCGGCGATTTGGCGCTTTTGACAGATGCAGCGCGTATACTAAACGATGAGCCGGATTGTTTTAAGGATACTTTGGAAAAAGAGCTTAAGAAAGGCCAAAGTTTTGCTTCCGCCCGGGAGAAAGCTCTTGGGGCATGCTTTGAAAATGGAGATAATACCTCATCTTTCTCATCCGTTCTCTCCGACCCAAACAACATTCTCGCAGTCGAATATATTAAGGCCCTTCTTGCAAGGAACAGCAAAATAAAGCCCTATACCATAAAACGCAAAGGCGAAGGTTATCATTCCGAAGAGCTTTCCGAATTTGCCAGCGCCAGCGCCATCCGTGACTATATATTCAAGTCAACTGAACCTGATTTTTCAAATAAAATGACTCTGACTATACAGAATAATACAGATGGATTGAAAGATTTTGGAGATATGATTCCATGCGAGGCAAACGGGCTTCTTTCCTCCTACGAAGGCTCTTTTGCCTCTTGTAACGCACTTTCTGACCTGTTACACTATAAGCTTCTTGCAGAGAAAAGAAACGGATTCACAAGATACCTTGATGTCAGCGAGGACCTTTCCAACAAGATTGTTGCTGCGCTTGATAGCTTCAGCTCTTTTGACGATTTCTGTTTGTTGTTAAAGAGCAAGGACATTGCCTATTCGCGGATTTCCAGGGCTCTATGCCACATTCTTTTAAATATTTCATGCGAAAACATGGTTGCTTACAAGGCTGATGACTATACTTCATATGCACGAATTCTTGGTATGAGAAAGGCTTCCTCTGATATTGTTAAAGCCATGAAAGAGACTTCGACTGTCCCTGTTATCGGTAATCTTAAAGAAGTGAATAAGGCAGGATTCTCCGATCTTCAAAAGAGACTCTTTGATGAAACTCTTCTTTCAAGTGAAATATACTTCAAAGTCTTTATAAATGCATCTCTCAATGAGTTCAGACTTCCGCTTATTATCGTATGATCCGGACCTTATACAGAATTTTTGAATGACAGTTTCGGTTTTATTTTAATTTAAGACTTTTAGGCCTGTAGTCGGATTGAAGTAAGTTTTTTGACGTGATAACATTATAATGTATAGGTGTCGAGTTTTAATTCGGAGGGACTTTATGGGACTAGTAAAACTTGAAAAAGGCCAGATTCTACATAAAGCCGGAACTGATACTGTCGAGACAATTGAAGTCCTGGTCAAGGGAACCATAAAAATTTCTAATCAGTATACCTCCATTGAAATTGGTGTTGGCGGTTTTATTGGCATTCCGGAAGTTCCGGGCAAGCCCTATGTCTATACTTGTGAGGCTTTAGAAGAATCCGCCATCTACACATATCCATATAATTCCAGTGATGATATCCCGATTGTAGTAAGATCAAATCCTAAAATAGCTCCTATTCTTGCAGCTCAGACCATTGAAGGCGCTGCAAAGTGTTGTGCTATCTATGAAAAAGAATTCGACGATGCTCTGGCTGAATATAATCAGATTCTGTCAGACTATGCCGATTACCCTGATCTTTGCATAAAAGTCGGAGAAACTTCCAAAAAATACCCCGAAGTAGATGAACTTCTTCCTCCTGAGAGGAGCAAATCCCTGTCAGAATGGAGCTTTTCTTTCATTCGTAGCCTAAAAGATAACGATGCTACTCTAAAAAAGACCTTGTATCCTCTGAATATGGATATCTGCGTTGGTATTGTCATGAACGGGTACTTTGCCATGCATGAGATTTCCGAGGGATCACAGCAGCTTACCGAGTACAGGAAAGCTCTAAAGCAAAAGGCCGCAAACTTCATTGCCACAATGAAAGTGATCAAGGCAAAGCTTGGAGACATCGAAAAGTCCGAGGCCAGCGGTGAAAGTGTTGTTACCGTTGTAAATGCCCTTAGCACTATTCTCCTGTATGCCGGCGTTGCTCCTGAAATCTCAACCAAATTCGAGGAACAGCTGGCTGAATTCAAAAAGAACAATAACAGGTATGACTCCTCCGATGAAGCAAGGGCCCTTAGAAGAAACATCGGATCTACTTTCTATGACATTTACACTCCTGCCTTTTTAAAGAGCCTTACTGATACAAATGTACCAATTGAAGTAAAAATGTTCTTCATGTTCGGATTTGTTGACGAGGAGCTTGCAGGAGATAAAAATACAGCAATTCTCTATAACATGGCAAAGGCCTACTCTCCTGACCCGGAAGGCAAGGTTCTTACCATATATGAGTGGCTTATTAAGATATACAATCTTCATGTTGAGCCTTCCAAGAACGAATTCGACCAGGATTATCCTACTTATCTGAGGGATCAGAAAATTAACGGTGCCATAAATGAAGCTCAGATGGAGCTTATGATGAACGATCCCATAAGCAGGCTTAATTTCGAGATTCGTAATCTCTTTGCCCTTGGAAACAGGATGACCTTCGGAAGAATTTCTTCCTTTGTACCTGTATTTGATGCGCAGAATGTCCTGCGTCCCCTTGATATGGCCTATCAGACCGCCGCCAAGGTTCACGGCTATTATGACATGATCAAGGCTGTTGACTATGGTGTATTCTGCAGAACAGCTCTTTTCTCAAATGTTGAGATTGGTGTTCCACAGTTGCACTTTGCCGACGACATCGATCCATACATGATTCTTTTGCCGAATGTAGGAAGCCGTGCTTCGTTATGGCAGGAAATCGAGGGTAAAAACAGAAGAACTCCGGCCAGAATGGTGGTATCCATTTTCAACACAGAAAATACCGAGGAGTGCATGATCAAGCTCTTTGGCGAGTTCAGGTGGGAAATGTGTAAGACCGAGCAGGGCATTCACTGGAACGATGTGACGGATCCTTCGCTGACTTCAATGTACTGCGACTATCTTCAGTTCTATAAAAAGAACCCCGGACTGTCTTCTGACAACAAAGAGAAACTCCGGACAGACCTTAAGAAATACAATAACAATTACAAGAATGTCTTTATCGCAGATTATCTGCAATATGTAAAGTTCGAGGCCGCAGGCTCGCCAAGACTCAATAAGGTGGCAAGAGAAATTCTCTTTACCTTCTGTCCTTTTGCAAAAGAGCTGAGGGAAAAGATAGGCGACAATCCGCAGTATACGGAGCTTATAAATCATTACAATACCAAGATTGCCAACCAGCAAAAGCCTCTCTCAAACATAATCGTAAGACTTCAGAAAGAGGAAATTCCAATACCGGAAGAACTTTCAAGACAATACAATCATCTCAAAAAATAAGAGGGATCGAAAGATCCCTCTTTTTACTATTATCAAATTACGGATTATCAAAAACCGTCTTAGCAGGCAGCATAAATCTTCTCGATATGCTCTCTTGCAGCCACTGCATTATCAGGCTTGGTGTCCTCGAGTGTTGCATGAATAAAAGGCTTATACTCTTTAGTAAATTTGCAGATAGCTGTATAATCCATCTCGCCAAGTCCGCAGCCCATGCTCTTAATGCTATCCCCGGTGTTGACACAGTCCTTAAGGTGGATCATGCAGATCTCAGGCTTAAGTATATCCATAGCCTCTTCAAATACTTCCTGGCGCTGCTCATAATTGTCAGTCCAAAGAAGGTTTACCGGGTCAAAGATTATCTGAAGATTAGGTGATCCAATCTTGTCCAGAACCTCTCTTGCTCGTTTTGGAGTATGAACAATATGGCGATAAACCGGCTCGATTGCGATTATGACACCCATTTTCTCAGCGTAGTCAACCACAGGTCTAAGGTTTTTCACAAAGAGATCCAGAGCCTCCTGAGAGTGGCAGGCCTCTTTATCATAGTGATAGTCAAGGTTTGGAGCACCTGTCTCTGTTCCAACCATTCCTGCTCCCATTATTGAAGCATAGCGAATGTGGGCCATATATTTATCCTGATTGGCCTTAAGCGCCTTCTCATCCGGTGTAGCCAGATTAAGGTAACATCCAAGCACTGCCACATCAAGATCTGCCCTTCTGAAGGCATTTCTCATATACATTGCATAGCCCGGTGTCAAAGCATCAGTATCTGCTGTAAAGCCCGGTACTTTGGAAAGGGCAATATGCGTACAGCTAAAGCCCTGTCTCTTTATCTCCTGAAGCCTTTCCTCAAAAGGAAGTTCAACTGTATCATGAAATCTGATTCCTATCTGCATATTTAAATCTCCTAGCTGATTCTTTTTCGGTTCTAACCATATAATTTTACTATTTTTGTTCCATATTTACACCATAAAAATAACCGGATTACTTGCAAAAGCAATCCGGTTATCGTTGTTATTCTTACATTTTATTTGTTACATATTGATGAACTGTTTTGTGCTTTCATTGAGCTTATCTGTTACGTCGTTATTGGTATCCATCGCTGAACTGATTCCGGAAATCTCATCAACAATATCCTGAGAGCTTTCTGCTGACTGGCTGATGGCCTTTGTAGCTTCCTGAACAGACTCGGAAATAGATGTTACGGAATTGGACATCTCATCCATTATAGTGTTAAGGTTAATCGTCTGTTCTGAAATGCCATCAAGCATCTCGTTGATAATTTCGGCGGTCTCCTCGTATTTCTCACCGGTTCCAACATAGGAATCGTAATCGGCAAGTACGGTTGTATTGATAAACTCAAGCACCTGCATAGCATTGTCAGCAAGAGTCTTAACAGCTTCTGTCACCTCATTACTGATAACCTGAATGTTCCCGGCTGTCTGACGTGAGTTTTCAGCAAGAGAGCTGATTTCTTCAGCAACAACCGAGAATCCTTTTCCTGCTTCTCCGGCTCTGGCTGCCTCAATGGAAGCATTGAGAGCAAGGAGGTTTGTCTGGGATGCGATATCAAGAATAACCTTTGTAAGTTCGTTGATCTGTGCAACCTTCTCACTATCCTTAACCGACTGCTCCAAAACTCCTGACAGCTCCTGCATTCTGGCTCCGGTGTTATCCTTCTTAACCTGAGCTTCGTTCTTGATCTCAATGGCCTCAGCTCTGATTTCTTCGGCCTTTGCTGTACCATCCTGTACACCATCGCTGATATTGTCAGTAGCTGACTTAACATCGTCAAGCTTTCCGTTCATTACTTCCGCAGTATCGGAAACGTTCTGCATACTTGCAGACAACTCTTCCAGAGCTGCCGATGTATTAGTGATATTGTCGCTTGCAAGCTGAATCTGGTTAGTCATACTTGCCGAAGACTCTGTCAGTGTTACAGTTCCATCCTTAACATCCTTAAGAATTCCCTGCAGTGTCTCCATGAAATGGTTAAAACCGTTCTTTATAAGAACAAGCTCTGAAGAAGTCTCTGTCTCTACTCTTACTGTAAGATCACCCTTATGATCCTTGATATTTGAAATAATATCGTTGATCTCTTTTGCTATATATTTAACCTTGCGTCCTACAGTGCGGTAGTTGAGGTAAAGGAATGTAATAATAGCGAGGATATAAATAACCATAAGGATATTTACTATGGTGATGGACTGATTTGCACGAGCTCTTACTCTTTCATGACCATTAGCTTCAATGGTCTTTATGTCCTCATTAAGTATTTCAAGCTGCTCCTTAAGTACAGACAACTGATTCATCTGAGGTCCGTAAACGACTCCGATGATTGTATCTGTATCGCCAGCTGGAGCTGCAGTAATAACTTTCCTATAACCTGCACTATATTCTGCATAGTTCTCTTCCAAAAGTTTAACTGCTTGAAGCGCTTCACTACTGGTAGAATAATTATTGAAAGTCGAGACAATACCGCTTACTGCTTCATCCATCTCGTCAATACATGTCTGCATTTCCGGTACCTTCGTCTCAATCTGGCCAAGACCGGCAATTGTCTCATACATAGATGCCAGCGCAAAACCATCATTATCAAGAATACGCATATCAACTTCAAACACACGCATATCTTCCATTACGGCCTCTACAGTCTGTGCAGTGTTGATAGACGTATTTGTTATATTCATCATCTGCGTTGTTACAATCGCAATGGAAATAACAAACAGAATAAGAAGTGCCAGGTATGATAATGCGCTCATACCGGATACAGTTTTAAACAGCGGAATTCTTTCGGAATCGTTATTCTTAGCCATCTCTAATCTCCTTCTCATAGAATTAAGGATAATAGTACACTAATAATTTTATCGCTATTCCGTCCGCATGTGTTCATTTTAATGCTTTTTTAATAATCTTTTATTCCTTTTTCATCATCGCCGTAAGAATATGAACTATCATAGAATGTCGTGCATAAATCTTTTTCTTCACCAGCAAAGGCAAACATTCCAAGAAGTGCTCCTGTAAATCTTTTTCCTTTGTCATAACCCTCATCACACAGATAATATACGTTTGGAAGATCAGCCATAAGAACAGCATCCTCCGTATCTTTTACCTTAACTTTTGCATTTTCTGCAAGTAACGAATAATAAAACCTCCTATCGAGATGGTCAGTTTTCATGGTAAGTCTTATCATCTTTATATTAGGCAAAAGAGCTATCTCTTCCTCTTTTCGCCTGTCAGTATCACCTATATGCTCTTTGACAAAAATGAACAGCTTGCCCGCCTTGTTCTTAAGGCCAAACAGGACATGTGTATTCTCATCGTAGTACCCGCATATTCCTGCACACTGTTCATCTTGCAGGTCAGGAATCACCATGGTTGCAGAGTATGTGTTCACAAAGTCTTTTTGTCTTGTTAGGACAATATTTCTGGCATTTACAGACGAAAGCGGATATTTACTACCCTTTATCGCAAAGAATCTTCCAAAACCGTCCTCGCCATATGTAACAGCTCCTTCTTCAAAAGGTCGCGGAGTCATGTAATCAAGTGGAAGGCCACAGGGTGACAAACTGTCTTTCACGGACAACCGGGTTTTGACTCCTACTACTGTTTCATCCATGCTTTTTTCTAATTCCGGGAAGGGTTTTACCTGCATACATGAGGGGCCATTTAGATTATTAACGATAGGCCAGCCATCCGAAGTCCATGTAACAGGATCCAACGCTGTTTCTCTTCCAAGGATGCTGTAGCCATCACCTATCTTACGACCGCAAAGATAAACCATGTACCATCTGCCATCCGGTGTTTCAACCAGGTCTCCATGTCCACACCTTTGAATTGTGGCCCCTTCATCGTTTTGTCTCATTATGGGATTGTAGGGGCAAGGCTCGTATACGCCCATTAACTGCCTGCTTCGTGATACTGTAACCCTGTGTCCGGGGCCTGTTCCGCCTTCAGCCTGCAGCAAATAGTAATAGCCATCTTTTTTGTAAATGTGAGGGCCTTCCGGAGCTCTTTTGTTACTGCCATAATAAAGGAGCGTTGCATCGGATATCTTTCTGGTTCCGGTCTTATCAAGCTCAAAGATTCTTGCTCCCCTGTTTAGAAGCATATATCTGCGCCCGTCCTCATCATTAAAAAGCCCTGGATCAATTCCGTCTTCATCAATGAAAACAGGCTCAGAGTATGGTCCCTCCGGCTTATCCGATGAGACTACTATCTGTCTTCTGTATACAGGGCCTGTATCATTAAGCCTGTAGGTGGCAACTATGTAGAACTTTCCCTCGTAATATGAAATGTCAGGCGCCCAGTAACCTCTTCCGCCATCCAGTTCGTCAAGATATGCCCACTTTGAATTTGTAATGGCATGCCCGATAATTTCCCAGTGTATAAGGTCTCTGGAGTGAGATATCGGAATGCATGGAAAAAAGATGAAGGATGAATTTACCATGTAGTAATCATCCCCCACACGACAGATTGACGGGTCCGGAAAAAATCCGGTTCTAATGGGATTTCTGTAAAAATCCTCATAAGGGTGTCCGAATTTATTCTGCAAATAACTATCTATTCTTCGCAGATTTTCCAACTTATCATCGGATTGATTGCATGAACTGTCACCATTAGTCTTAGATAACTGCTCATGGACAATATCCCAAGGAGTAATCAGGTCTACATCTCCCTGCAGCGGATCAAGACCGCATCTGTCAACCAGGTACTCAAATATCTCAGGATTCCCTGAAATAGCTGCAAAATGAAGGGCAGTCCTATGCCCCTCTGCAAATTCATTAAGACTGGACCTTGAATATTCAACTATCCATTTAACAAGTTCGAAGTCGCCATTTAAGGCCGCCTCGTAAATCGTAAGCTTTCCTGCATCCATTATAGCTCCTTTGTTTCGGCATAAAGAAAATCAGCATAGCCGGAAGATGCGCCGGTAGTTCTTCTGCCAAAAGCATAAATTCCAATTTTAGCGCCCACCCAGGTGTGATCGGAAGGAACAAAGTTCACCCCTGTATCTTTATATTCTTCATCACCGATCTTGTAGAATATCTTAAGACACGGATTCTTACCGTTCAGAGGCTTGTGGACATTCTGGAAGTAGAGCTTTTCAGAATCCACGTTTTCGCTTAGATTGAAAACCATTTTAAAGCTTATTTCGTATCCGGTTTTCTGTGTTTTATCAAAGCAACAATCATTCGGATGATTAAGCAGCAGGTCAAGACTTAACTTTACAGTCTCAGATTTGCAATCATCATCTCCTTCAGATTCTGCAATCTTCATGATATAGGAATCCGCCTCGCGCTCAATGTACGCTGTTATATATTGTCCGCCCATCATGCAGACTCCGGCCCTATCCCCATCTTTTAGGCCGGAAAAATCCATCTTTATTTCCGTCTCAAATATCGGGAAAATCAGCTTCTGAGTCAGAACATTTGCGCTTCGCCAGACGATAGGATTCTCTTCCCCGGAGGTGTTGATTGCATTTAATCGCAGTCCATTATGTTGTTTGCCAGAAGCCATAACGGAGGTTGCAGAATTCAGCACGCCACCATAAAAATCATCTCTATGATTTCCGAGCCATTGCCATTGAAGACCGTAGCAACCATCCTTAAAATCATCGGAAGACACCAGATACGAAGCCTCACCATGTATGGTCTTTGGCTTATCCATCTCATATACAGGTTCTCCGCAGCCATCACTATCCGGATTAACACCGATAACCGGCCAACCATCGCTCCAGGTTACCGGCTGCAAGTGGCATATCCTGCCATAGAGACCACGGTCCTGGAAATGAATAAACCATTCGTCCCCATTTACAGTATCAACAAGGCCTCCCTGGTGTGGTCCGTTTATTACAGTGTTTCCGGTATGCATTACAGTTTTTATCTCGTACGGTCCATGAATATCTCTTGAACGAAGAGCTACCTGATATCCGTCCTTAACGCCTCCGGCAGGTGCCAGGATATAATAATATCCGTTTCTCTTATACACCTTCGGCCCTTCTATTGTGACAGCCGGATGCTCAGGGTTATTGCCGTTAAAAATGAAATGATCCTCAGAAATAGCCCTAAGGCCATCAGGGCTCATCTCAAATATTCCAAGAATACTCTTAAAGCCTATTCTGCTCTTGGCATAACCATGTATCACATAAGCTTTCCCATCTTCGTCCCAAAATGGGCATGGATCAATAAGCCCTTTTCCTTCAAGGATACAGACCGGTTCATCCCATTCTCCAAGAGGGTCTTTGGTCTTTACCACATAGTAACCTTCATCCGGCATTCCGTAGTATATGAAAAACATCCCATCATGGTATCTGATAGAGGGTGCCCACACACCCTCAGAATGACGGGGAATGTTATATCGCTCCTCTTTAATATTTATCAGGGCATAATTAACAAGCCTCCAATTTACAAGATCATGAGAAATCAGTATTGGAAGCCCCGGCGTGTAATTAAAGCTGCTGGCTGTCATGTAGTATGTATCACCAACTCTTATCACATCCGGATCAGAATAATCTGCAAAAAGAATTGGATTTCTGAATCGCCCATTTCCAAGGTCTGAGTAAGTTTTCATGTTTCTCTCCAAAAACGCGATCATCCGTTAGTTTCAATCTCACATGTCTTGCTTAAGAACGTATCTTCAACGATGAGGGATGAATATGGCTCACCGATGGCAACGAGTCCCTTAGCAATCATGCCGGAATAAAGCATAGCACCTTCATATTTGAGATGAGAGTTGTCGATTTTTCCTTCAGGAGCCCAGAGAGCCTCTCCCGGTGCAAGATTCATATAGTACTTCTTTGAAGCCTCATCTCCTGTTGCCTCCAGGAACTCGCGACTCATAGAGTAAAGGTCTACTACCGGGACGTCAAACTTCTCCCCGGCTTCTTTCATCCCAAGAACGTACTCTTCATGCCCGGAGAACATAAGGGTTCCCTTTTCATCAAACATCCTTCTCTCAACAGATGTTATAAATACAGGAAATGCTCCCTTGTTCCTGGCTACATTTACGAACTTACCGAGGTTTACAATGAACTCACCGTGAGGATCTGTGTATCTTGCAGGATCATTTATCTTCTCATCATTATGTCCAAACTGAATAAAGAGATAGTCTCCCTTTGTAATCTCATCATATATAGTTGCAAGCCTGCTCTCATCAATAAAGCTCTTGGTACTTCTGCCATTCACGGCGTGGTTGTAGATTACAACATCTTCTCTTGTATACCTGTCAAACGCCTGTCCTATTCCCGTCTGTGGAAATGTCGCAAACTTATTGCACGCTACAGTTGAATCTCCAGCCCAAAATATGTGTCTCATAATGCCACCTTTCAAAATAGAAAAAGAGAGAAATTGTAGCCAATTTCTCTCTTATAATCAGTGAATGATCACTCTTTAACCGCACCAACGTTAACACCCTGTACGAAGTATTTCTGCAGGAATGGATATGCAACCATGAAAGGAAGAATCGCACAAACGATAGCTGCGTAGTAAAGGGTATTCTGTGATACCTTGTATGCTGTAGTAGGTGTATCACCGTCCATGATCATAACTCTCAGCTTGTACTGGAAGTTAACGCGATCAGGGTTTGTGATGTAAATCTGTACTGTGCTGTAATCGTTCCAAACAGTAACTGCGTACATAAGTCCGATAGATGCAAGAGCTGCCTTGGAAAGAGGAAGCACGATCTTGAAGAAGATTCCCATTGGGCTGCAGCCGTCAATCTTAGCAGCCTCTAAAAGTGATCCTGGAATTCCCTCAAAGAAGTTCTTCATAAGTACCAGGTTATCTACGTTCATACCATACTTGAT
>JAEEGL010789748.1_pt1 | contig 13808 bp, 6 predicted proteins | sample 9134231 | NCBI WGS metagenome assembly JAEEGL01 (sample SAMN16246548, study PRJNA631951) | gut metagenome | biome: gut microbiome; feature: rumen; material: fiber-attached | host: Bos | place: Iran: Karaj | collected 2018-10 | reverse complement strand
GTTACATACATTATCAAACGTTCAAATCCAACTCCAAATCCTGCATGAGGTACAGATCCCCATTTTCTAAGCTCTAAATACCACCAATAATCTTCAGGTTTCATTCAGTTATCGATAATTTTTTGAGTAAGTACGTCTAATCTATCTTCACGCTGAGAACCTCAAACAATTTCTCCAATTCCAGGAGCTAAAAGATCCATAGCAGCAACTGTTTTTCAGTCTTCATTTAACTTCATATAAAATGCTTTAATTTCCTTTGGATAATCGATTACGAATACAGGTCACTTAAAATATTCTTCTGCTAAATACCTTTCATGTTCTGTTTGCATATCCATTCACCAATGAACAGGAAACTCAAATTTCTTTCCAGATTTTTCTAATATTTCTATAGCTTCAGTATAAGTAATTCTTCCAAATTCAGCTTTAGTAAATTTTTCCAATCTCTCTTTTACTTCAGGATTTATAAATTTAGTGAAGAAATCTAATTCTTGCTGAGCATTATCTAAAACATATTGGAATACATATTTTAGCAAATCTTCAGTCAAATCCATATTATCTGTTATATCAGCAAAAGCAAATTCTGGTTCAATCATCCAAAATTCTGATGCATGACGGGTTGTGTTGCTATTCTCAGCACGAAATGTTGGTCAAAAAGTATATATTTTTCCAAAAGCAGTAGCAAAGGCTTCTCCGTTTAATTGTCCACTTACAGTCAAAGATGTAAGTTTTCCAAAAAAATCATTGCTATAATTTACTTTTCAATCATCTCATTTTAAGTTTGGATGTTCCAAATCGAGTGTTGTTACTTGAAACATTTCTCCTGCTCATTCACAATCACTTCCAGTTATTATAGGAGTATGTACATAAACGAAACCTCTTTCATTAAAAAATTTATGTATAGCGAATGCCACCAAACTCCTAACCCTGAATACCGCGGAAAAAGTATTTGTTCTAGGACGTAAATGAGCAATTGTACGTAAATATTCCATCGAATGACCTTTCTTTTGAAGAGGATAGTCGAGAGGAGATTCTCAAATAATTGTAATTTTGTTAGCTTTTAATTCGAAATCTTGTTTTGCTCACTGAGATTCCACAAGAGTTCATTCAACTATCAGAGAAGTACAAATTCATAATTTACATATTTCAGCAAAGTTAGGCAAATCATCTTCAAAAACCACTTGCAAATTCTTCAAGCAAGATCCATCATTTAATTCAATAAATCCAAAAGTTTTTGAATCTCTAATTGTTCTAATCCATCAATTCACATTAATATTAGTATTTAATACAGGTTTAAAATCCTTGTAAAGCGATGAGATGCTCGTGAAGTTTTGTTCTCTTTGCATGGCTAAATTATTAAAGGATAAACTCTATCATTTTTTTAGCCATTGAAATTATAAATGCAAGAGAAATCAGTTTATATGAAATTAAAACATAAAACTGAACAAATAAAAAATATTGAAATTATTAAAAATATTGGTAATCTTTAATCGTCAAATTAGCAGAAATATGCCTATTTAGCTGTATTGCTTTGAAGGAAAGTTTTATGGCTTTCTACATAGCGATAAAATCAGACTTTATTTTTTAATAGTTTTACAATGAAAAGATTTCTTTATTTAGTAATACTACTCGTATGATTGATGGGAACATTAACAATATGAGTATCAAATGCAAATGGGACCATTACGGTCATAGATGCACCATGAGCAGCATGATGTAGTGGATTAAAATTTGATGATGGTAGCTGACACGTTATTATGCTTTTAGATCGTAATCGATGAGCAACGTCTATTAGTGATAAAGATTCAGAGGAAACATATTGATATCATTTTCAGTGGTGAAATAATCATGGATTTCCTAGTATTACATCATCATTAGACACAAGAAATAATAGAGTCGTTTGGAATGCAGAGGAATATGAAAATAAATGATATTTTTGAGAGTTTTTTCTAATCGGTACAACAACAGATAATGATTATCGGTCATGATGAATGCATTATGATGGATTACGATGATGAAGTGGAGATAACAAAAATAATTGACGATGATTATCATGAATGACAGAAGGAGAGCATGCTGATAAATTGCTTAATATACAACATAGACAATGACCATGTCCAGTTGGATATCATGTACCTAGTATATGAGAATGGAATAATTTGTTGAGATATCGAGCAAGCGCGAATAATGTTGCAAGTATATATACGGATGATACTACAAAATTGAGTAGAGTTTGATTTGATAAGAAAATGTTGAAATTTATGAACGATTTTAATATACCATCTGCTACTCGTCGTTTGCAGGATGGTCAGCTTTATGGTATTGGGGATGCATCTAGTTATGCGTTTTTTTGGTCATCATCTTTGTCTTGAGAATATGCTCTTTCTTTTGATTTGCAAAAAAAAACTGGTGGTGGTGGATGAGATGAAATAGCACGAGTTCTTTCTGCCGATGCATGAAAATATTATTTTCGTACTGAAGGTCTGTCGGTACGCTGTTTTTATGACTCTTATTTATTGCCTGAATTTACAATTCGATTCTATGATGAGGATGGTCCTATAGGATCATGAGTAGTTATAAGAGAGTGAGATACATTAAGTGAAGATGATCTTCCCAACCTAACTGGATGGGATATCGACTACCGATATTTATCATGAAATGAAACGACGCCATTTGATTTTGGAACTATAATCACGGGGAATATAATATTAAAACCGCACTGAACTAAATATATAACAATCACGTTTGATACAGATGGCTGAAGTTATGTGCCACCATTTACGGGTAAAGAATGAGATTCTGTAAATGTTCCAGAAAATCCGACAAAAGGCTGATTTAGATTTGTAAGATGGGAACCTGCGATCCCAGATACGGTACCTGCTGCTGATTTAACTGTGAAAGCTATTTGGGAGAAGAACTGATGATCAAGTTGATGATGAGGATCTTCGAATGGATGATGATCTTATAAAACAGGTGAAAATGTTTCATCAGGATCCAATAATAACACAACATCATGAACAAATAACAATGACATACAATGAAATACTCAACCTTCTTCGTGATCTACCCAAAACAATAATCAATTTTCAGATGAATTCCAACAAGCATACGAATTTGCATATAATAATTGAATTACAACTATGCCTACAATTTGAAGGGCAAATATGGGTTGAAAACTTACAAGAATAGCTATGGCAAAAATGTTGTCTCAATATGCAATAAATATTTTATGAAAAAATCCAGATACAACCAAAGTTAATAAGTTTAATGACGTATCAGATAAGTTGGATGAAGAGTACAATAACGGAGTAACACTTGCATATCAGCTATGAATTATGTGAATCAATATGCCAGAAAATAATTTTAGACCAAAGGATGAAGTAACGAGAGCCGAATTTGCAACAGCATTATCAAGAATGATTTATTGAACTTCTGACTGAGAATATAAATGAACAGAAAAATATTACACTCATCATATGGAAAAATTGATGAAAGAATGAGTTATCACAAAAAATAATCCAAGCTTGAAAGAATTACGTGGTTATGTAATGATAATGCTGATGAGAAGTGTTAAATGATAATTAAATAATAAATAAGAGAAGTCACTCACAATAAGGGTGACTTTTTTATATTTTTGATCTTGCAAGTTAGATTTTTTTATCTATCCTAAAAACACTTTACTTTATTCCCCGATTATGGAAGATTTACAGAGTTTTCAAACGTTTTTTGAATATAAGCCATGCAATGAGGAAAATCCAATTGACATTCTGGAGAATATTTTAAGTAAAGCAAGAAAATATTTAAAGCCAGAGGAGATAGAAGAAATCGTTAGAACATATGAATTTACTCGTGATGCACATAGGTGAGTTTATCGTAAATCGTGAGAACCATATATAATTCACCCACTTAGAGCTACAGAATTTTTAATGGAGATAAATCCAGATGTAGTTTCTATTCAGTCTTGTATTCTTCATGATGTTATTGAGGATACAGATTATACATACGAGGATATCGAAAAATTATTTTGAAAAGAAATTGCAGATATTTGTGAATGATTAGTAAAAGTATCAAAAGTTAGATATAAATGAGAAGATCGTGATCTGGAAACAATTAAGAAAACATTTTTGGCAATGGCCAAAGATTTGCGTGTGATTTTTGTAAAATTTGCAGATCGTATTCATAATATTCAAACGTTACAATATCATCCAGAAGAAGCAAAAAGGATAAAGATAGCGACAGAAACGCTCAAAATTTATGCTCCTTTAGCTAAAAGACTTTGACTTTATAATTATCAGTTATACTTAGAGAATTGATCTTTTCGTGTATTATATCCAGAAAAGTTTGAAGAAATTATGTTATATTTAACTAAGCAATTTCATGATTGATCTAAATTTTTGGATAAATGAATAAAAAATTTAACAGGTATTCTCAAGAAAGAGTGAATAGAAGATTTCAAAGTTTTGTGAAGAATTAAGAGTCCATTCAGAATTTTTGAAAAAATGAACAAAAAATATCATACAGAAGATGTAAGCAGAATTATGGATTTACTTGCCTTTCGTGTTGTTACAGAGACAATTACAGATTGTTACATGATTCTCTGAATTATTCATAAATATTACACTCCACTTATTAAAAAAATTAAAGATTATATAGCCATTCCAAAATTTAACTGATATAAAAGTATTCATACTACAATTTTATGAATGTTTCGTTTCCCTGTAGAAATACAAATTAGGACAAAAAAAATGGATGAAGTTGCAGAATTTTGAGTTGCTGCACATTTTGCTTATGCAGAGAGTAATGCAAGTGTAATTGCACCATCTCAACAATGACAATGGATTCAACGTTTACAACAGATTGTGGCAGACTATAAATGAGCAGAAGACAAAGAAAAATTTAAAGATGCTTTGAATATAGAAATTCTTGATAAAACAATATTTGTTTATACACCAAAGTGAGATATCAAAGAATTGCCAGCCTGATCTTCTGTATTAGATTTTGCATTTAGTATTCACTCAGAAATTGGGCTCAGATTTAAAAATGCTATAGTCAATGGCCAGATAAAACCTCTTTCTTATATAGTTAAGACTTGAGATATTATAAAAATTAATACTTTTAAAAATCGCTATTCAGCAGTAAAGCACCGGATTGATTATTTACATACTCCATCAGCACGTGGACAATTAATAAAATATATTCGTACTCAAGAGAGAGAAGCTCGTTTAGATGAAGCTATTGATGGATTAAATCAATACTTAAAAAACCTGAATCTTCCAATGTTTCGTTCAGATGCGGACTTAATTCAAAAGTTATGAGAACCTTTAGAAGTTGAGAGAAGGTTATTACAAGTATTAGATAAACAGGAGACATATTGATGATTAGTGCGTGCAGCATATCCAGATTTGAAAAAAGAAACTCAGTGAAAAACTTTAATCACTGATGCTAACTTATTACAAAAAGAATTGAAGTCCGAAATTATTTCCGCGATATCAAGCGATGTAAAATCTTCAGATGTGATAGTTGATAATGATAAGTTACTTCATTGTATGTTTTGCCCTGAGTGTAATCCTGCAATATGAGATAAGATTATCGCAAAATCGGGTCGTGATTGAATAAAAATTCATACATTAAAATGTAAGGCACTAAAGACCCTATCATATTCATCATTATTAGAGGCTCATCGAAAGGAGAGTGAGAATTCTACGAACTATATACTTAATATCCAGTTAAGGTTTTCCTCAAAAAGACTTAGTATTATAGATATAATAGCATTGTTTTCTACATTCTCTATTCCAATTTTTAAGTTTGAACTATGAAAACAAGATTGAAAGACAATAGCCAATATTCAGTGAGATATATCAAATCCTGCAAAAATTTGATTTCTATTGGCTGATCTTCGTCAAAACCATCCATGAATTGAGGTTATAAGAAAAGATTTACAATAAACATTAACTTGAATATTTCAAAAGAAATCCTATATTAAATGCAGATTTATATTATTAATTTACAATAATGGTTAGTTTAAAAGATTTGTGACAATACAAAGAAATGTATACAAAATATAAGCAATTAGATAAAAAATTAAAAAGTTTGATTATTAGAGCTAAGGAATGAAAATATATGGAAGATTGAGAAGAAAAAGATCAGGTAGTTATTGATATTTCATGAGAAATGAAGATAAAAGATTTGCATATTAACGATGAATCATTATTTACTCCAAGTAGGAAATCTGAACTTGAGAATCTGTTAATAACAGCCATTCAAAAAGCTCAGAACAAGGCTCAAGAAGTAGTAGCGCAACAGACTAAGGAAATCCTTTGAGTTGATACAAATGACTTAGCAGGTATGCTTGGTTGAGGAGGATTACCTTGATTAGGATAAAATAGTATTAGATTACAAAATAAAAAAACCTCCACTTGAGGTTTTTTTGGAAAATTATTATGTTATTCAGTTTTGTATCTATTATATAAAACATCTAAATCGCCAATTGTTACTGATTCATAATCTCCAGATGGAAGATTTTTTAGTCTTTTTTCTATATTTGCGATATCATGGTTTATGAAATTTCATGATGTAAAATGCCTTTTTACGCGACTCTTTTCATCCTTATCATCGTCATTACTATATTCTCTTCATGTTACAGTTTTATTATATTTACTCCAAGATCACAGGAATAATGGTTTAACACTTCACTCATTGATATTGAATACTTTAGAAACGACTTCAGGATTATTCAAGATACCAACATCAAAGGCCTCTTTAAATTTGTCTTGAAATGCTTTTAAAGCTTCCATCATTTTTTTAGGTAGTCTGCGCCCAGAAAAGTATTCACTCATAACAGTTCACTGAAATGTATACCATATTATGGAATCAATTTCTTTTTGAGAAATTATACCCATATCATCCCACGTTCCATCATCGTTTTTATATTTAGCGATCTTGCCAATTTCTTTTTTGCGTTCATTGGCAGTTTTTATCCATCTATAGATTTTTTCTTTATCATGTATTTGGAATCGCTCACAATATTGATTGAGTAAGAGTACCGTATTTTCTACAGTGAGAGGGGTTTTTCTTACCTCATTTGCGATTTTATCCCAAAAATCTCTTTTGTTGTTTATTTCATCATTATCGTTTCATGTAAATTCTCAGTCTCTTATATCCATTCTATTACGTACAACATTTATATTTGATAATAATCATCCACTATTGGCAACAAGAGGGTTTTTAAGTAAAGAATTGTCTATATTCTCTATATTAGTATTTAAGAAATCATCTTTTAAATTAGATAATACAGAACCTTCAGGGAAATTTTTCGAAGGAAAATCAGACTTAGAGTATTTTTCGAAATCTTTCATTTTATTTATATCCCATCGAGAATCTAATTCACTTATTAAGCTACCAATTTTTAACTCTCAATTTTTTAAATCTCACTCATGAAAATAGGATTTAACACTTTCTGAAAATTTTCAATATCATTTTTCCTGACAAAAATTATCTAGTAAGGCTGCAACATGTTGAGAATGTCATGTCTCTTTAGCTAACATACCAGGTAAAAATGACATAGTTTTTGCCCATTGATAAGTTTGATCCCTTAAATCTTTTTTACCATTCACATCCAATACACCACTTAACATATATAAGAGAAAACATTTTTGATATTCTGCCTGTTGCTCTTCATTTTTTGCCAATAAAAACATCTTTTTAAGATTAGCAATTGCTCAAGGAAATCTTGATGATTTAATAAGCCTCTTAAAATCTTCTTTTGCTAAATCGAAGTCATTATGAGTAATTTTTCCAAGTGATTCTTCCACAGAAGATTGATTAAATCGTCATTTATATGATCATTTTAATTTATCCGCAAACTGATTAGATAGAAGTCTCTTTGAAGGATTATCTATATAATCTGTACCTTCTTCTCATGGGAGTCATCTGTCTTCGTGACTACCAAAATATTTAAGTTTTCAGTTTGATCAGCTTACATTGTTTATGATATAATCCATTTCGCAAGTAGCTAAAACATCCTGTATTTGACTTTTTTCTTTTCAAGCTTTTTTAAGGTCATCTATACATTTTTGCTTATCTCTCATAAATTGATTATAATGAGCATCTCCAAGCAAAACCCTGACCCAAAGTCCAGAATTTTCTTTACCAGCTAATCAACGATAAGGAGATGATCATTTTTCTATATTAGCTAATAGTAAGGCGGCGGCTTTATGAATATCATCTTTTGATCTTGAGCTATTAGGCTTCGCTAAATCTGTGATAAAACTTTTATATGATTTTCATCATAAAATTCTCGCAAAAGGTGGCACTTGTTCAAAAGTAGTTCAAAAATCTGGATCCGATTGGAATATTTTTAAGTAGTATTCAATTTTTTTCCAAGTTTTATTATCTCTTTCATTATAGTATTCTTGTTGAAGTTCTCATAATCATCCTTTCATTGAAGGAATAAATCCGAGAACTCCAGCAAGTTTGTTATATAATCACCAATCTCAAATTAAGATATCTTCTAGTTTTTCATCTTGTGCTTTATTATATTCATCCATTTTTTTCTTGATGTTTCACTTTATAGTTTTGAATACATTTTTAACGTTATTAAAGCTGAATCGATTTAATTTCCATTTTCATCCATTTACCATTTTAAATTCATGATCTTGTCTTGCAATGGCATCTTTAGCTTCTTCTTCAGTTTGTGGATATAGTCATTTTTGTGTAAAAAATATGAGAAAATTATTCCAATCCATATCACGTTTATATGAAAAACGTTTTTTCTCAGTTTTTCAGTCTTTTCATTCTTCATCTCAATTAAATGTTGATGAAACAGTAAAAGACCTTCTAACAGGATTATATTCAATTTTATAGGTTGATTTATCATCCGACGATGCTCAGAAATATTTTACTTCAGCTTCTTTTTCCTTTCAGTCATTATCTACAATTTTTTGCATAAATTTATTACCATTCCATGTTGTTCATGAAGGAGGGAAAGAAAAGTTAGTTGTTCATAACCTACCATTCAGATTTTCTCTGAAAGAATTGAAGTCTGATTTGTCAGGGTTTGGTTGTAGCCAAACATTGTTATCGCTACCAGATGTTTTTTTTGATATTTCTATAAATTTATCCAATGTTTTTTTATTCATTTTAAATTCACCAGATTTTCATTCTAGTTTGCTTTTAAACTTTAGTTCTCATCAAGATGCAGTTCATTTGAAAATTCATTTTTTCATATTTACATCACTAATTTTCAGTTTCATCCACTGATATCATCATCCAGGAAGTTCACTTTTATTTATAGGTAACCATATTTCAGATCAATCTTCAAATTTTCATGGTCATAGTTCTTCCATTTTACTTTTGAATTTTTCTGGTGTAAGTTCTTCATTTCATTCATCACTTTCTTCTGGATTACCATCTGAATTATTTTTCATATCATCCTCTGTATTATGTTCAGTTTTACCCTCAGTATTATCTTCTATGTCGTTTTTCGTATTATCTCCATTTTCACCCTCATTTCAGTTTTTTCATTCTGCATTCTCATTACGTTTTTTCGTATTTGTATTTCAAAATAATTTTTGGATTTCTTCTTGATCAGCAGATTTAAATGAAGTAATAGGGAATCTTCTATTTATTACAAAAAACAAATAAATTAACATTCAGACATCTTTTCATTCAATTACATACTTATCTCATTGATTAAATTTTGATAAAAAGTTTAAAAGTTTAGTTTTATCTTCTATAGTAATATCTAAATTATCGATATCAGACTTATTTATTTCGTAGCGAATAGGTAAAGCATCATAAGATTTTTCTTTACTTCAAAATTGATTTATATTTTCTTTTAGTCGGGAATTTTCTCATTCAACAATAGTTTTTTGGATAGGGATATGGACAGATCAAGAAGTTGTTCCTCCAGGAACTACAATATTTACATCATTCAGTGTAATGTTTCTTTTTGTAGGATCTGCTAAATTTTTGCAGAAACTTCTGAATTCATCCAGATTTCAAAAATTTAGCTTTATAGCCTCATTTATTCAACTATCAAATAGCATTTTTAAGCGAGTTTCTACTACTTTATCGATGTAATTTTTCAACACATTACTTTCAATTTTTGAATAGTCAAAATTATTATTATAAAGTTGTTCTAATGCATCACCAATTTTTGCGTTTTTAGTTTTTACGTACTTTAAATAATATTTCCATCTCAAATCATTTAATTGTTTTTGTTTTATGTCTCCATTTAAATTTGTATTACTATTTATCGCTTGTGCTCTCCTATGATATTCTTCTCATAACTTACTTTCATCATATTTTAATTCATCATTTTCAGAAATTATCGTATTCACAGCTGGAAATGTATTTATAAATAAATTTCCAATTTTATTCGAAAGATCACCAACAATATCAATTGTACGACTAGCTTCTTTTCAAATCTCAAATGAAAGTAATTTATCAAAATCATCCCTAGTACTTGCGGGAACTGCAGGATTTGATAGGTTTGTTCCAGTTGGGATTTGATTGGTATGAAGCCTTGAATTTATATTTTCATTTTTAATATCTACTTTCTGTAGAATATCTATTGCTTTTTTTCAATCTTCTTCTCACTCTTTTCAGTTCAAATAATCCAGAACTGTCTGTAAGTATCATAAAACATTTGTATCTCAAGGTACAGCACATTCGGTATCAAAATCCGAATAAGGATCTCATGTTCAAATTTCATTTTGAACTTTATCAAAAATTTCCTCTATGAAAGCTCTCTTAATTTCATTGTTATTAATTTTACCCAAACAATCATTAAATTCCCACATCCAATTCGTATTTGTTAGCAATGCTAGGTTTATTCATTCATCTTTGATATCGTTAAATTCAATATTGGGTTTTACTTCAATTAATTTATTTATCAAACTTTCTTCTCATCTAAAATATGATTGATTAAAAAATTTATTAATTAGTTCTGCATTTCTTTGTTCTCATGCTTCAAAATCATTGAACAAAGCATTTATAGTTGATTCTAGATTTGCTCATTTTATAATATTTACAGGAACGCTTTCTCTTAAATCTATACGATTTACCATTATTATGCTAGATAGTACTACTAATATAAATATTTCAGACTAATTATACTCACAATGTAAAAATAGTCAAAAATTCACCATATATTCACAGAAAATTATATTTTCTTTTTGTAATTTTGTTATATAATATATAGTTAATAGTTATTTTATAAAAGTCAAGTTTATTTTTTTATGATATCTTCTTTTTAATATGCAAAATATTATACAGATATAGTTATTATCAAAGATAAAAGATGCCTTATAAAATTTTTGGATGTAAAGTAAATAAATATTTTCTTAATCAGCGATTAGATTTTTTTGATAAAAAATGAAATAATTTAGAGAATACTTTACTGATTGCAACATGTGTAGTAACGGATAGGGCAAAAAATAAGCGGGTTAGAGAAGTAAAACATGCAATACAAAAATGATTAAATGTAGCGATTACATGATGTGGAAGTTTTTCCCGTTGAGATTTAATCACAGAATCTGAATTTTATTCTATTTATCCAGAATTAAAAAAATATTCCGATAAAATAACGCTTCTACCAGAAAGTCCAGAAAAAAATTGATTTGATTATAGAATTTGATGAAAATCCTCCGTTTATACGAAACATTTCCTTATTGTTCAAGATTGATGTGATAATCATTGTTCATTTTGTCTTACTGTGGCAAAAAGATGACCACATATGAGCAAATCATTAGAGGAAATTATCCAAGAAATTCATGAAATTGAATCCCAATGATGAAAAGAAATTGTAATAACATGAATAAATTTAGCTGCACGATGATGTTCAAACTCTACTAAACCAGAAGAGACAAGATTCCCATATTTGCTTCGTGAAATACTTAAACAAACAACTATTCCTAGAATTAGGATTTCCAGTATGTGACCTGAATATGCAAACGATGAATTTTTTGATGTAGTTAGTGATAAAAGAGTTTTGCCTCATTTTCATTACTCAATTCAAAGTTTTTCGGATAATGTTCTTATGAATATGAGAAGACATTATTCTTCAACTGAATTAAAAAATGTTTTAAGAAAAACAAGAAAGCTGAAAAGAAAAAATCTGATTTCAATTTGAGCAGATATTATAGTATGATTTCCATGAGAAACCGAATCAGATTTTTTAGAAACATATAATTGAATTGAAGACTTTTGAATTACAAAATTACACGCTTTCCCATTTTCAGATCATACTCAAAGAGAGAAAATCCCAGCATCATTGCTTCCGAATCAAATTGAACAGAAAGTAAAAAAAGAGAGGGAAGTTAAGCTTATTTCCAAATGAGATGAAATTAGAGAAAATTTTATCAAATTAAATAAATGAACTTCCCATAAAGTTTTAATTGAAGAGAGGAGAAATTGAAAATGGAGATGATGGACAGAAAATTATATTCAAATTGAAACGGAATGAGATTACAATAGAGGAGAGATAATTGATTTTATTTTATAAAAAAGGCTGTACAATCACAGCCTTTTCTAAATTAAAAATTGGTTACTATTCCTGAAATTTTTTCTTACGAATTAGAGAATTTTCAAATTTATCTAATTGTGGAGAAATTTGATTAGGAGCAAGATTTTTAGTTTTATCATCAGAAATTGCGTTAGCAACATCAGATTTCTTTGTAGCTTCTGCAAGGGGATTTTTCATTGCTTTTGAAAGAGCAGAATCTGTCTCCTTTAAATCTTTACTCATTCTCATAAACTATAGATTATAAATCAATCAAATTAATAGTTTGATGTAATACATTTCCAAAATTATCTTTTACTTCAACATCAACACTCTCAGCACTAGTAGTAAATGTTGCCAATCTTCACTGGAATGATGTAATTACACTTCATCATACACTTACACTACCACCAGGAATTCATGATAAACGATCATCAAATACAAGTGTGATTTTGTATTGTCAATCTCCATTGTCCTGCTTTTTTGATTGTTCTGCAACAAAATATGGAGGTTCTGCATCATTAGCCTCTAGTACATCAGATATGCTAGCACTGTTCATATTTCAATTAGCGTCCATTGCTTGAACTGTGATTGTATGAGTTCCTGCAGCGAAATTTGAAAGATCAATATCTGTAGTTGATAAATCTTCAGTTTGTCTTTTATATTCTTTAGAAAAGACTAGAGTTCAATCTACGGTTATTTGTAAACTTCTTAACAAAGAGTCACTTTTAACAGAGTACATAATAGATGGTTTTGAAGAAATTCTTTGGTTAGTCTCTGGGTCTATGATAGAAACTTTAATAGCATCACTCATAGTAGGTTCCCTGTTTTCACAATATCATTCAGGTACAGAAGGGAGAATATTAAAACTTGTACTTCATTCTCATCCAAGAGGTATTTTTGCTCTTGCTGCCCATCGATTTTTAATACTCTCTAAGTCATCATTGTTAGGCATAAATGATGATAATTTCATGAAATATCATTTCTTAACCTCTTCTATAGGAGTTATAGGGCTAACAACTCACAAACATGATGCATCATATTCATACACTGTAACCTCTCCCTCAGATTCTTTTGGTAAGTTATTTGCATATCATAGAGTTGAAACTACAAACTCAGATGGAGTAGTTGAAGACGGTAATTTTCATGTAATTTTAGAAATACTAACACTTTGTGTATCAACATTTGTCATTTCTCTATTAGTAATATATCATCATTTAAGTAGTCATCATAGGAATTCTTTTAATGGTTGAGCATGAATAGTTCATCCATAAGCATTTGAATTCATAGGAGAAGCATCAGCATTTCC
>JAEEGL010488240.1_pt1 | contig 13808 bp, 19 predicted proteins | sample 9134231 | NCBI WGS metagenome assembly JAEEGL01 (sample SAMN16246548, study PRJNA631951) | gut metagenome | biome: gut microbiome; feature: rumen; material: fiber-attached | host: Bos | place: Iran: Karaj | collected 2018-10 | reverse complement strand
TTTGTTATAACGTTTTCTATGAACCCAATTTATAATGTTTATTGTTTTCAAGATACCGAAGATACTGCCGATACTTTTTTAACATTAACCTTCTTCCGAATTCTTCCATAAAAACATAGTCAGGTTGTCCATCGTCAGTAATAGGAAGCATGATTTTCAAACTCTCCAAACGACCTGTGCCAAGTTTACGGCTATAACTGAACGCTTTGCTCTGCATTCTAATCACCTGTGTGATGAAAAGACTTATGAACTCAGAATCTGTTTCCTTTAACTTCAGTCGTCTACAGTCATTACCGTAAAGAGCGGAATATTTATGATAAAAGGCTTTTCCGACGCTCGCTCCATTACGCACAACCGAAATAGAACCGTCAGCTCTGGAGTCATTATCGTTTCCGACAAAATATCCAATTCCGTTATTCATACCAACAGCAGTCACCAAAGGCGTATTTCCATCAATGCGTTCCTGGGCATAAATATCATGTCCAGAATAAACATCCGCAATATCTTTCACAACAAACGGTTCCCACTCATGAGAGTCAATCATAGACTTCCAATCCGCCTGCTGGCCATCAGCGATAGTGCATAACTCCGTAATCCGCTGTTTCACATATTCCCGGTACTGCTTTTTCTTATTAGCAATCAATTCACGGATATAATCTTCCATGAATTGAAAATCAGGATTCCCGTCATCGGTGACAGGAAGCATTATCTGCTCCCGTTTTATACTGTCTTTATTACCCATGTGTCCATAATCATATTTCCCCGAACATGTATTGGATACCATCTTTGCAATAAACTGACCTGTATATAGATTTAAACCGTCTCTATACAGCATTAATATAGAAGATCCTGCCCCGCCACGTCCCAAAAAATCATAAGGCTGATAAAATGCACTCCCATCAACAGGACTTACCGTGATACAACCAGCGGCATCCAATTTTTCGCCATCAAACAACTGACAACATTTCATAACGCCATTATTAACGCTTCCAGAAGCTACAAATGGGACAGAGCCCTCCTTATAATCGTCTTTATTTCGAGCAGCTGGACGCTTCACCGTGAATAAATCACTAATATGGAATGTTCTCCATTCCCTTTCATCAAGCCTCATCATCTGGTTTACCTCCCGCGAAAAGATACTCACGGTTCTGCATCACCATAGAAAACTCAAAACTAAGATAATCCCCGATAGCCTTCTCGAACTCATCCTCAGTCGGAATTTCATCATTAAAATAATAAAAACTGTGCAGCCATTCATCATCTGGCTCTACCGTTGACTCGACACAGAATTTTGAAGCAGCCTCTGTCTTTCCCTGCCATACATCCAACAGGTGCTGCTTCTTATCCTTTGCCGAATCGCCTTCTATTAAGCCAACATGCGCCCGAACTTCATACCCATCTTCTCTAAAATCAATAAATTTGCAAACATGGTCTTTATCATGAGGCTCATGTGCGGTAAATACTGCTATAACAGGATTAGTCCCTACACCGTAGAACGTACTGGTATTACAGGTGATAACCCCTTCTAACGTATGTTTCTTCATAATCGAAGCCTTAAATTTCTTTTCGTCCTTTGTCTTGCCTGTCATTGTAGACTGCGGGACGATTACCGCTGCCCTTGCCCCGACCGCCAACGAATCCAACAAATGTTCAATGAAAGATATTTCGTACTGTTCAGGATCAGATTTTGTTCCCTGGGAATAAGGCGGATTCATCAGCCCGACTGTCGCCCCTTTCATCTGGACCTGGGCCGGATTCTTTTTCAGGAAATCGCAACATTCCAAATTACTGTTACCATCCCGGCGTAAAATCATATTGGCTGCCGCAACCGCAAACATGTTGCTCTGCAATTCAAAACCATGCAGCTGTTTCTTTTTTATATTCTTTTTCTGTTGTTCCGTATCCGCTGCAGCCAGCATCCTGTGCATGGCCGAAATAAGAAACCCCGCTGTACCACAAGTCGGATCTAATACCGTATCATTTTGGTCAACGCCAACCAAATCACACATCAAGTCGCATATATGGCGGGGCGTAAGGATAATGCCCAACGTCTGCCCGTCCCCGCCGGAATAACTCATAAACTCACCATAGAACCGGCCTATAAAATCCTCGCTTGTCTTCTGATACTTAATATTCTTAAAGACACGCTCATACAAAAATTCTGTATAAAATCGTAATGGCGTCTTCCCTAAAACCTGATTAATTTCATTAAGCCGGAAGCTCGTCTGGAAGATGGCAAACTCCGCCAACAATTTATCCTTCTTCGCATCCGGCCCCACGTTGGAACGAGTCAGCCGACCACGGACAGCATTGAGCAATTTATCTCCGTCACGCATCCCAACAGTCTGATCCCCGGCAAGAGACTGAATCGAAAACCCGCCAAACTCTATTTCGTCCAATGCAAGAAGGATCCCGGCAACAACCAACGGCTTGTCCTGGTCTTTCAACGTCCCGTAGGTCCGTAAATACTCATGCAACTCTGCAGCATCCTTTAATATCTGTTCCGTCGTTTTTTCCGTATCTGTCTTTTCCTTCAAAACATTCCGCAGGTAATATTCGTATATATTCGCACTGCTGAACATCGTAAAGGAATCCAATTCCTCCAGTTCCATGTAACCTTCCCGGTCATCCACATATAAAGGACTAATCCTGTGATGTTTTGCATCACCGGAAATCCCTATAGCAAAAATCTTATGGAACGAAGTGTTCTGCGCTATGTGTTTTGCATAGAAAAACGCCCCGTTTACCGCATAATCCGTGACTGCTTTTACAGAAAGATCCAGTACACCATCCTTCGTATATTTTACCTGTTTTCCCAGGTCTGCTTTATCTTCAATCACAAGGACAAAATCATTAACAACCGCAACATATTCGGGATAACCGGCATTTCCCGTCCCGCGCTTCGATGCAGTCTTCAAGGCTTCATCAATTTCTTTTACGTTGCTTCCCTGGGCATCATAAGGGATATTGCAATCCCCTAATTGGGAAGCTACCCATAAATCCGTTTTAACCTCTTTTTTTGCCATCGCAGATAAGCTCCTTCTTTTAAAACTCAAATCGAAAAGGAAAAGTGTTTTTTTTATTATACACCATATCAGCTTTAGATTCTATGAAGCAAAGCATATAATTATTTTTATTATATTGATAACGTTTGTTATGTTTATAACGAACGTAATACTTTATAAGCAGCCCTTCACAGGCCGGATCACGGTCGAGTGGAGGGTTTCTTTTTTTCTTCCAACAGCGTAACACAGTCTCTCTGTTCCTCCCGCAAGGGTGAAGTGCATCTTTTCAAAAAAAATGAAGTCTAATTTTTTTGAAAAGACCCTTGCGTCGGGAGAGCCGGTGTTCCCCTTTTGGTGCGAAAAAAATCAAAAACCGGCCCCCACAGGGCGAAGATACGTGAGAAGAGAGAGGAGAACAGGATGACTTACAAAACTGACTGCAACAGACATATTAATTGCTATACAACCAATTTGGAAAGCGCAAAAGAGGAATTGTTCAGAAACTTCCTTTCCGACGTGCTGAAATCAGAGATGGCAAACGCCATGAAGCATACAAAGATTATGCACTTCCTGCGTGACGACCCCACAAAATACAGCTTTACCGACAGTAAAAACGAGTATTACAAAGGCATGATTTTTGAAATGGAGTGAGAGACAAGATGACTAATAAACAGGCACGAAACATAGCAAACTGGATGTTCCATGAAAGCTGTATCAATACCGACGGTGGAAGCTGGATTACTTACTTTGAGGAAATCGAAGAACGTTATGGCATCAAGATGGATGAAAAAAGCGCAAAACAGATAGAAGAAACTGTCCGTATGCTTTACCCGGACGCCATCCTTGACGTGTTCATTGATGAAGAAAGCATTGAACTCATGATTGGCACCTGGTACTACGAAAACGATGAAGAAGACGACGAGGACGAAAGAGAGGTCCAGACGGCATGACTGTAAAAGATATTTCCAAGGAAAGACTGGTACAGATTATAAACGACTATATAAGCAACGACTACGAAGCAGCTGAAGGCAACTATATCAAAGAGACCCTTGAAAACGTGTGCGGCATGAACAAAGAAGAAGCCGAAGCCCTCGGCCTGGGCTATATCTTTGACTGTTAAGAAGACGAATGAAAGGAGAAACGCCATGGAAACTGAAGGACGCTGGGCAGAAGAGGACAGGAAAGCATTGCGGGATATTTTAGACCGCCACGATATGACGATTTATACAAGCAAACAGGACAATGAACTGGTATCTGAAATCGAATTTTACTCAGATTTAGGCGAAGACTTCATTATGACCTTTTTCTGGGACGGCACGGCAAAGGGCTTTACGGACGGCGTACAGTCTTACAGCGAGGACTTCGACCCATACGAACACGCCTGTATGTATATCGGTATGGGTTACAGTGAAAGAAAACGGCTGAAAGTCCCTGACAGCAACGAATCCCTGATGAAGGACGCACTGAACATCAAGAAGAAACTCCGGCGGTTTGCCCAGGACCTGAATAAACATTTCAAAGGCCGTAATCTGAAAGGAGCGTGAAGCAGATGACATACAAAGACCGGTTCTTTATTGTAGACCCTGACCAGTCCAGTATCCGGGAAGGCATCGAAAAAGCATATACAAAATCCTACGAAACACTGAAAGAAGCCTTTTCAAAATACCGGGAACTGAAAAAACGCTACGGGATAATCAGTGTGTACCGCATCGAAGACGAATATGAAGAGTGCGTCAACGGGATGAACGTCCTGTTGCGCCACAGACAATATACATTGACGGAAGCCTGAATGGGAGGAGACGTGAATATATGAAAATCAGCGCAGAATGCATCCCGAGGCCTGTCCTGGCTATCGTCCAAAAAATCAAAGAAGGGACTTTTGACTATGAAAAGCATTACTGTACGGAGACTTATTACAACAAGCCTATCTTCGTCACTCCCCTCTTCGTATCCTACGGACAGATAGGATACGTCATCGGATACATGGACCACGAAATCGAGATTGACAACGATTACGGGACTCTCAAAGTATTAGACCGGAACAGGGAAACCGTATACCAGACATCATTACAGTAAAAGAGCGCACAGACAGAAAGGATGGTAAATATATGGACAAAAAGACCCAGGACATCATTAAAACTCTGAACCGTTGCAAAATTGAAGCCCGCGCCCTGGAAGGTTCTATCCAGCTCCCCGGCATAACGCTTCCCGGAAATTTGAAGCAGGGCGTCATCACGCTTCCGACAAATGAAATGAAAAAATTGCTTGATGAAGCATTAATCGTCAGCGTATCCATGCTGGAGAAAGGCACGTTCCCCTTGGTGCTGACCGCGCTGTATTACATCCGTTACACAAAGGACGGTGAAGAAGAATGAACCGTATGACGCCAAAGGAACTGACCAGCGACGAAATCAGCGTCCTGTTCCGCAACAAATCGAAAGACGGAACATATAAGCCTCTCGGCCTGTTCTACCACCGGAACGGGACTACCGTAACCGGCATCGACAACAGCACCGGGGAAGCATGGACGGAGGACTTCCCGTCAACAGAAGAATGCTTTGCATGGCTCAAACAAGAAGATGACGGCCAATTAGAAAAATGATTTTCGGTATACCGAAATTACTCTCATTTTTTTGCGTACAAACCGTATTTTTGGTATACCGAAATTACTCTCATTTTTACCTAAAAATCCGACGTAACGAAACGTCGGATTTTCCTTTTCTGTCATTACCATATTTTCAAAAATTCATTTTGCCAAACATTTTTATCCGTCATCCTGAATTTGCCAAATTATCCATCTGGCTCGCCCGTTTTTGTGTCATATTTTTCGTTGAACACGTCCGACGTGAAATTCATAGCCCTAAAATGTAAAACGGCCTTAAAAACGATTTTAAGGCCGTTCTCCGCTGTTTTAAACTTTTTAATATTAATATTCTGTCACAGCATTTCATCCAGCATCCGTTTCGCCTTATCCCGTCCGCTTTCCGTCGTAGCCGCGTAAATACCCAGCGTTGTGCCCGGGTCACTATGGCCGGCCACGGACATGACGGTTTTTAGATCGGCGCCAGACGAAAGAAGATATGTCACGAAATAATGCCGCAGCATATGCGGGGTGATACGCCCGAGTCCATGACGTTCTGAAAATTCCCGCAGCCAGTGCGAATAGGTATCCGGGTGCCCCTGCTTCCCGGTAAGTTCGTCCAGCACAATATATTCCAACGCTTCTTCCCCTGAAAGCAGCATAAGGTCACGGTTCCGGGAAGCGAGCCTTCCCTGCCATTCCAGCAACATCTTCTTCAAGCGTAATGACAACGGTATATCCCTCACGCTCTGCTCGTTCTTCAGGCCTTTTATCAGGCTTCCCACACCCGAGACCTTGGCCCGTGCCTGCCGAACATGCACCACGTTAGCGGAAAAGTCAACATCGGACCAGCGAAGACCGAGTATCTCTTCCCGCCGCATACCGGTAAACAACGCAAGATAAATAAAAATACGGTAATGATGGGGAACGGGTTCCTTCTCAAGAAGACCTGTCAGTTCGTCGATCGCCTTCCGGTCCGGCGTACTGATATGGCTTTTCGCCTTCCGGAAACGTTCCATCCGCACCGTCGGATCCGAGTCAATATAGCCTTTCTTGTACGCCCAACGGAAAACCTGTACCAAAAAAGTCTGGATACGGTGTACCGTGACACGGCTCAGCGGTTTCCCCGTCAGGCGGTTCGGTTCCCTGGACAACCTCAACGAAAACTCATCAAGCTGCCAGACCTGTATGCTGCGAATCTTTTTCGCGCCCAGGGCTTCATCTATCCGTTTTCTGATATATTGGTGATATTGGGTCGTAGCCTTTTCGTAATCCGGCCTCGCGTCCCGGTGCATATCCATAACTTCGGTAAGCGTCAGATCCCTGCGCAACCCGGCAAGGCGGAGCGAGAGGCCTTTTTGTCCCTGGGCTGCTTCCTGTATACAGGCCTTCTCAAATTCCCGGTAGATGGTATTCTCATCCTCACCGACCTGCAAGAGCCTTGTACTGCTTACACTCCTGCCGTTTGGGAGAAGCACGCGGAAATAATACTTGCGGAACAGTTTTTTCCGCCCGTCTTCCGTTTTCTCCACCACGCCCACAAACTGAATCTTCTTCAAGGTTATCTCCCCTTAATCAGGAATCGGGGCCATACGGTATTTTGTACGCCCGCCGTCCCCAGTGTTTTCGCCGTCCCGGGCAGCCGTATCCCCGTCGTCCATATCTTCCTTCCACGGAAGAGACCTTGCCCGCAGCCAGTCTTCTACCGCTGGACGGTAATAAAGAATGGCGCGCATATTATCGAACTTCAGCGTAGGAAGCCCTTCGGACAACCGCATCCTGCGGACCGTGTAAATAGAAACCTTCAAATATTCCGCCAACTGTTTTTCTGTCATAAGATCGCTCAGCCCTTGGTCCTGCTGGTTGCAATTCTGTATATTATCTTTCGCCATAATGTTCTCCTTTTTTCGCTTAATGCATATGATTATCCAACTTGGGTATTTCGCTGTAACGCTTAGTGCATTTACAGATGACCATCCCCCGTCCGTCATCATAATACCCTTCCCCGTGACAGATGGGACACCTCTTCCGTGTAGGACCGATATATTTCACCCACATCAGGTCTGCCAGGAAATTCTGAGGGACCGTCATAAACCGTTCCATGGTCTTTTCTTCGAGCACCTTTTTTGTATAACGGGCAGCCGCCTCTATCAGGTCGTAAGGATCCACGCCGTATTCCCGGACCAGTTCACGGAACACCGCCTTAGCCGGCTCCTGCATTTTTACCGGCCTGGGGTACTCCTTCATGAATTTTTGGAACAACGGTTCTATTTCGTTTTCGTTTTTTAAATTATTTTTATCATCATCCATCCATCCAACCATTGACGTTTTTACTTCCGTAACAGGACTTTCCTGATGCAAAGACGTGCCCTTCGGAATAACATCGTCCGGTTTATTGTTTTCTTCAATAGCACGCGCATTCGCGCGTATTACATTACAGTTAGTATCTATAGCACTCTTTAAACTACTATGGTTATAATCTGTTGGATGGTTGGTTAAAACCTTCTCTTTCTCTAACTCTAACTCTATCTCTTTATGCTCGTTACATTTTGTTACATCACTGTTACAATGTAACGGTTCTTGTTCGCTGCAATCTCCAAAGTCCAGCTCTATTGCCGCTTCAGATACGTTTTTTACCTTTTGACTTATATTATTTCGCTGCCGCTTATCAGTAATTTCTCTCATTAAGCCGGTAGAGTTATCCACAATTTCTTCTTTTGTGACGGCCATGTTACATTTTGTTACATCATTGTTACAATGTAACGCTGTTTTATTGTCTAACACTTCAGGACCGGCTCCCGGTGTGACTTCAACGCTAATCTTGACTTTTTGATTATTGTTTTCGTCGGTTTCGACTTTTTGATTATCACCCTTTCCGCGCTCCAGAAAATGAGAATCATCCACAGCAACGGATTTTAAAAGGTTTCCTTCGTTATTATTATGTTTCGCACGAGATCGCCTTACCCTTTCAGCCGATTCACTTTCCGATCCGGTCATCTTTATCGCGTCCGGAAGAAAATAATCGCCATTATCGCAATCTTCCAAAAGGTGAAGCATCCGTAACATATTGACCGTCATCCTAACTGCATTGACGTCTTCGTCAAGGACCAGTGCCAGTTCTTCTTCCGGTGTCGATTCCACGCCGTCAAAATAGATGACCCCCTCTGTTTCCGTCGAAATCGTCAGCATCTCTAAAAATATCAGTGCATAGACATCACCGCCCGGAAGCTGCCGCATCTTCTTTATCGTTTTTTGCTTGAAAAATTCTTTCCGTAATTTCAACCAATAATATCTTTTTGGTTTTGGCTTCTTATTTTCTTCCGGTTTCTTATTGTCTTCCATGAAAAAAATTGCTCCTTCCTGAAATGACTACCCTGAACTATTCACCAACGGCACCCTGCTTGTTCACCACACTTTTCGGTACATCTTCTTCGACGACAAGCTCCAACGGATCACACCCAATCATAGCTGCCATGCGGTAGATCGTTTTCGGAGCCAGGCTCCGGCCTTTCCGCCCTTTCGATATGATTTCATTAGAAAACCCGTGTTCCCGGTAAATCTTCATCTTCGGCTCGCCTGTTTTTAAGACCATCAGGTCCATGAGCGAATCAAACAACTCTGCCTTAATACGCATACCATCCCTCCGTTTAAATGAAATTTTGAAAACCAATGAGCATTGCCAAAAATATATTAACATTATTTTACGTTATTGTCAATACATTATTCATATTAACGGATTTTTATTTTAGTGACTATTGGTTATTGTTTGATTTTTGTTTGAACGGTAAAAAGTCCTCATTTTGTCAATCTAAATTGAATATTATTAGAATTTTCCTGTACAGTTTTCTACAGTTTTCAGGAGGAATAAAACTTATAATTGTATTGACAATAACTATTTTATTTATTAAAATAAGGTAAACCATAAACCGAAAGGAGAAGAACACAATATGAGAACAAAACGAAGTGCTGCAGATATTCCAGAAAACCTGAAACTATGCAGCATGTATATACGCCGGCTTCGGAACAGTTACAAATTAAGCCAGCAAGACTTCGCAAAACTGCTTGGCACATCCGCCACCAATATCTGTTCCATAGAAAGGGGGCAACATATCCCGGGACCAATCATCATCACCAACGTAACAAGAACCTTCGGCGTAAGCGCGGACTGGCTACTGGGTCTTTCTACAAACAACACAAACAGCGAAACGCTGATGAAATCAGAAGAATTCATTTTAAACATCCGTGGAGAAGGCTCTGATATTCTCAGGCAATTTCCCACATATTTAAATAGGACATCACGCTTTAACACTTACAATCAACAGACACGAAAAGATATCCTTCTATACACGACGATCCTGAATACCGGGGATAAAATTTTTAGCAGCAGAACCGACGCGGAAAACATACTCAAAAACTGCCTGGAAAACACAAACCAAAAACCGGGCTTTTTACGGGTAGACCGCTAAGAATCTTGTTAATATAGGGTACTCCCTAAATTTGTACGTACTTTTTGGGCCTTAATGTAAATCTGGGTTTCGGACTTTAATTGATTTACAGACTGGCAAGCAACTTCTGAACCTAAATTTACAATGATTTTTTTCTTCGTTCGGCAAATTAACCAAAAATCGTTTTAGAGCCGTTTTTAACATGGCAAGGCATACAAAGTATCGGGCCGCCTTATAAAAAGCTCATATAAACGATTTTGAAACGTCATAATTTTAGGCTGATCATCTAAAATCCGTCATTATGGAAAAACGGTTTTTTATAAAAGGAGGAACCTATTTTGAAAATCGGATACGTCCGGGTTTCCACGGTAGACCAACATGAAGACCGGCAAATGGTCGCTATAAAAAACTGGGGAGCTGAAAAAATCTTCGTAGACAAACTTTCCGGGAAGAACATGGAACGGGACGGGCTGAAAAACATGTTGGACTTTATCCGGGAAGGCGACACGTTATGTGTCCTTGAACTTTCCCGTCTGGGTCGCAGCCTCCCCGACCTGATCAAAATCACCGATGAGCTGCAGGCAAAAAAAGTCGGCCTGGTCATCCTGAAAGAAAATATTGACACCAGTACGCCGACAGGAAGGATGATTTTCTACATGCTGGCGGTCATCGCCCAGTTTGAACGGGAAACCATACTGGAGCGGCAACGGGAAGGGATCGAGCTGGCCAAACTGAGGCACGCTTATAAAGGAAGGCAGCCGCGCACCCTGCCTGAAAACTTCGACCACTATTACCGCTTATGGCTGGCCCGCAGCATGAGCCGGTCACAAATTGCCCGCGAACTGAAGATTTCCCGCCCCGTCCTTCTCAAACTGATGCGACAATACGAAGAACAAATTAAGAAAGAATCGGCTATGGAAACAAGCCAGACCAAAGCCGGCCTGGCCGAATAAAAAGGAAAGGACCCTGCTACTTATCGCAGAGTCCTTTTTTTATTTTCGGACGTTCGGCTTCATCTCTTTTCCGGCAGTCCTGTTTCTTTCAAAAGGCTTCTTCTTTCTTTCCGTCCGGGTATTATGAAACAGCTTTTTTATCGCCCCACTCTGTTCCTGCACCGGCATATTGCCTTCCGCGTAATCATACCCATTCAGTTTTATACCGTTATGAAGCCTGGCATTGTTTACCACGACGGCATCGCCACTGATATGGGCTTCACCCCAGACAAAAGAATCCATGACGACGGCCCTGTCTTTTACCGTCGCATTCCCAATCTTCGACTTACCACACACCTGGGCGTCCCCGCAGATATAAGCGGTACTTAATACCTTTGCTTCATCCATGACAACAGCATTCCCGGTTACAAGGGCATGCTCACCAACTACTGCGTTCCCTGTCACCACCACATAACCGGACACCTGCGCGTCTTTTTGGATTTTTGCCTGTTCCATGACGGTAGCGCGCCCGCTGACGACTGCATTATCGGTTACACATGCATCTCCTGTGACCAGTGCGTCATGGGCGACCCAGCAATCCCCTTCCTGCGAAAGGTTCTTCTCGCTTTCCACGAAACCGCCTACCCTTCCTGCCGGGATCCCATGCACCGGGATATCCCGCAAGGCCCGGATCCGGTAATGCTTCTTCCCGAACATGACACAGGCTGCTTCATCCATGGCCAGTTCATACTTCTTCTCTACGTTTTCCACGACAATATTCGTATAACCGTTCTCACCGGCGCTTCTTTTTGCTTCTTCCAACGTATCACAATACGCAAGGATGTTGATTTTATATCCGGCGAGGCTGTTTTCCACAGGAATCATATTTTCTTTTCCTTTAACCAGAGAAGGACGAACCTCGGAAGAAACAATATCATAGCCACGGTTCTCCGATAAACAGGCAAATTCCACATCCCTGACACGGACATCCAGACCATACTCTTCCTTTAACACTTCCGCAAACTTTTTTCCATCCAAAATAAACGTAACATGCTGTTCATGAAACAACGACCGGCCATACATATCACTGGAATAAAACTCTTTATCCCCATAAAAGAACCCGGGAATCTTTTCATGATTACGGAACTTATGGTCAAACCGGATATCCATTTCTCTATTCTCTCCATCCGGATGTCCATATACTGAATACCCATACTCTTCTTTTGTATCCGGAAGCACCAACCCATTCCGGGCCACGGAATCCTTGCTGTAATCCAACCATTCCGCATGCAGTTTTTCAGACAATGCCTTATCCGTATCTGCAATGCGAACCACAATATCCCGCACGGCTGCCTTAAATTCTTTTTCCATGCCATCCGGTGCAGAAACCTCTACGCCGGAAACAATCAAATCGTTATCCATTGCACTACCCTGCTTGGTCTTATATCCGGCGAGGCTGTTATCCTTTTGTTTTGTATATATCGCATATGACGGGACATGCCTTCCGTCTTCCGTTTCAACCCTATGCTTCATACTGGGACTAATATAACAAATATCCTCGATACGGCTTTTTTCCGGTGCCGGAGCTGCGGATAACGCCATCTGTTCCGAGTCATGGACACCGGTGTCTACTGTTTCCGTAAACGCAATTTCTTTCGTTTTGAAATTCCTGACGACCGCATCACCCGTTATCCTCGCATCCCCTGCAATTACAGATTGCTCGACGGCGGCATCCCGGTATATGCGGGCCGTATCCTGGATCTTGCTGTGCGACACATGGGCGTCGCCATATACCAAAGCTTTTCCGATCACAACAGAATCATCTACATTTGCTTTCCCCCCGACGCCCGCGTAACCGGCGACATAAGAATCACTTACAACAGCTTCCCCTCCGACAGCACCGTTTCCGCTTATGGTACTGTTTAATACAGCAGCGTTTTCCCTTGCCATTGCACGGTCACTTAAAAACGCGTTTTCCAACCTTGGCGCATGATTTTCAATGGAAATAACCGACGATTGGCCTTTTATCTCCGAATTGCGGACTTGCAGGCCTTGCCCGCCTACTATGTTCGCGTCATCAGCAAAGACCGAATTTACTAATTCCCCTCCGTAACGGATATTGGCGTTCCCGGAAATATGGCAACCAAGGATCTTCCCGTCGTAAAAATTATGTACCCAGGCATTATCAAGGATTTTTGATTCTTCAATGACCGACCGCTTACCATCGACAAACCCTGTAATATAGGTATCCTTAACCTGTATATCTCCACGGACCATGCCGTCCCCTTCTACCCGTGAAATCCCATAAACGATAGTCTCTTCGGCTGCGCCGGGAGAACCTATCCAGCAATCTCCTTCATGGGAGAGGTTTCTTTCTGACTGGATATATCCTCCCAACATCCCTTTCCGGACGCCGGGATGAAGATGACCGGAATCGTTCGGATCATACATGAAGTCTCTCAGGGCACGGATGCGATAAACCCGTTGGCCGTCTATTTCTTTGTAATCATTTTTTAATAATTCATATTTATTTTCCATATTATCAGACCCCTCTTTCTTCTGTAATTTTAATTATAAAACAAAAGTCCTTTATCCTTGCACGAAACGCAGACGGAGCGCGGCTTTCAATATAATCTCTATTATATTTATAATCTTCATTATTTTTATTATGTTTATAACGAACGTAATACTTTATAAGCAGCCTTTCACAGACCAAATCGCGGTCGAGTGGAGGGTTTCTTTTTTTCTTCCAACAGCGTAACACAGTCTCTCTGTTCCTCCCGCAAGGGTAAAGTGCATCTTTTCAAAAAAATGAAGTCTAATTTTTTTGAAAAGACCCTTGCGT
>JAEEGL010049871.1_pt1 | contig 13808 bp, 10 predicted proteins | sample 9134231 | NCBI WGS metagenome assembly JAEEGL01 (sample SAMN16246548, study PRJNA631951) | gut metagenome | biome: gut microbiome; feature: rumen; material: fiber-attached | host: Bos | place: Iran: Karaj | collected 2018-10 | reverse complement strand
GATAGGGCCAGCAGCGGCGCAGGACGCTCAGCCAGTCCCCCGGGGTCCCGCCGGGCCCGCCCGCCCCGAAGAGGCGGAGGAAATAGGCCAGCGCCTCGGCGGGCTTGCCGGTGATGAAAAAGATCCAGGACAGGGCGATCATCAGCGGCAGGTAGATATGCCCGACGAGGGGGTGCCGCTTCAGCGCCCGACCGTAGAACAGGCGCTCGCCCATGATGAGCAGGAACATCATCAGTCCCCACAGGACGTAGTTCCAGCCCGCCCCGTGCCAGACGCCGGTGAGCAGCCACACTGTCAGCGTGGCCAGCACCATGCGTCCGAAGCCCCGGCGGCTGCCGCCCAGGGGAATGTAAACGTAGGTCTTGAACCAGCGCCCCAGGGTAATGTGCCAGCGGCGCCAGAACTCCGCAACGCTGGTGGAGCAGTAGGGATAATCGAAGTTTTCCGGCAGGCGCAGGCCCAGCATCTTCCCCGCGCCCACGGCCATCCGGGAGTAGCCCCAGAAGTCAAAATAGAGCTGCAGCGCGTAACCCACGACGCCCAGCCAGGCCAGGGGCACCGAGACGCCCGCCGCGCCCCGGACCCGGATCTGGCCCAGGATGCCCGCCAGATGATCTGCTATGACGACCTTGCACCCGAGGCCCAGGATGAACTCCTCCAGACCCTCGTCCAGCAAGGCACGGCTGCGCTTCGGCGCGGCGGTCTCTCCCAGGAGCTCCCCGGGCTCCCCGATGGGACCGGAGATGAGCTTGGGGAACATGAGCACCCCCGCGGCCACGTCCACGGACGAAGTCCAGCCGCCCTTGAAGGCATAGACCAGAAAGGCGATGAGCTGGAAGGTATAAAAGCTCAGTCCCAGGGGTAGACGGGGCGCCTCTTCCAGGACCAGGCCCGCCAGCTTCACGTAGGCCAGGGGTGCGGCGGTGATCAGGATCCACATGGCCAGCAGGCCCTTTTTCCGCAGGCTCTCCCGCCGGAACAGCAGGCAGCCCAGCAGGCCGAAGGCCGTCATCCCCAGCAGCAAGAGCAGCTGCCATGGCCGCTCCCACACCCCGACGGCGTAGAAAATCAGCCCCCCCGCGCACAGCGCGGCGGCGCACCACCGGAGAGGCAGCTTCCGGTAAACGATGAAGAAAATGGGGAAAAAGAGGAACAGGAAGCTGTAGCTGTTAAAGGCCATGGCCGCGGACCTCGATCCAAAAAGTCAAAAAGGTTTCCGGCCCCGGTCCCCCGGGAGCCGTAAATTATATTATATCTGATAACCGCAGGAATTGCAATCCGGGCGGTCATTTTTCCCGAAAGGGCGGGTTTTCGGGATGGTATTTTGTCTGCCCGTGTGGTAAACTGATGTCGGGCCCCATATGACCCCAAGGCCGAAGCCCTCTGAGGCGGGGTAAAACCATGCGGGGCGGCCCCACATTTGTGTAAAACGCAAACAGAAAGGAAGACGACGCATGACGCGCTTGCAATTTCATGTCATCATGGATCTGCTGAAAATCCCGCCCTATGCCTACTGCCTGGACGGCGGCCACCCGGCGGAGCGATACTGCATCGCCCCCTCCGGCGACGGTTGGAAGTACTATTACAGCGAGAGAGGTCACGAGCAGGAGCTGATGCAGTTCAAGACGGAGAGCGAGGCGCTCGATCATCTGTGCACGGTCCTCATCAGCGTTTACCGGGAGATCCGCGGGACCCTGTAAGCGGCCGGGACCGCTCTGTGTCCGATCCGCCCCGATCTCTTAAGGCAAAAAAAATGTAAAAAACTGTTCAACTTTGACGGGACGGAGGGCGGCTCATGTTATGTCCTTACTGAAAAAGAAATTGTCAGGGGAAAAAATATGTGATAAAATTATTAATAACATTTCATTTGCTTTGGCAGAAATCCATGTATATTTTACAGTTCCTTAGGGAATCGGAGGTGTTGTGATGTTCGGATTTGCTGCGCCCGGAATGATTGGCGGTGTATTGCTCCTGATAGCAATCTGCATTGTTCTTGGTATCAAAGATAATAACCAAAAGTTCAAGAAGTGGCTGTCGGATCAAAAGAAAACCAAGCCGATCAATTTGCTGTTCTTTATTCTTATCGTGATAGGCTTGTCTTTTGCTGTTGCAGTGGTCATTTCACTGATCCTTGCCGTGTGCGCCAAAAACTCTCATGCCAGCATAGACGGCGGCTATGAGAAAGCCTTCTCTATAATGTTTGTTTTTCTTGCTGTATCTGCGGCCTTGGCCGTGTTCGGGTGGCTTGGGATAAAGCTCTCCCGCCGCAGTTCTTCGGATTGGCGTGAACTGGATTTTTATAACGCCTGTGTCGATAACGGGATCAAAAGTGCCACTACTCAGACAAACCTGGCAAAAATGCGTCTGCTTGCTGAAAAGAAAGGCTTTCGCATCCCCGATGAGATGGATGCCTTGAAAGAATTCTTCCTTCGCGGGGAAGCCGCTGCCAATAAGCAAAAGCAAAAGATTGAACAAATTGATTTGTCCGTTGAGATAAAAAAAGAACGCGAGGAAGAGCGCAAAGAATATATCTCCTTGAATGCGTTTACTGACTATTCAGGACGTTCAAAACGGAAGCAAATGCTCTCATCGGCTTTGGCTGAAGCTAAAGAAGTGTTGAAAGAGGAAGAAGCGATGGAACGCTTCATGGGGTCCCTCTATCAGAAAGAGAGCAGTTGGGGTACGGCTGGTGGAATTGCAAGTGGGATCGCGGGGCCTGCTGCGGGCATAGCGGCAGCGATAGATACGATGCAGAAGAATGCAGAGAAGCGCGCCTACAACGCATCCATCGCACCGGGTGTGATGTATGCCCAGCAACAAATTGACACAGCGAAGCTGTCGACTGTCCAGAAAATTGAACTGTACAAACGGCAAATCGACGAGACGGATTTGAAGCTGATTGATGAATCATTGACAGGCAAAAACGTCTTCTCTCGAATCACAGTTCATAACAGTTCCTTCGAGGTTTCCAAAACCGGTGCAGTTCGTGTAAAGGCGACAGTAAGTGCTTCGAAGATAAAGATTCTGGATACCGCTTCCGGTGTCGTTGACGGATACCTTCTTGCGGAAATATGCCAAAAGGGGAAAAAAGTTGCAGATGCGAAGCTGAGAATACCGATGTATGGCCTCAGCACGGAAAAAGAGCAGCTCGAAGGTATTTGTACGAGTTTACAGGATCCAAATGCGAAATACTCTATTAATCTTACATACGGCAAATTATGGGTCATCGAGAGTGCGTAAAACAGGGGGGAACAGCAAGGAATATTCTCTTGCTGTTTCCTTTTCCGCTTCAGATTGCCTTTTTCTCTGGCAATATCAAGACTTTGCGGGCTTTCTATAGGCTAAAAATATGTAAAAAAGCGGCTTCCAGAACAACCGTATCAACTTTTCTTGATAAAAACCGGCTGCTATCCGGAGAAAAAGAAAGGAACCCGAACTATTCGTTCAGGTTCCTATGGTGGACGATACAAGACTCGAACCTGCGGGCGCGGGCGCAAGCGCCCGGCGTCCGCAGTCTTATCCGCCCGCTCCGCGGGCTCAAATAGAGGTCACAAGTTCGAGTTCGGACGCTTACGCAAAAAGGACGGCCCCACCTTTGGTGGAGCCGTTCTTTTTGGTGGACGATACAAGACTCGAACTTGTGACCTCCCGCACGTCAAGCGGATGCGCTACCAGCTGCGCCAATCGTCCGTCAGCTTTGATAATATAGCACGGGGAAAAGCCTTTGTCAAGCGTTTTCTCCCGGGAAAACGAAAGATTTTGCCCGCGCGGCCCGCCCTTTCGGGTCGGCTGCGCGGGCTTGTTCTCTGCGGCGGGGTCCGGCCTTCGGAGCTGCTCACCGTCCCGGCGTCGCCGGAACCGCGTCAGCCCTCGCCTTCACGCCTCCGGACGGATCACTCGACAAACAGCATCTCCGCCTTCAGGCTCCCTTTCTGGTCAACGACGATGATGCGGACGTGCTCCTCCGTGACCACGGGCTCTTTCTCTCCGGTGATCTCCGTCTGGTAGGTCACGTCCACCAGATACTTCCCCTCTTCCAGCTCTGTCACCAGGTTGATCTGCGACCCCAGGAATTTCAGATCCGTCGGCGTGACGAAGCCGAAGCCCTCATAGGCCTGCTGCAGGCGCACGCTCAAGGGGCTGCCCGTCACCACGTAGGGGAACAGCGCCGCGTAATGGTGCTCGGTCTCGCCGTTCATGTCCGAGGAGAAGAAGATGTATCTCTCCACAAATTCCGGGACGAACTTTTCCACCCGTGCCCGGAGCTCCTCCCCGCAGTTGTCCAGGAAAAGCTCTTCCCGCAGGTCCTCAACAGCCACCGGATCTCCATCGGCGTTCAGCACCTGGATCTCCACCTCGCCCAGCCAGCTGCCGCTCTCATAGCTCACCATATAGGGCAGCCCATCAAAGTGCTCGTAGCACTCGCTCAGATACTCATAGGGCACGGCCTTGTCGATGATATAGGACCTGTTCAGGGTCACGCCGTTGACGACGACGCGGTAATCCGCAGGGACCGTGACGGAAAAGCTCTGCAGATAGCTGGAAAAATCATACTTCTCTTCGGTCAGCTTCCATTCCGTCATGCCGAAGCGGTCCGTCTCCGCGGCGCTGAAAGTCACGGTACCCAGCTCCTGTCCGTCCACCCGGACGCTGTAGACCTTGACCTCCGGCCCGGAACGGTTGACGATCCTGGGGAAGCTCGCCTCCGCCAGGAGGTTTTCCGCCCAGGCCTTCGCCTCTTCCTGGCTCTGGATCTTTCCGTCCACGATGTTCAGCGCTTTCAGTCCGGCTTTGGTCAGTCCCTGTTCCCGCAGGTCGGTCACGTACTCCTCCAGGTAGTTGGAGGGGACGGAATTCTCATACTCCACCAGATAGTCCCGCAGGAGCCACAGCGCGACCGCCCCAAAGGACACAAGAAGCCACACGTATATGATCATCCCCAGTAAAAAGCCGGAGATCTTCTTCCGTTTCGCCTGGGGTTCCGCCTTGGCCTCCGCCTGGGGTTCCGCTTCGGGTTCCGTCTGAGGCTCCGCCTGGGGCTCCGGAACAGGTCCCTCCCGGGACTCTTCCCCCGGCTCCGTATCGGCCTCCGGGACAGGCTCGGAAACGGGTTCCGTCATGGGCTCCGGGACGGGCTCCTCCACGGCTCCCTCCCTGGGCTCCAGATTGTTATCCATTTTGATCCTGCCCTTCCTTCAGCACCACGAAACTGGTGGGAATGGGGCGCAGTCCGATGACGGACGCGCTGTTGTTGATGTATCCGCCCTCATACCACATCATGCTGGAGGAGCCGCCGTCCAGGTTGCAGGCGTTGACCGCGCCGAATTCCAGCATGATCTCCGCCTCGTCCATATAGGTGGCGCCCAGCCGGGAGGGCTGCCTGCCTTCGATCACCAGCATGAGGATCGCCCCGTCGCTGCGCTGACCGATGGCCGTCCGTGGATTCAGGCCGCTGGCCAGGGACTTCTCGTCCAGCGCCTCCCCGTTGATCACCAGCACCGGACCGAAGCCGGCGCCGTCGCGGATGTTCCAGTCCGTCACGTCCTGTTCGGAATGGAAACCCACATGGAGGATATTGTCCTTGTCCAGACCCACGAAGCCCGTGCCGATCCAGTACCCTCGGTTGTAGATGACGCCGCCCTTGACCACCAGCGTGGTGGGGATGCTCCCGTTTCCGTTCCCTTTATCGTCCTCAAAACCGCCGCCGTTGATCCCGGCGACGCCGTCCAGCCCTTCCACGAACTCCTGCACCGAATAGCCCCGCAGCCCGATGGATTCGGGATAGCAGCCCAGCACCACCCGGGAGGGATCCAGGACGATCAGCATATAGCCCACGTAGCTCTCTCCCTTGATGTTGACCAGGATCAGCCCGTCGCCGTCGTCGTCCGTGTATCCCCAGGGGTCGGTATAGGGTCCGTCCTCCTCCGTGCTGTGCTCCGCGATCTTTACCATGGACGTGTCCGTCTCGGTGACGCAATCCTCTCCCCCTGCCGACTCGATTTGGGCGATCTCCTCCTGGCTCAGCATCAGATCCGCCAGAAAGCCGATGGCGCTCGTTTCTCTGACTGAGCGGACGAAAAGGTCCCTCGCCGTGGGGGAAGGGCCCCTGCACAGCAAAAACATGACGCCGTACAGGAACGCGCATGCCAGCAGCAGCGTCACCAGAAGCACGCAGCCCAGACGCCCGAAAAAGCGGGCCACTTTTCTCTTCACGCCCCTTGTCCTCCTTCGCGCTGTGGTTTCAAAAGGAAAGATCGTTTTGCTTTACACGATCGATCTCGCATTGATCCAAATCATTCCACAACAGGAGTATTATTACATGTTTTGCCTCAGAATGCAAGCGCTATTCGCCGGCATTCGGGTCGAAATTGCTCTTCCGTCCGTCCCGGCCGGGCTCCCCCGGCGGCATAAAGAAACAGCCGTCCTCCCGGACGGCTGTTTCCGTTGTTCTGACTGTTTGGGCGGCACGGCCCGGGGAGGGCGAGCTCTCTCAGACCTCGCTGCGGACCCGGTCGTGGCTGACGAAAAACAGCGCCAGCGCCCCGGGGCCCACGTGGGAGCCGGTGACGGGCTCGTACTCCACGGTGAGGATCTCCTTGGGCGGGTGGTTGCGCCGTAGGAGCCGCTCCAGAAAGGCCGCGTCCTCCCGGCAGCCGGCCTGGGCGATGCCCACGGTCTGCTCCTCCGGCTCCGCCGCCAGCCGATCGTAGCGCTCGGCCAAGGCCTCGATGGCCTTTCTCCGGCCCCGGATCTTGGCGAAGGACACGATCTTGCCCTCCTCGTCTCCCTTGAGCAGGGGCTTGATGTTCAGTACCATCCCCACGATGGCGGCCATGTTGGAGAGCCGTCCGCCCCGGCGCAGGTGCATCAGATCGTCCACCGTAAAGACGTTGTACATTCGCTGCACCAGCTTCCGCAGCTTTGCCGCGGCCTCTTCGGCGCTCAGGTCCTTGTCCCGCAGGCGGGCCGCCTCCAGGGCGATGAGCCCCTCGCCAAGGGACGCGCCCAGGGTGTCCACTACCTCGATGCGCCGCCGGGGGTACTGCTCCAGAAGCATGTCCGCGCCGATGCGGGCGGAGGAGCAGGAGCCGCTGATGCCCGAAGACATGCACACGAACACGACGTCCAGCCCGTCCTTCAGATAGGGCTCGAAGAAGTCCGCGTACTGCTGGGGGGAGATCTGGGAGGTGGTCACCTGCATGCCGTCCTTGATCCGGGCGTAAAAGGCGTCCCCGGAGAAGCTGTCGGTATCCAGGCAGGTGTACTCCCGCCCGTCGATGAAATAGGGAAAGGCAATGACCTTCAGATCCGCTTTCCGGATCCGTTCGCTGGGGAGATTGCCCGATGTATCGGTGATGGCGACAAAGCGCATATCCGTGTTCCTCCTTGTCATGCTGTCCCCCGCCGGCGCGCTCGATGCCGGATCAGCCGCTGCCGGGGGGGGGCTCACGGGCATATCATACGCCCCGGGGCCGGAAGCCGGCAAGCTACTGACCGTTTCCCCTGCCCTACGGTTCCTTCTCCTGCGGGTAGAATGGGGAAAAATGGCACTCCACGCCCGGTAGAATCCCTCTGTTTTCAAGGCTTTCCGGGCCCTGTCACCGCAGGCGGTTCATCAGCTCCCCCCAGAGGTCCACCAGCCAGAAGCGCAGCTCGCAGCCCTCCTCCCGGCACACGAGAGCGTAGTCCTCCGGGCTCATGACGCTGCGCAGGTCCTCGCTCTCCACCGCCTCCAGGCACAGGGGCGGGAACACCACGCACCACCAGTTGTGCCCCTCGCCCTCCCCCAGAATGATCCGCAGGGACTCGTAGCGCCCCGCGGGCAGGGTGAAGCTCCCGTAGTCCCGGGCAGGATAGTCCTCCGGTCCCAGGCTCACCCGGACGCGCCGCCCCTCTGCGGCAGAGGCGGCCGCCGTCTCCACCCCGGTCAGCTCTCCCCGCAGGATGGCCAGGGCCTCTTCGGGACTCTTCGCATCCTCCAGCCGCGGCTGCAGATAGGCCAGCACCGCGTCCCGCACCCGCAGCTTCACTTCCTGCTCCTCCCCCTCGTCGGAGGCCGCGATCACGTGCAGACGCACCAGCCCCGCCGCAAGAGCGCTCTGCCGCCCCTGGGCCCAGGTCCCCCACAGGAGCGTCAGGCACAGCGCCAGCAGCGCCGCCGTCTCCCAGGGCCGAAATCTTTGCTCAGACATAAAAACACCGTCCATCCTATGTAGATACTCATAGTATGGACGGTTTTTTGCGTTTTCAATCCCCGATGCTACTGCACTCTCGCCGCAGGGCGGGCGGTGCAGCAGAATTTGACCTCCCGCTTCAGCGCGGCGCAGGCGGCCTCGGCGTCGGCCTCCTCCTCGAACACGCCGAACACAGCGGAGCCGGTGCCGGTCATCAGCGCGCCAAGGGCGCGGTAATCCAGCAGCCGCCCCTTGATCTCGGCCACGGTGCGCATGCGCCGGTCGTCCACCTCCTCGAAGACGTTGTACATCCGCCGGCACAGGGCCCGCAGGTCCCCCGTCTCCACCGCCTCCAGAAGGCCGGCGGTGTCCGGGTGGATGCGCACGGGGGATCGGTCCAGCCGCTGGTACAGCTCCGGCGTGGAGATGGAAAAGCCGGGCTTGCAGACGACGAAGCGGCAATCCGGCATGGGCTTGAGGTCTGTGAGGAGCTCGCCCCGGCCCCTGGCAAGCGCCGTGCCCCCCGCCACGCAAAAGGCCACGTCCGAGCCCACCTTCTGAGCGACCTGCTCCAGTTGCCGCCGGTCCATGGGGCTGCCGTAGAGCCGGTTCAGGCCCCGCAGCGTCGCCGCCGCGTCGGCGGAGCCGCCGCCCATACCCGCGCCCACCGGGATCTCCTTGCGGATATCGATCTGCAGGCCCTGGCCCTGCTCGCCCAGGGCCTCCAGGAAGCGCAGGGCGGCCCGCACCGCCAGGTTCCGCTCATCCCCGGGGATATAGCGGAGATTGGACCCGGCGCAGACCTGACCGTCCTCCCGGAAGCGCAGCCTCAGCTCGTCGCTCAGGGAGATGGTCTGCATGAGCATGGCCAGGTCGTGATAACCGTCTTCTCTCCGGCCGGTCACGTCCAGGGACAGATTCAGTTTGGCCCAGGCCCTCTCGGTGCATTCTCTCATGGCTCCTCCTCGTCGGGCGCGGATCTCATCCGAACAGATAGACCCGCAGCTCATAGGGTCGGGTGGTAAAGCCGTTGGCGATGACGAAGTTGGTCTCGTAGTTGCCCAGGACCAGCGCCTTCTCCTCCAGCTCCACCCCTCCGGGCGCTTCAAAGCGCAGCTGTTTGTCGGTGAAGGAGCAGATCACCAGCAGCTTCTTGCCCTCGTAATTGCGCTCGTATACATACAGATCCTTGCTCTCGGGCATGTGCTCCACATAGTCGCCCCAGAGCACCACCGGGTGCTCCTTGCGGAAACGCAGCAGACGCCGATAGAAGTCCAGCAGGGAATCCGGGTCCTCCTCCTGGGCGGCCGCGTTGATGACAGTATAGTTGTCGTTGACCGTGAACCAGGGCTCCCCCGTGGTAAAGCCCGCGTTCTTCTCCGCCGACCACTGCACCGGGCTGCGGGCGTTGTCCCGCGCTCCCTCCTGGATCGTCTTGAGCACCTGCTTTTTGGGCAGGATCTTGGAGAGCAGGCGCACGGCGTTCTGGGTCATCACGTCCGGGTATTGCTCCGTTGATCTCAGACGCAGGTTGGTCATGCCGATCTCCTGGCCCTGGTAGATAAAGGGCGTGCCCCGCTGGAGGATGTACATGGCCGCCAGCATCTTGCCGCTCTCGTCATGGTAGCGCTCGCTGCCGTAGCGGCTGATGATGCGCGGGTGGTCGTGGTTCTCGATGTACAGGGCGTTCCAGGCCTTGCCCTGAAGCTTCATCTGCCAGTCGGTGAAGGCCTTCTTCATCTTCCGCAGGTTGAAGGGGCGCCGGATCATATCCGTGGCAAGGCAGTCCGCCTCCATGTGAGAGAAGGCGATCATCTCGTCCAGGACCTGCTCTTCCCCCTCGGTCACGTAGCGCAGGGCCGTCTCCGGAGTGGTCATGGGGCTCTCCCCCACAGTGAAGCAGTCGTAGCGGTCCAGCACGTCCCGCTTGAACTCCATCAGGAACTCATGGGCCTGGGGCAGATTGGAGTAATACTTCATGCCGTTGCCTATGGGGATCCAGGGATGACAGTCGGGCAGGCCCTCCGCCTTGGCGATGAAGGTGACCACGTCCTCCCGGAAGCCGTCCACCCCCAGATCCAGCCAGAAGCGCAGGATGTCCTTGACCTCCTGGCGTACCCTGGGGTTGTGCATGTTCAGGTCCGGCTGCTTTTTGGCGAACAGGTGCAGATAGTATTCGTCCAGATCCTTGTCGTATTCCCAGGCGCCGCCCTCGAAGAGGCTGGTCCAGTTGTTGGGCGGGCGGCGAAGGCCCCGGATCTCTCGGCCGGGCCGCCAGTAATAGTAGTCGTGATAGGGATTATCTTTCCCCTTTTTGCTCTCCAGAAACCAGGGGTGCTCGTCGGAGCTGTGGTTCACCACCAGGTCCATGAACACCCGCAGACCGCGCTGGTGAGCTCCGTCCAGGACCTGCTTGAACAGCTCCAGATCGCCGTAATCCGGGTGAATGTTCTTGTAGTCGGAGATGTCGTAGCCGAAATCCGCGTTGGGCGAGGGATAGAGCGGGGAGAACCAGATGGCGTCCACTCCCAGGCGCTGGATATAGTCCAGCTTGGAGAGCACGCCCCACAGGTCACCGATCCCGTCTCCGTTGCCGTCGCAGAAGCTGCGCACCCAGATCTGATAGATCGCCATTTCCTTATACCACGGTGTTTTTGCCATTGGGATACCTCCTCCCGTCCGCCGTTTTTTTCTACATTTTACCACAGCGCGCCTTCTCTTCGCAACCTAAAACCACCTGGAAGGTCGACTTTTTTCCAAAAAGTTTTCAATTGTTGACAAAACGGTAAAAATGTGTTATGGTAACCACGTATACCGTGGAAGCTGGCCCTCTGTCGCGTTTTTCGCGGGGGTCTGGAGAAGAAAGGGTATTGTTCCATGAAGAAGCATTTGTGTTCAGCGGCCCTCGCCCTGCTGCTGATCCTTCTAATGCCGGCCATGGCCAGCGCGGATGTGATCTATCCCGCGCCGCCTGCCATGACCGTCGGGCAGCCGGTGGATCACCTGCTGGCTACGCTTGACCCGGGCGGCACCGTCTCGGTAAGCGGCGTAATGCCCGAAGGGCTGTATCTTGATAAGCAGGAAACCGACGATGGCGTCAACGTGTATCTGCGGGGCGTTCCCATCGTTGCCGGTACCTATGATCTCATTATCAACTACAACGGCAGCAACAGCATCTGCACGCTTGAGATCCTGACCGCACCGGTAGATGTGATCGTACCGGTGGCGATCTCCGTGGCGACAATGCCGGATCGGACCCAGTATACCGCAGGCGAAACGCTGGACTCCACCGGTCTGAGCATTCTGGTGCTGATGAGCGACGGCAGCACCGAGACGGTGACGGAAGGCTTTGTGCTTTCCCCCACCCTCCTGGAAAACGCGGGGACCCAGCAGATTGAAGTCAGCTACGGCGGCCTGCTGTGCACCTTCGAGGTGGAGGTGGAGCCCGCGCCGGAGGTCATCGAGGAGATCGGCGTGCTGAACCTTCCGGAAAAGATCGTCTATGAGCCGGGCGATACGCTGGATCCCACCGGTCTTACCATCCGCGTCTATACCAACAACGGGACCCGGGACGTGGGTGCGGAGGAGCTGACCTGCAGCCCCATGGAGCTGGAGACCGCCGGTTCCCAGGTGATCACCGTGGAATACGAGGGGCACAGCTGTACTTTTACGGTCCAGGTCCTGGAGGAGGAGATCCCCGCCAGTCTGACGATCGCCGCTCTGCCCACAAAGCTGGATTACTTCGTCGGCGACACCCTGGACACCGCCGGGCTGGTCCTTCTCCTGACCAGAGATCAGGACTCGGTGGAATACGTGACCACCAACTACTCCTGCAAGCCCTTTTTCCTGGACCAGGCGGGCAAGATCGAGATCGTGGTGCGGTATCAGGACCTGGAGTGCAGCTTCCTGGTGAATGTCAGGAGCCTCCCTCCCCCTACGGCCACGCCGCCTTTCGCGCCGGAAGAGACGGACACGCCTCTGCCCTCGCCGACGGCGCCGCAGATCTCTCCCGTCCCCGCATCGCCCCGACCTTCGGCGGCGCCTGAGACGACGCCCGCGCCCGCTTCGCCGCACCCCACGGAGAACGGGCCCCGAAGCCAGTCCGGGCTCCTGGTGGGCGTGATCGTGGCGGCGGCGATCCTCGCGCTTTTGGTGCTGGGCGTCTACGTGTTCTGGATGAACCGCAGCGGGAAAGAATACTTTGCCGAGTCTCTGCGGGACCTGTTCCGCGGCAAGCGAAAATGATCGGAGCTTCCGGGGTGCGGCACAGCCGCGCCCCGGATTTTTTCGCTTTTTCCGAAAAAAATATTGACACGCCGCAGGGGGATATGGTATTATCCTATGGCTGAATGAGGGACCGGCCGTGCGGGTGTAGTTCAATGGTAGAACACCAGCCTTCCAAGCTGGATACGTGGGTTCGATTCCCATCACCCGCTCCACAAGCCGGGCGGGTGCAGCTCATATGCGCCAATAGCTCAGCAGGATAGAGCAACTGCCTTCTAAGCAGTAGGTCGGGGGTTCGAATCCCTCTTGGCGTGCCAAGGCCAGAGGGTGGCGGCGGCTTCCGCGCAACAACTCCAAATGTCCACCCTCTCGGCGGACAGCTCATATGGTGGGATTAGCTCAGTTGGTAGAGCACCGGATTGTGGTTCCGGGTGTCGTGGGTTCGAGCCCCATATCCCACCCCACTTAAAAACTACAGGCCGGCAGTGCCGGCCTGTTTTAGCAGAGAGATCTGCGATCTTGGGATGTAGTGTAATGGTAACACACCGGACTTTGACTCCGATATAGTGGGTTCGAGTCCCGCCATCCCAGCCACGTCAGAAGAAACCGGCTCCGTTCCGCTTCCGCCGGGGCGGCGAAAGCTGCACATCCGTCGGTTCCTTCTTCCTTTTCCAAATCGGACCCGCTCCGCTGGGCTCCGATTTGGGAGGGAACGACGTTTCTTTTCAAAACAAAATCAAAGCCCGGCGCAAACGGGTTTGATTTTGCAGGGAGGAGCGGCGGAGGGCGCGCTTTCGCAATGCTTTGCGGGAGCAAGACGATCCGCAGCTTTCTCCGACGACGCCCCAGTAGCTCAGCAGGCAGAGCACCTGCCTTTTAAGCAGGGTGTCCGGGGTTCGAATCCCCGCTGGAGCACCAAAGAAGCAGCCACCCCTTTCGGGGCGGCTGTTTCTTTCTCTCTCAAAGGATTCGAACCCACGGACACCTAAACGCGAAGCGTTTTTTGAGCGAAGCGGATCCGTGAGATCCGGCGCAACGCGCCGGATCTCCGGGGTTCGAATCCCCGCTGGAGCACCAAAGAAGAGAAGACCACCCCCTCTGGGTGGTCTTTTCTTTTTCGTTCTGCGGGGATTCGAATCATGTCCGCAAGCCACTCAGGTGGCTTGCATGAGCCAGTGCAAACACTGGCGAGTCCATTGATTTCTTTTCCCCCCCCCCCGAAAGGGGAAAAGAAATGCAGGCGAATCCCCGCTGGAGCACCAAAGAAGCAGCCACCCCTTTCAGCCAGGTGTTCATAAGACAGCTTTGAAAGAAAACCTGATTTGGGCCTTTAGTTGAAAGCTTGGGACAAAAAATCGGATGAGAATGCATGACTGTGTGCATTCTCATCCGGTTTTTCTGCGTTAAATT
>JAEEGL016238562.1_pt1 | contig 13809 bp, 10 predicted proteins | sample 9134231 | NCBI WGS metagenome assembly JAEEGL01 (sample SAMN16246548, study PRJNA631951) | gut metagenome | biome: gut microbiome; feature: rumen; material: fiber-attached | host: Bos | place: Iran: Karaj | collected 2018-10 | reverse complement strand
CCTCCTCCGTTCGTTGTCTCAGATTTCCGCACCCTTGCCGATAAACAGCGGATAGCCTGCGGAAGCGGTCAGCTGACGCTCATCTGCGATGATGACGTTCTTATCCGTAATGACATTGCGGATCGAGCAGCGCTCGCCGATCACGGGATCCTGTGTAATGATGCTGTCGCGGATCACGGAGCCCTTTCCGATCTTGACGCCGCGGAACAGCACGCAGTTCTCGACCTTGCCCTCGATGATGCAGCCGTCTGCGATCATGGAGTTCTTGATATGGGACGCAAGCCCGAAGTGTACCGGCGCCTCATCCTTGGTCTTGGTGAAGATCGGAGCATTCTTTGCAAAGAGTGCATCGCGCTTTTCGGTATCGAGCAGCGCAAGGTTCGCGGCAAAATAGCTTGCGAGCGAGTCGATCTTCGAGAAGTAGCCTGTGTGCTCATAGGCAAGGATCTTATACTTGTTGCTGCGGTCGAGCAAAATATCTCTGCGCAGGCTGTTGCGGTTGCGGCTCATGGATTCCTTGACGATGCGGCGCAGGAACTCCTTGCTCATGATATACATATCCAGACCGAGGTTGCAGCTGCCGGTCATCGGCGGATTTATCATGACATCATTGACAAAGCCGTCGCCGCCGATGCCGAAGATCGTTGCGGAAGAGCCTGCCGTCTGATCGTAATAGCCCTTTGCATAGATCGCGGTGATGTCCGCGCCGGATTCAATATGTGCCTCGACCGCCTTGCGGTAGTCAATATTCGTTACGACATTGCAGTCGGTCAGAACGACATATTCCGCGCTGGAATGCTCCACAAAGCTCCAGATATTGCCGAGCGCATCGAGCTTGCCGTGATAGAGCGTCGAGCTGGTGTGCGCATACGGCGGCAGCAGATGCAGACCGCCCTTTTTGCGTGCGAGATCCCATTCTCTGCCGGAGCCGATATGATCGAGCAGAGAGCCGTAATTATTCTTCGTGATGACGCCGACCTGCGAGATGCCGGAATTGACAAAATTCGAGAGCGGAAAGTCGATCAGCCGGTATCTGCCGCCGAACGGCACCGAGCCCATTGTACGGTTCTTCGTGAGATCGAAAATTACTTCATCATGGATACTGGCAAAGACCAGACCCAGTACATTCTGATTGATTCCCATTGATTATCCTCCGTTTCCAGCCGCGCTCAGATCGACTCAGAAAGAATCTGCTTGGGCGCGACCTGCATCCCCTCGCCGACCGTAATCCTGTGTCCCGTAACGGCAATGCCCCAGTTTTCGCGCTCGTCGCCTTCATATTCCTCGGGGCTTCTGCCGACATGTGCATTCTCCTCAATGACGCAGTCCTCGCCGACGATCGCGTATTCCACGACCGCGCCCGCCTTGATGACCGTGCCCGGCATCACGACGCTGTACTGCACCTTTGCACCGGCTTCAATGGTCACGCCGCCGAAAATGACGGAGAAATCAACCTTGCCGTTAATGACGGAGCCCTCGGTGATCATCGCGTTTTCGATCTCCGCACTCGCGCCGATATACTGCGGCGGGAAGTTGCTGTGCCGCGAATAGATACGCCACGATTTGTCATAGAGATTGAGCTGCTCCGCCGGAGCGAGCAGGTCCATATTTGCATCCCAGAGCGAATCCAGCGTACCGACATCCTTCCAGTAGCCCTCGAAGGTATAGGCATAGAGCCGCTCACTGTTTTTCAGCATCGCCGGAATGATGTCCTTGCCGAAATCCTTGGAGCCGGTATTCGCATTTTCATTCTCAATCAGATACTTCTTGAGCTTCGACCATGTGAACACATAGATGCCCATGGATGCAAGTGTCGATTTCGGCTCCGCCGGTTTCTCCTCGAAATCGGTCACGCGCATCTGATCGTCGCAGATCATGATGCCCATGCGCGTCGCCTCCGAACGCGGCACATCAAGAACGGCAATCGTCAGGTCCGCCTTCTGTGCCTTGTGGAAATCAACCATTTTGGAATAATCCATTTTGTAGATATGGTCGCCGCCGAGGACGACAACATATTCCGGATCATAGCGCTCAATGAAGCTGATATTCTGATAGATCGCATTCGCGGTACCCTCATACCACGAAGCGCCGGAGTTGCTCTCATAGGGCGGCAGAACATGCACGCCGCCGTTCATCTTATCGAGGTCCCACGGCTGTCCGTTGCCGATATAATCATTCAGCACGAGCGGCTGATACTGCGTCAGCACGCCGACTGTATCAATGCCGGAGTTTGTGCAGTTGGAAAGCGGAAAGTCGATCAGTCTGTATTTTCCGCCGAACGGAACGGCAGGCTTTGCCATATCCTTTGTCAGCGCATACAGACGGCTGCCCTGTCCGCCTGCAAGCAGCATTGCTACGACTTCTTTTTTTGTATTCATGGGTCAAACGCCTCCTTCAATTTATGCCTTATTCTTTTTCGCTGCCGGTTTCCGTGTCTGTTTCGGTTTTTCCTCTGCCGCCGGCGTCTCCGCCTTCTTTGCACGGGTGCGCTTCGGCTTTTCCGCGGTTACGGTCTCTGCCGGCGCCTCCGCCTTTTTGGTACGGGTACGCTTCGGCTTTTCCGCAGGTTTCTCTGCCTTTGCGGTACGTGTCTTCTTCGGCACCAGCTTATAATACTGTACAGACAGCGGCGGAATCGTCAGCTCAAGGGACTGATCGAAGCCGTGCATGCTGTATTCATCGGATTTCACCTTTTTGGGCGCGGTGCCGCTGCCGCCGAATGCAGCCGCATCAGAATCAAACACCAGCGTATACGTGCCCTCATACGGCACGCCGATCTTATAATTCTCTCTGCCGACCGGTACGAAATTGCAGACAGCAATGATCTCATTGCCGCTGTCGTCGATACGGCGGAACGCAATCACACTCTGCCGGTAATCATCATTGGAAATCCAGCTAAAGCCCTTCCATGAATCATCATTCTCCCAAAGCGCCGCCGTATTCAGATAGAACTTATTGAGCGCCTTGGAAAATTCCAGCAGTGTTTTATGATTCGGATAATCGAGCATGAACCACTCAAGCTGCTCCTTGTAGTTCCATTCTCTGCGCTGTCCGAATTCCTGTCCCATAAAGAGCAGCTTCTTGCCCGGATGCGCAAACATATAGCAGAGGAATGCGCGGTAGGAAGCGAACTTGTCGCCCTCCAGACCCGGCATCTTCTCAATCATGGAGCACTTGCCGTGCACGATCTCATCATGCGAGATCGGCAGGACATAGTTCTCGGAGAAGCAGTAGAAGAACGAGAATGTCAGCTTGTCATGATTGAATGCACGGTAAAGCGGGTCCATGGACATATAGGTGAGCATGTCGTTCATCCAGCCCATATTCCACTTGAAATTGAAGCCCAAACCGCCGATATCGGTCGGCTTTGTGACCAGCGGCCACGCCGTCGATTCCTCCGCGATCATCAGCACATCGGGATGCCGCGCGAATACGGTTTCATTGAGCTGCCGCAGAAATGCGACTGCTTCGAGATTTTCTCTGCCGCCGTTGACATTCGGTCTCCATTCGCCGTCGCGGCGGTCATAGTCGAGATAGAGCATCGAGGCGACTGCATCCACGCGCAGACCGTCGATGTGAAATTCATCGAGCCACCAGCATGCCGAGGAGATCAGGAACGAGACAACCTCCGGTCTTCCGTAATCAAAGACTCTGGTGCCCCAGCCCTTGTGCTCACGCTTGAGCGGATCGGTATATTCATAGAGGCATGCGCCGTCGAATTCATAAAGGCCCTGCTCGTCCTTCGGGAAATGTGCGGGGACCCAGTCAAGGATAACACCGATGCCCGCCTCATGGAACATGTCGATCATCTGCCGGAAATCATCCGGCGTACCGAAGCGCGAGGTCGGTGCAAAATAGCCCGTCACCTGATAGCCCCATGAGCCGTCATACGGATACTCCGTCAGCGGCATGAATTCGATATGCGTATACGAAAGCTCCTTCATATAGGGCACAATCTGCTTTGCAAATTCGACATAGTTCAGCGGATTGCCGTCCTCATAGGTGCGCCACGAATCAAAATGCACCTCGTATATATTCATCGGAGATTTATAGATATTGGTTTTTGCTTTCTTTTCAAGCCACTTTGCATCCTTCCATTTGTAGGAGGATTCATAGAGCTTGGTCGCATTCTGCGGCGCGGTTTCAAAATGGGTGCCGTAGGGATCGTTCTTGAGCTTTACTTCACCGGATTTTGTCAGAATGCTGTATTTGTATACCGAATACATCGGGAGCTGATCGACTGCCGCCTCCCAGATGCCGTCCGCGACCAGCAGCATGGTGTTCGCGTGGCGGTCCCATTTGTTGAAATCGCCGACGACGGAAACATCAATCGCATTCGGTGCCCAGACGCGGAACACGGTCTTTTTCACGCCGTCCCGTTCCTCGGTATGCGCGCCGAAAAAGCGCTGCGCATCAAAGTTTTTGCCCTGATAGAAAAGGTGAAGCGGAAACGCATTCGGATTCCGGTTTGTCTGTTCGTTTCTCATAGATTCCTCCCATAGCCATTCTGACGGATCATGCGGTTTTATATGTATTCCGGCAGATTATTTCTGTATATATTCTGCGTTTCAGAACAAAATGACGGCACTGGTGCAGGTTGTGCAAAATCTATACAACCTCCAATATGCCGTATATACATTTTACCATATAATGCCGCAAACTTCAAGCCTTTTTGCAATTTTACAAAAATTTCGGAGTTTCAGACAATTTCGCATCTGCATTTTGTGCATCCTGACAATAGTCCTTGCGATTTTTGGTAAAGATTATGCGAATAATCACCGAATAGCGTTTCATATAGTTACAGTTTCCCTGCAATATCCCCCATTATTCATCAATTTCGGCAGCCGTGATTGCTGCCGCAAGCACCGTGACATCATCGCGCGGCGCGCCCTTGGATTCGCGCTGTGCCTTTGCGCAGACTGTATGTGCTAGTGTTTGCAGATCGCCGCCCTGCCGCAGCTTCTGCCGCACATACGGGAACAGTGCATCGTCCAGGCCGTCCGTCAGAAGGAAGAGCATATCGCCGCGATCCAGCTTCAAAACAGTTGTATAGGGCTCGGCATTCGGCAGAATCCCGATCGGATTCGTCGCCGCCTGACAGAGCGTAATCTGACTGCCGTGCCGGACAAACGTCGGTCCCGCGCCGTATTTGTAGAGCGTGACGGCAGCAGTGTCCGTACAGATTTTTGCAACATCCAGCGTTGCAAAGCGCTCCTCGCCGGATTTCGTCAGCATGATCGCATTGATCATACGCGCGGCGGCTTTGCAGTCCATGCCGGACTGTACAAGCTGCCGGAAATTTGACAGGACAATCCGCGCATCGACGGCAGCATGTCTGCCGGAGCCCATGCCGTCCGATACAACCAGATAGAATGCGCCCTCACCGTCAGAGAAGGTATCCCAGCAGTCGCCGCATGGCTCATCCTCATGGACAGCGCACTGTGCGGCTGCCGTCCGGACGCCGTAGCCGCCTGCGGTTTGCAGGATCATGCGCTGCTCGCTGCCCGCCTTCTCCGTGCCGCAGCATGCAACAGGTCTTTGCAGCGCATCACATAAGCATTCGGAAATCAATGCAGCATCGAGCTTTTCATCCGCCGGTGCATAGAGTTCAATCAGCATCCGGTGATGCTCGCCCGTCGAGACCGCAGCCGCCAGCACCGGTACGTCATATTTTGCGAGCACATCCGAGACATAGCGCGTCAGCTCGCGGTGATACGTGCGCCGCGACTGCTTTCCGGCGCCGTGCAGCAGCTCCTCGGTAATGCGCATCTGCGTAAACAGCAGCTTCTGCGAATCATGCAGCCTTGCCGCAAGCGCCCGTGTCACCGCATTCTGCCGCTTGGTACGCGAAAAAGCAGCCGTCACCCGATCCGGCTGCACGCACCCGAAGGGTGCCTTGAGTTTTTCCGATAAATCCGCCTCGGAAAGCTGCCGGAAGCATGTCCGCGCCTCGCGGTCATCATGATCCCAGCAGAGCGAACGGCTCCGGCACCGGCTGCATACGGTCTCGCAGACGGTTTTGAACTGATCCGCCGCAGGATCGCCGCCGGACATCACATTCGCAATCCGCTCCGCATTGCCGCGCACGCCCGCAATCGAGTGCGACAGGAATTCGAGCCGCGCCTCGGTCAGCGCCGCAAGATCGGCTTCGGAATCGCTCCACTGCACGAGCCTGTCCGCAGCCTGTACGGTCGGCAGCATCAGAAAAACGAGTCCGCCGATCATACCGCTGACCGCCGCATTCGCCGCAGATGCATCCAAATGTGTAGACAGCAGCCCCGCTGCACCGCAAATCTGAAATACCATATAGCTGACCGCGGCAGGTCTACCGGAGAGGAGTCCGGCGGCAAATCCGGCAGCAGGCAGCATCACGGCATAGGATGCTGTTTTGCCGTCTGCGAGCACAATCGCCAGTGCGGAGAGCGTCCCGCAGATGACGCCGCCTGTCACGCGGTACCGCTTGCCTGCGGTCAGAACCACAGCCGCTGCAAGCATGATTCCGAAGCTGAGCTGCATCAGCCGCAGCGAGCAGAGCGCCGTCAGCCCGATCACCGCACAGACCGAAAACGCTGTCGTATCGCCCTCATGCAGCCGCACGGGAAAATCCGTCTCAAACCGCAGCAGAACCTGCCGGATGCAATATGCAAGCCCTGCATTCAGAAGACTGAATATCCCCCAGAGAATCCACTCCCTGCTGCCCGTCAGCCGCGCGATTGCAAAGATCACTGCCGAGGCACATGTACTGCATCCGGCAAGCAGCGCAGCCGCACGGGGCGACTGCTTCACATTGAGCAGCCAGCGAATGATCGTCACAAGCGCCGGTGCGCAGAGTAGAATCGGCTGCTTTTGCAGAGTGCCGGTCAGCAGGTCCGCCGCCGCACCGCCCGCCAGTACCGCAACACCGCCTGCCGGTGAGACTGCCGCAGCAAACGCCGCATTCAGCGGCAGCGGCATCCCGAAAAACCTCGCCAGTGAGAGCAGACAAGCCGTCAGCATGCAGAGCAGCAGCGTTCCCGTCCGCCGGACATATGCATTCTCACGCAGTTCTTTCCATTCAATCATCAGAATCATCCTTCCTCATTTTGCACATTGTATAAGCATATGCAGATTATCTGTTTTATTATACCGCAGAACCCGTGCGAAAAATGTCGGTTCGCAGGAGGAAGTGCAGACAGGGCGTTGTGAAAACGGAGACGGGCGGCAGGATCGGACGGAATCTGTTTTACATCATAAAAAGCCCATGCCGCCGCGGAAATCTCTTGACAAACAGGGCGGAATGTGCTATCATAGCATTAAGCAGAGCGGCGAAGCTGCCGCAGGGCTTTGAGACAGAAAGGACGGAAACATATGGGACGAAAAATTGCAAAGAAAATTGTACGAAAGGTCGGCAGAAAGGTCGTGCGCAGAGTGACCGAGGAAGTCACGGAGCGCATCGTGGAAAAGGGCGTTGACACTATCCTCAGGCAAGGCAGCCGCGTACTTCGCAGACACACTGCCGGTAAGCTGATCCGCAGAATCATCTGAGCAGACGGAAGGTGCACCGTATGAAACGATACTGCACTGCACTTCCGGAACATTTGAATGCGTAACAGACCCCGATATGAAATCTTGAAAGGAGCTTCATGATGAAAGCACTGATTGTCATTGACATGCAGAAGGATTTTACCACGGGCGCACTCGGCAATCCGGAAACGGCTGCCGTGGTCAAGCCGGTCGCCAAGTACATCAAGGCATGGCGCAAGGAGAATCCGGACGGACTGATCGTCGCAACGCTTGATACACACACCGAGGATTACCCCAACACGCAGGAGGGCAGAAAGCTGCCGGTTCCGCACTGCATCAAGGGCACCAAGGGCTGGGCGCTCGAAAAGACCGTTCAGACCGCGCTCGGCGAGGATGCAATCCTGCTCGAGAAGGTGACATTCGGTGCTGCCGATCTGCCGAAGGTGATCGGAAAGCGACGCAAGATCGAGGAATTTCAGATTATCGGCATCTGCACGGACATCTGCGTCATCAGCAATGCGATGATTTTGAAAGCAGCCTTTCCGGAGGTCCCGATCAAGATTATTTCGGAATGCTGTGCCGGTGTTTCGCCGGAAAGCCACGCAAATGCGCTGTCTGCCATGGCAGTCTGCCAAATGGAAATCGTATAATCACAAAAGCGCCGCAGAATCACCGTGATTCTGCGGCGTTTATGGCTTTTGAAAAAGAGGAGGTAGGAAGGAGGAGTTACGGTATGCGCTGCGCGCATGGATCGAAAATGGGATATGCACCCATTCTGAATCATATTCGCACAGCAACTGCCTCTTTATATCCCCCGATTAGCCACTCCGCAGAAAGCGCGCGGCTTGCATTTTTCGTAATAATATGGTATAATAATTGAGTATGCCCGCATGGGGGGACGATCTTGAACAGAAAGGAGCGCGCATCATGCCGGAAACCATGCTCGGAAACGGCATCCGATATACCGAAATACATGATCCGAAATTCCGGAGCTGCCTGCTGACGCTCCAGTTTCATATCCCGCGCGACCGGATTTCGGCGCCGGTTCATGCGCTGCTGCCGGATATTCTGACGGCATCCTCGGCAGAATTCCCGTCCGTCAATGCGATGACCTTGCAGCTGGAATCGCTCTATGCTGCGGATTTCATTGCAAAGCTCTCGCTCTGCGGCGATGCAGCCGTCATAGACTTTACGGCGTCATGGCTCGACGATGCCTATACGCTGAACGGCGAGCAGATTACAGAATCTGTATTGCAGCTTGTCACCGGTGCACTGCTGCATCCGAATGCGGAAAACGGTGCATTCTGCGATCCGGTATTCCGCATCTGCAAGCAGAATCTGCTCGACGATATTGACTGTGAACAGAACGACAAACGCAGCTATGCGCTCAGACAGGCTGCCGCGCTGACATTTTCCGGCGAGCCGGCTGCGATTCCGGCGCACGGCTTCCGTCCCGAAGCAGAACAGATCACGGCAGCACAGGCATATGCGGTCTGGCAGAATATCCTGCGGACGGCGTTTATTGAGATCGCTGCCGTCACGCCCGCACCGAAGCCGCAGATTGCCGCACTCCTGCAAGTGCGTTTCGGCAGTCTGAACCGTCAGCCGGTGCCGGTTCAGTTTGAAGCGCCGAGCCCGATACAGCCGGAAATCCGTACCGAATCGGAGATCATGCCGGTCGGGCAGACAAAGCTCGTCCTGACCTATAAATATGAAAATATCCGCCGCGAGGTAATGCTGATGCTTTGCAGCATTCTCGGCTGGATTGCAGATTCGCTGCTGTTTACGAATCTGCGTGAGCGCTGCGGGCTCTGCTATTACTGCCTGCTCTCGCACGCCGCATTCAAGCATACGCTGTTCATTGATATCGGCATTGATGCTGCGAATACGGATGCGGTCAGAAAAGCGGTCGCGGCGCAGATTCATGCGCTGCAAGCCGGTGATTTCACCGACGACATGATGCAGAAGGCGATCCTGCGCTACGCATTTCAGGCGGCAGCCGCCTCGGATACGATCAGCGATCTTGCAATGCAGCAGATGCTCAGGCTGCGCCGCGGCGATCCTCGCAGTCCGCAGGAAATCACGGATGCAATGCGGAAGGTCACGCGCGCCGATATCGCAGAAGCCGCAAAGCAGTTACAGCCTGATACGGTCTTTGTGCTGCGGGCAGAGCAGGAGGAGGCGGAAGCGGATGACATCTGAGATCATTGCTTGCAGAGATGCCGGAACCGGCGATATCTGTTACCGGATTCTGCATCCCGCCGGACTGGAGATCCGTGTCATGGAGATGCCGGATTTCAGCACCGCATATGCACAGTTCGGCACAAAATTCGGCGCGGTCTACCGCAGATTCCGTCTGCCGGAAAGCGGTCAGACAGCCGATCTGCCTGCCGGTACGGCGCATTATCTTGAGCATAAGCTCTTTGAAAAAGAGGACGGCGACGTCGCAAAGAAATTCGCACTGCTCGGCGCCTCGGACAATGCTTTCACAGATTTCGACCGCACGGTCTACTATTTCCGCACGCAGCAGAATTATTATGAAGCACTCGCGCTGCTGCTGGAATTCGTACAGACGCCGTATTTCACGGCGGAAAGCGTCGAACGCGAGCGCAATATCATTTTGCAGGAGCTCATGGAAGCGCTCGACGATCCCGCAGACCGGAATTTCGAGCAGATGCTCGAAGGACTGTATCACGTTTTTCCGCTGCATCCGCATATTCTCGGAACGGCGGAAAGCATCCGGCAGATCACGGCGGATACGCTGCTGCAAAGTCACAGGGCATTTTACAATCTGCATAATATGGTGCTCTGCTGCGCCGGAAATGTCCGCGTACAGGAGATTCTCGAAGTCGCGGACAGATGCCTGATTCCCGCACCGGAAATGCAGGCGGAAGCGGTCTTCCCGCAGGAACCGGCGCACCCTGTCACAAGCCGGCGGCTATGCAGAATGCCGGTCGGCAAGACGCAGTTTTCGATCGGCTTCAAGAGCCGTCCGGTTACGGGACTTGCGCGTCTGCGCGATTCGCTGCTCGCCTCACTGACTGCCGATCTGCTGATCGGCTCTGCGGCGCCGCTTTATCAGACGCTGCTGCATGCCGGTCTGCTCAACGATACCTTCGATACCGACTGCTTTGCCGGTGACGGCTGGTTCACCGTCCTGTTTGAGGGCGAATCCGATCAGCCGGAAGCCGTTTTGCAGGCACTCTGCGATGAGATTCGCCGGATACAGACCGACGGCATCGACGAAGCACTGTTTGCCGTGCTGAAACGTGCAGCATACGGCGACAGCATCATCGGTATGAACAATCCCGAATCTGCCTGCACGGCAATGCTCGATGCGTATATCTGGGGCTGTGACTCCCCCTTTGACCGCACGGCACTGCTTGCAGAACTGACAGCTGCGGATGTACAGCGCTGTCTGCGCGAACGCTTTTGCAGCGACGCTGTCTGTCTCTCCGTCATTGAACCTGAATCACCCGGAAAGGAAGAATCTGAATTATGATCTATTCGGCTATGCTCGCTGCGGTTGATCCGAACCGCATCCGATTCCCGAAGCTCGGTCTGGAAATGACCGTCAACAGCAATGCATTCACCGTCTTCGGCTTTACCGTCACATGGTACGGCATTCTCATCACCGTCGGCATGATGCTTGCGATGATCTATGTATTCTCGCGGATGCGCAAATTCGGTCTGGATTCCGACCGTGCAATCGACGGCATCATCGGCGGCATCATCGGCGGCATCATCGGTGCACGTATCTATTATGTGCTGTTCCACTGGGATCACTACGCCGGAGACTGGAAGGCAGTCTTCAATATCCGCAACGGCGGTCTCGGCATTTACGGCGGCATCATCGGCGCACTGCTCATCGGCTCTGTCGTCTGCAAGCTGCGCAAGGTCCGCCTGCTCCCGATGTATGATGTCATCGCGCCCGGTTTTCTGATCGGACAGTGCATCGGACGCTGGGGCAATTTCATGAACCACGAGGCATTCGGCTGCAATACGGACAATATCTTCGGCATGACAAGCGGCAAGATTCAGTCATGGATCGCCGCGAATTATCCGGACGGCTCCGTCGCCGCCGACAAGCCGGTGCATCCCTGCTTCCTCTATGAATCCGCATGGTGCCTGCTGGGCTTCCTGCTGCTGCACTTTGTCTCGAAGAAATGGCGCAAGTTCGACGGTCAGCTCTTTCTGATGTATATTATCTGGTACGGCTGCGGCAGATTCTTCATCGAATCGCTGCGCACGGACAGTCTCTATGCCGGTACGGTCAAAATTTCGCAGGTTGTCGCAGTGATTTCCGTGACGGCATCCGTCATCCTGCTGATCATCGGTCTGCTGCGCACCAAGCGCCTCGGCTCGGATTATCAGCTCTATGTCGATACCGAGGAATCGAAGGAGCTGCTCGCCGAAGCCGATGCCCGTGAAGCGGCATGGCAGGAGCGCCGCGGCAAAAAAGAAGCCGCCGCAGAGCCGATTCTCGCGGACGATGCAAAATCCGAAGAGGAGATCAAAAAAGAAAAGGACGCCAAAATCGACGCCCTGCTTGATGAGATTGCTGCCAATAAGGCGGAAAAGGAATCCGAAGAAGCCGCTGCCGCCGCCGAAACGGAGAACGATGCAGCGCAGAGCGATGCTTCGGAATAAGGCGCCCGCACGCTTCACTTTGCATTTGCAGGCAAACGCACCCACTCCTGCCGTTCTTTAGAATCCCCGTTTTGATACGATAAAAGAAAAAAGCCGCTCAATTCAGCAATAACGCAAATTGAGCGGCTTTTCTTTATTCACTGATAAACAATAGGGTCCGGAGACAGCGCCCCCGTTACAAATACATTGCAGATACCTTTTACTTTCCGAACTGCTCCTTTGCGGCGGTCAGGGTATTGCGCATGAGGATCGCGCGCGTCATCGGACCGACACCGCCCGGAACCGGCGTAATTGCGGAAGCCTTTGCTGCGACCTCATCATAGCAGACATCGCCGCAGAGCTTGCCTTCTGCATTGCGGTTCATGCCGACGTCAATGACGACAGCGCCCTCCTTGACCATATCCGCGGTGACGAAGCCCGCCTTGCCGACAGCAGCGACGAGAATATCCGCCTGTCTGGTCTGCTCTGCGAGATTCTGTGTACGGGAGTGACAGATCGTGACGGTGCCGCTGCGATGCAGCAGGAGCATTGCCATCGGCTTGCCGACGATATTGCTTCTGCCAATGACGACGCAGTGCTTGCCGCTGATATCAATTTTCATCGCATCGAGCATCTCGATGACGCCTGCCGGTGTGCAGGGCAGGAAGCTGTAATCACCGATCATGATTCTGCCGACATTCTCCGGATGAAACGCATCGACATCCTTTGCCGGAGAGATCGCGTGCAGAACGGTCTGCTCACAAATCTGCTTCGGGAGCGGCAGCTGCACGAGAATGCCGTTGACATTTTTATCCGCATTGAGCTTTGCGACAAGCTCCAGCAGCTCTGCCTCGGTCGTCTCCTCAGGCAGTGCATATTCATAGGACTGGAATCCGCATTCTGCGCAGTCCTTTTCCTTATTCGAGACATAGACGCGCGATGCCGGATTATTGCCGACGAGCACCACTGCAAGCCCGGGATTTGCACCCTTTGCCTTGAGCTGCTCAACCTCTGCGCGGACCTGCGCCTTGACGTTTGCGGCAATCTGCTTGCCGTCGATGATCTGTGCCATTGTATTATCCTCCTGATTTATTTTCATTGTGTATTGCTTTACTATTATACCACTTGTTTCATAGACTGTCAAGGTAAAAGGAGAATGGGCGCGCGAATAATCTGAAACAGAAAGCCGCTCAATTCAGACTCCTGTGCTGAATTGAGCGGTTTATCTTTCAGATTATCAACGGGATGCCAAAGAGATTTCCCTCCGGCGCAGCCCGTGATTCATCATCGCAGCGCGATACATTATTTCCGGTAGATCATGTGCTTGCGGTCCGGACCGGTCGAGATCATGGTAATCGGGCAGTCGATCAGCTTCTCGATATAGCTGACATAGTCCTTCGCAGCCTGCGGGAGCTGATCCCATTCGGTGACGCCGTAAATATCGCACTTCCAGCCCGGCACCTTCTCATAGACCGGCTTTGCACGGTCAAGACGGTCGCCGCTCGGGAATTCCGTGGTACGCTCGCCGTCGATCTCATATGCAACACAGACCGGAATCTCATCCAGATAGCCCAGAACGTCGATCAGAGAGAGCGCAACATCGGTCGTACCCTGAACTGCAACGCCGTACTTGGTTGCAACTGCATCGAACCAGCCCATTCTGCGCGGACGTCCGGT
>JAEEGL016035450.1_pt1 | contig 13809 bp, 13 predicted proteins | sample 9134231 | NCBI WGS metagenome assembly JAEEGL01 (sample SAMN16246548, study PRJNA631951) | gut metagenome | biome: gut microbiome; feature: rumen; material: fiber-attached | host: Bos | place: Iran: Karaj | collected 2018-10 | reverse complement strand
TAGTCTAAACCTAAAAGTCCACACACCAGCAATGCCTCCACAGGACGAGTAGATGTTGAGCAGTCCCAAATTGGCAGATTCTTTATATTAAGCCCATCAAGTTTCACATGAGGCCCTTGCACGTCATTAATAGCATATCTTGCTGAAGGGAAAAATGGAAACGAATATGGATTGTCCCCAGTCTCAGGGTTAGGCTCATCGCCACCGCACGAGCAGCACATGAGCAACGTGAATATTAAAGAAAGTATAATATTAGTTTTCATGTCTTTATCATTTATGTTATGACTAATCGTTTTAACGCCCCAAAGTTAGTAATATAATCTCACAAAGCTGTACCTATCGGTGTGGAAAAGTTGGCTTATGCTAGATTGTTTATTTTCTTCGTAAGTCTCTTGAGGACATATCTACGGAGTCCTGGAGTAATGGAGTATTTTTAACTCCTTAACTCCTCAAACTCCGTAGATAATAAATCGTGTAGGTTATTTGGTCAGTTACTCTTATTGCTTGGCGAGTCTTGTTTTCACGTAGTCGACGATAAGCTTTGCTGTACCTTCAGGACCGAGCTTTGAGCAATCAATAGATAGGTCATAGCTTTCGCTCATTCCCCAGTGCTTATCGGTGTAGAAGTCGTAGTAGTTTGCACGCAGTTTATTTTGCTTTATAGCCATGTCTTTGGCTTCTTTTTTTGTTTTGCAGTCGCCGCGCTTGATAATTCTCTTGATGCGGTCTTCGAGCGAAGAGTGCAAGAAGATGCTGATGACGTTAGTCTCGTTGCGCAGGATGTAGTCGGCGCTTCGTCCCACAATCAGGCATGGCCCTTTGCGTGCAAGGTCAATCATTACCTGGCTCTGTGCATGATACACACTGTCTTCTTTTACTGGTTGGTCACCAGCAAAGAGAGCACCGCTATAATATCCTATATTAAATGACCAAAGAGAAGAAAACAGTTTAGGAGTGCGTTCGTCGGAAGCCTCAAAAATGTGAGGTTCTACACCGCTTGATTTCGCCGCCTCAAGCAGTAGCCTCTTGTCATAATACTCGATGCCCAGCATTTTGGCCACCATTTGACCTATATCTCTCGCTCCGCACCCAAATTGGCGTCCGAGAGTAACTACGTAATTATTTTTTGTTTCCATAATTCAAGAATTTTCGTTATTCGTTATTCGTTTTTCGTTTTTCGAAGATAGTGATGTGAGTTCAGGCACTGCAATCTCTAAACAATAACCTTGCATGAAGCACACTAAACTCTCAACTGCGAACTACTCAAAGAGTTCAACATCAAGCTTAAAAGCGTCATCATCATCGACTTCTTTGTCGTTGTTAGTTACAATTACATCTTTTTGGCCGGTTAAGTTTTCACCATTAATGATATATTCACGCACTAGAAGCTTTTTATCATATTCGTTATAAAACGCATCAAGATACGACGGCAAATAGGTAACAATGTTGTCGGTTAATACAAATAGTCTTTGGAAGAGTACAGTGTCGCCTGATTTTTTGAAAAATATTTTAAGCAACTCTGCATTGTCTTCGTTTTGTATCATGACGAAGTGCTTTCTGTCAACTACGAAATCACCAAAGTATGATATGGAGTCATTATCAAGTATATCTTCGGCTTTGACAGTTATCTTGATCCCTTTTCCTGAGCCAGTGAGAAGCATCGTGAAAACCCTGTTGCCATGATCGTCTGTTTGAAACTTATTTAATGTGTCTTTTAGCATTTTGGGGAAAAGATAATCATCCTTAACAGCCTTAACACATTTCATCTTTTTCTCGACAGATTTTTTCGGCAGCTCAAAAGTGCTGTCGGAGTATTGTTTCACTAGCGAGACCGTGATTTTATCACCTGCGTCAACTGCTATAATTGACAAGAGCATTAAATATATCAAGAATATTCTCTTCATAACAAAATAGGTTTTATTCAGGGTGCTAAATTAGTATTTTAGTTTTGAAAATCGATGTGCAATGATATTAAAAAATGTTGTAAAATGAGTAAAAGCCGATAAATACTTAATAAATCTTGTATATATCAGTAGTTATTTGCAATTTTTGATAAATTAGGCAGCACTTCGGAAATAAAAATGAAAATCTTTGTTTTTCATTTTGTACTTCACTCGGTTTGCACTAATTGTGGATAAATTAGGCTGCACCTCGGAAATAAAAATGAAAAACAATTGTTTTTCATTTTGTACTTCACTCGGTTTGCACTAATTTTGTGGCATAAAACTACACTAGCTATGAAGAATAATCGATTATTATTGTTTTTAATGCTTTTCTTTTGCAGTGTGGCATTTTGCTCTTACAGCAGTGCCCAAGGTTATGAACCAGACCATTATCGCTCATTTTTGCGTGGTGATGTTCTTGAAATAGACTTGCGAGAGGCCGGTTCGCTTGACAAGTACCTTAATTCCGATGATCAGAAACGAGTGCGTTGCATCAGGCTCAGCGGAGTTATGAATGGAGACGACGCCAAGTTTATAAGGAGAATTTGCGAGCGTTCCAATGCTTATGACGAGGACAACAGAAGTGTTGATAACTATCTTGACTTGGAACTTGATCGAGTGAGGATAGTTGGCGGCGGTTCCTACTCCAACCGCAGTGAGCACGATGCCATCTCAAAGGGGATGTTCAGGAATTGTGGTTGTCTTCGCTATGTGTCTTTACCTCGAGATATACGCCTGATAGATAATGACGCATTTTACCACTGCTCAAAACTTGAAGAGGTGAGATTCCCTGGTCGCTCTTATGTGCGCTCAATAGGCAACGAGGCATTCAAGGGATGCTATAAACTGTCACGCATCAATCTTCCTGACGGGCTGGAATCGCTTGGCGATGAGTGCTTCTCTGGCTGCAGCAACTTGCGCCGCATCGACTTGCCGTCAACATTACGCTCAATAGGCAAGGAGGCTTTCAGCGATGTTCCTCTCACTAGCATAAAGTTGCCCTACAGTCTTACATATATGGGAAGCAAAGCCCTTAAAGGCACAAGTATTACTTCGCTATATTTGCCTGCCGATTTGGAGGTTGAGAACGGCGTTTTTGGCAATATGCCAAAATTGCGCGAGTTTCAGGTAGAGAGGGGAAACCGTTACTTTACAGTAGAAGATGGTGTGCTGTACGATATTGAAGGCACCACACTTTTGTATTATCCAAATGCCAAAACTGGTGCCTTCTCGGTGCCAAGTGGGGTGATAACATTGCAAAATGGCGCATTTTCAGGGTGTAGTTCGCTTAGTTCGGTCTCTTTTCCTAATTCGTTGGAAACTATTGGTAGAAATGCTTTTGCTAGCTGCACTTCGCTGCGCAATGTTGAGATACCCGAGAATGTCACCTCTATAGGGGGATGCGCTTTCATGGACTGCTCCAATATGACCACTGCCACAGTTGATGCATCAATCAAGGTGCTGTCGGCTCAAGTGTTTGACGGTTGCAGCTCATTGCGGTCGGTTGTTTTGCCGTCAGGTCTTGAAAAAATAGGCGAGGGAGCTTTTGAGAACTGCAAATCGTTACAGAATGTGGAATTTGGTAATTCTCTCACTGTTATCCTGAAGGAAGCGTTTAAGAAATCTGGTTTTGTTCAGCTGGAATTGCCAGACGATATTACAACAATAGGAGAGAACGCCTTCCGCGACTGCAAGAACCTGACTTCTATCACCCTTCCTAATAGCCTGAAAGTTGTTGAGAAGGAGCTCTTCCGTGGGTGCGAGAAACTAGTTAATGTGTCTTTGCCGTCAGAACTCACTACGATAGGTGAGAACGCATTTCGTGACTGCAAGCTACTGCCAAGTGTGGAACTCCCTGAAGGCTTGACTTCTATAGATAATAACGCATTTCGTGGCACTTCACTTAGCCTACTTACTCTTCCTGCAAGCATCCAGATAATAGGCGAGAAGATAGTTGAGAAATGCAAAATGCAGAGAATTACTTGCCTTGCTGTTAATCCTCCTGTGCTAAAGAAGATTAGTGAGAAGAAGACCACTCTTTATGTGCCTTCTTCATCGGTTGAGGTTTATAAGCAAGCCAAGCCGTGGAAAGACTTTAAGAATATTTTGCCAATCGAATAATACAATCTATTATGTTTAAAAACACTCTATCATTATTATTAGTTATGTTGACCTGTTTATCATGTAACTCAAAAAAAACTGAGCAAATAAATGTGGGTGACAATGACGTGTTTACCACCAAATCGGGGAAGGAAGTGTCGTTCATTTTTATTAAACATGCTAGTTTTGTTATTAACTATGACAATTTGTCAATTCAAATTGACCCAGTAAGCAAGATGGAGCCAGCCACTGATTACTCAACATTTCCAAAGGCCGATTTCATTTTTGTAACGCATGAGCATTTTGACCATTTTGACAAAGATGCAATTGCTGCTTTGACAGGAGAGAAGACACAAGTTGTCCTTAATAAAAATTGCGCAGAGATGCTTGGTAACGGCACTGCTATGAGCAACGGAGAGACGTTAAAATTGCGTGACGATATCACTGTGGAGGCAGTGCCTGCCTATAATACAACTCCCGACCGTCAAAAGTTCCATCCCAAAGGACGTGACAATGGCTATGTGATAACCCTTGACGGTCTAAGGATCTACATCGCTGGTGACACCGAAGATATCCCTGAGATGGAACAACTCAAAGACATTGATATCGCTTTCTTGCCCTGCAACCAGCCTTACACAATGACCCCAGAGCAGCTCGCACATGCTGCAACTATGTTTAAACCTCAAGTTGTTTATCCCTATCATTTCAGCGACACTCCGGTTGATGAAATGAAAAAAGTACTCGAAGGAGCAAAGGTTAAAGCTGTTATCCGCAATATGCAGTAGGAATTAAGTATAAAATTATTAAAGCCATAGCTGATGTTATTCTGCTATGGCTTTAATTTTTTGGGGCACTTAAAAATTACCCAAAGTTGTCGTAGTGAATTGATGATGGGTCAACTCCGCATTTGTCTAGTACTTCGTTGACGGTTTTACTCATCATTGCTGGACCACACATGTAATACTCGCAATCCTCGGGAGCCTCGTGGTCTTTGAGGTAGGTATCATACATCACTGGGGCAATAAAGCCTGCAGTATATTTCACTCCAGCTTCATCAGCAACGGGATCGGGACGGTCGAGAGCGAGATGGAAGTGGAAGTTGGGGTATTCCTTCTCAATTTCGAGGAAGTCCTCAAGATAGAACACTTCGCTAAGCGAGCGTGCACCATAGAAATAGTGCATCTCGCGGTCACGAGTGTGCAGAGTCTTGGTCATGTGCATAATCTGTGCACGCAGAGGAGCCATACCGGCACCGCCACCAACCCAAATCATTTCTTTCTTGCTGTCGAAGATGGGGTGGAAGTCACCATAAGGTCCACTCATAATTACTTTATCACCAGGTTTAAGGGTGAAAATGTAAGACGAAGCGATACCAGGGCTAATGTCCATAAAGCCTGTCTGTGGTTTTGGCTTAAATGGAGGTGTGGCAATGCGTACTGTGAGCATAAATCGGTCTCCCTCTGCTGGATAGTTTGCCATAGAGTAAGCACGAACCGTTTCTTCAGTATTCTTGCACTTAAGTGAAAACATATCAAATTTCTCCCAAGTGGGCAGATAGTCCCCAAGTGATTCCTTGTCAATATCTACGTTATAGTCCATCTCGTAGGTAGGAATCTTTATTTGTGCATAAGAGCCAGGTATGAAGTCCATGTGCTCGCCCTCAGGAAGGGCAACAATAAACTCTTTAATAAAAGATGACACGAGCTTGTTGCTGACCACAGTACACTCATACTCTTTGACTTCAAGTACTGAGTCGGGCACTTGCACCTTCATGTTGTCTTTTACTTTTACTTGGCATCCCAGGCGCCAGTGGTCTTGTTGCTCCTTGCGCGAGAAATGCACAGTCTCGGTTGGGAGAATGTCACCACCTCCCTCTAGTACTTGAATCTTGCACTGTCCGCAGCTGCCCTTGCCACCGCAAGCGCTCGAGAGCATCACACCTCCCTCGTGGAGACTATTGAGCAATGATTTGCCACTTTCAATCTCTATCTCTTTCTTGCCGTCGTTGATGCTGATTTTCACTTTTCCTGTAGCAACAAGGTAATGTCTTGCAAGCAACAGGATAATAACAAGCAAAAGTGTGAGCACCAGAAATATTATGGCACTCGACATCACAGTCAAAGTTGAATTTACTTCTAATATCATCATAGTGCAAGTGTGTTTTAGAGTTTAATACCCATAAAGCTCATAAAGGCAATTCCCATGAGTCCTGTAATGATAAATGTGATGCCCACACCTCGCAGGGCAGGTGGGATGTTGCTGTAGGCGATCTTCTCGCGGATGGCAGCCAGTCCAACGATAGCGAGCAACCATCCGATGCCACTGCCAGCACCATAGACTGTAGCTGTCCAGCACGAAGCGAAGTCGCGCTGTTGCATGAATAGCGCACCACCAAGAATTGCACAGTTCACAGCAATGAGCGGAAGGAAGATGCCCAGTGAGTTGTAGAGTGCAGGAGCAAACTTTTCAACAGCCATCTCCACCAACTGAGTTGCTGAAGCAATAACTGCGATGAACATTATGAGAGCCAAGAAGCTTAAGTCCACATCCTTGAAGCTGTCGCCAAGCCAAGCTAGCGCTCCAGGCTGTAAGACATATTTATTAAGCATATAATTAAGAGGAATTGTGACAACAAGCATAAATGTAACAGCAATTCCAAGGCCAAATGCCGTCTTCACATTCTTGGAAACAGCCAGATAAGAGCACATTCCCAAGAAGTAGGCAAATACCATGTTGTCGATAAATATCGACTTGACGAAAAGATTTAATTCTTCCATTTCAAATAATTGGTGTTAAGAGTGTTACTACTTGTTGATTATTTCTCTTGAAGATCTTTATTACGAGAGCGGTGTACCCAGATAATGCATCCCACGGTAATGAGTGCCATAGGTGGCAGAATCATAAGGCCATTGTTCATGTAGCCATGGTCGTAGCACCATTGTGGAATCACTTGGAATCCAAGCAGGGTGCCACTACCCAAGAGCTCGCGGAAGAATGCTACAATCACGAGAATTATCATGTAGCCAAGACCGTTGCCAATGCCATCGAGGAAGGCTGGCCAAGGTTTGTTGCTTAAGGCAAATGCCTCAAGGCGTCCCATGAGAATACAATTGGTGATGATAAGTCCAATAAACACAGAAAGCTGAAGGCTCACATCGTAGGCATAAGCTCTTAGAATCTGTTGCACCACGATTACTAACGCAGCCACTACCACCAGTTGCACGATGATGCGAATAGAGGTTGGGATGGTGTTTCTCAGCAATGAAATCACGACGTTTGAAATTGCCAGAACGGCAATTACCGAGATACCCATGACAATAGCAGGTTCGAGCTTGGCAGTAACAGCTAGAGTAGAGCAAATACCCAAGATTTGCACCAGCACGGGATTGTCTTTAGACAACGGATTGAAGAGTGCTTCTTTATTGCGTTTTGATAACATAGTCTATTGTCATTTAATTGGTTCCACTTTGAAGTTTCTTGAAGAATGGCTCATAGTGTTTTAAGCAGTCTTTGAGCATGTGCTTAACGCCTTCACTCGTCATGGTTCCACCAGTAATGGCGTCAACGTAATCTTCTCCATTCTCTGAAGACTTGCCTTTCTTGAGAACGCTCACAGGCTTGAATTCACCATTTTTAATTAGCTTTTTGCCCTTGAACTGCTCCTGGAACTTGAGTGTAGAGATTTCAGCACCCAATCCAGGCGTCTCTCCCTCGTGCGAAAAATAAGCACCATAGATGTCGGTTCCGTTTGCGTCAACAGCAATATATCCCCAAATGGGGCCCCACAGACCTGCTCCATACACTGGAACGATGAATTTCTCGCTGCCGTCATCAAGCCTGCACTTGAACAATGGCAGGTCACGCTCCTCGAGCTTGATATTGTTCTTCATGTCAATATCAAACGCCACATTTTGAGCTGAGTCGGCAATGCTGCCGTCTTTGTTGAGAAGGTATCCTGCTACGATATATTTGTTAAACGTTTCTTCAATAGCATTGTCGTTGGCAGGAGTCATGTGAACTGAGCTGAGAATCTGCTTGCGTTTGTCATTGGCAACATTCTCGTCCTGCTTAGGCTTCAGCGCCATATAAATGAATGCTAGCACGGTGCCCACTATCAGCACCATCACTGCTGCATAGATTATTTGATATGCGTTACTGTTTTTGTTCATTGTATGCCTCCTTTCATTGAGCTTTAGCACGCTTAGCGCGACGGTTAATATTGACTTGAACAACACAGTAGTCGATTAGTGGGGCAAACGCGTTCATGAGTAGTACTGCGAGCATCGCACCTTCAGGGTATCCACCATTATAGACACGAATCAAGATGGCAAACACACCAATCAAGAATCCATAAATATACTGACCAATCTTAGTGCGAGCACCAGTTACAGGATCGGTTGCCATGAACACTGCAGCAAATGCGAATCCACCTAAGCATACTTGTGTCAGAGGTTCGAGATGAGCTGCATTATATAGTGTTTCGGGAGTGGCAAAGGCATGTGCCACGGCTCCCATTGCTAGTCCTCCAGCAAAGACGCTCAACATCACTCTCCATGAAGCAATGCCTGTAAAGAGCAGAATAGCAGCTCCAATCAGTATTGCTATCATTGAAGTCTCACCTGGAGAACCTGGAATGAGTCCGATGAAAGCATCTAATGTGGATGTGCTGAAGTGGTCAAAATTGGTTGCCACTTCTCCTAGAGGAGTAGCTCCCGAGAAACCGTCAACTACATTGCCGCCTCCGTAGCCGAAAGCGCTGTCAAGCTTAACAAAGGCACTGTCGCCACTCATCTCTGAAGGATAAGCAAAAAATAGGAACGCGCGCGTGATAAGTGCCACATTGAAGATGTTCATGCCTGTTCCACCAAAAATCTCTTTGGCAAAAATGACTGCAAAAGCGGTTGCTACAGCTGTCATCCAAAGCGGAGTGTTGATTGGCACGATGAGAGGAATGAGAATTCCGGTTACTAGGAAGCCCTCTTGAATCTCCTTGTGGTGGATTTGTGCTCCAATGAACTCGATTCCTAGTCCCACTACATAAGAAACTACAATCACTGGTAGCATGGCAAGAAGTCCAAAGAGGAACATCTGCCAAAAAGTGGCCTCCATGCCAATTGCTTTGAAATGCTGGAATCCAATGTTGTACATCGCAAACAGCAAGCATGGCACCAAGGCAACAACCACAGTGATCATGGTTCGCTTCATGTCATTGCTGTCATGGATGTGAACACCCGAACGCGACGTGGTGTTGGGTGTGAACAAGAACGTCTCCATTCCATCGTAAACGGATTCAAGCTTACTGAGCTTGCCGCCTTCCTGGAAATGAGGCTTAATCTTGTCCATGAATTTTCTTAAGAATTTCACTTTATCTTTTTATTTAAATGTTAGTATTCAATAGATTGATGATCAGCGTGTTTTTATTAACACATCTCAGCGCGCATCTTGTCAAGTCCCTCACGCACAATGCGCTGAAGCTCAAGTTTCGAAGTGTCGGCAAACTCGGCTAGAGCGAAGTCCTCGGGTGCAACCTCATAGATGCCTAATTGTTCCATTTTGTCAATATCAAAGGCTATGATTGCTTTGATTAAAAATTCGGCATATATGTCCATGGGCAACATCCTGTCATATTCTCCACTAAGCACAATAGCACGCTCACCTCCGTTGAGTTTGGCATCGAGGTCAACCTCTTTATGCCGTCCCATCAGCCAGCTGGTGAAAACGCGGTAGATACTATATTTCTTGGGACTCAGTGAAGCCCAACCCATGAACTCGTCTTTTTTGTTGATTTCGTTGATAACGGTAACATGGCGATATGGAGCATGCAGGTATCCTTCTATTGACTCTTTCACTCCAGTGAACACGTTGCCGCCAATGATGCGAGGCTCTTTTCCGTTGTCACAGAGTCGGCCATCAAGCAGAGAATGCAGAGTGCATCCAATAGTTGTTTTTATGTAAGCAGGTGAAGCAACACCAGGACCATTCACTGCCACAACGGTAGAATAGTCCATCTTGCCAGTTTCAAATAGTTTACCAATTCTTGCTGCAGTCACCACATCTAATGTCCAGACAACCTCACCTTTATTCACTGGTTTGATGTTTGCAACCTGCACGCCAGCATTTCCGGCAGGGTGAGGTCCAGAGAAGGTGTTGGTCACTGCACCAGTGTCAGTGAATTGTTCGGTGGGGGAACACCCTAGATACACTTTTCCGTCGGTCATCGTTGAAAGAACCTCAACCGCCTTATTAAGATATTTCTCATCATCGCCGAGAACTAACTTTAGCGATGGCGCTAGTGGTGCAGAGTCAAAAGCGGTAATAAAGATGTCTCGTGGACGAGCGTTAGAGGTTGGCACAATGTCATAAGGGCGCTGGCGAAGCATAGGCCACAAACCACTTTCAAGGAGTAGTGCCTTAGGATTCTCACGAGTGTCGAATGCGACCGCACGTCCTTCATTGTCAGGCTCAATAATTACCGCCAAGATCTTTCTACGGTCACCACGTACTACTTGTTTCAATGTGCCACTAACAGGCGAAGTGACTTTAACTTTCTCGTCGTTCTTGTCGTGGTAGAGGGGTTCGCCAGCAGCTACCTTCTCTCCCTCTTTCTTTTCCATGCGGGGTATAACACCTGTAAAATCATCAGGGACAATAGCATAGGTCTCGCTTGATGAGGCATCTATCACTTTCTCATCTGAGATCTTGCCCTTAAGGTTTATGTCAACCCCCTTTTTTAATTTAATCAATGCCATAATTTTAAAATAATAAGTGCATTTTTACAATATCGGCAAAGGTACAAAAAATAAATAACATAACGAATATTTAGAACATGAAAAAATATTTTGGCAATCTAAAACGAACATAAATAGTATTCATCAAACACATAAAACATAGTAATTTATATAATGAGATTTAAAGTAAAAATTTATCAATATATCGCTGTCAAAAAAATTTTTTTAGAAAAAAAAGAGTAAAGGACTTTGTGTTTTTAAAAAAAATGTAATAAATTTGCGTGAATTTTTGCAGATAAATCAGGTTTTTATAGCATGGATTTCTGTTTAAAATCGTGAAAACTAGAGCTCAGAACAATGGGTTGTTAATAAGTTCTTGCATTTCAACACACTTTTTTTGATGCTCTCGCGTTTAATAGACATTAAAATTAAAACTTTTTTTCTACAATATATACCAATTTGACATACTAAAACTCTGATATTCATAAAATTACTTTATAATTAATCATTTTTTATTAACTTCAAATTTCTAATTTTTAAATTATGGAAGCTACAAAGCCAAACAATCCACAGCCCCAGGCTCCAAAGCCAGCTGTAAAACCACAGCCCCAGGGTGAAAAACCAGTGGCTGCAAAACCACAACCAAAGAAAGCTAATGACAAGACTGTTGACAGCAACGTTGGAGGTATCAAGAATGCATTTCTTGTAATCCTGGTTTGCCTTGTTCTTGCAGTTTGCTTGTATCTCTTTGTAATGGGTGCAATTTCTAACTTTACTGGTCTGCCCGAGGGAGACGCTTCGAAGTTCGCATTCCAAGTAGGCGAAGAAGTTAAGTTGGCTCCAGCCAACCTCGCTGGTACCGTTTACAAAGGCGGTTTCGTGGTTCCTATCCTGTTGACCTGCCTCTTCACAGTTATCGTTCTCTCAGTTGAGCGTTGGTTTGCCATTGGCAAGGCTAAAGGTAAAGGCAACATCACCAAGTTTGTCGAGAATGTGAAAGCTGCTCTTCAGAATAAAGACATTGCAAAGGCTGAGGAACTCTGCCGTCAGCAGAAAGGCACTGTAGGCGCTGTTGTTTATCAAACTCTTCAGAAATATAAAGAAATGGACAAGGATACCCTTCTCCAGAAGGAGCAAAAACTTGTTTCTATTCAGCAAACTCTTGAGGAGGCTACTGCCGTTGAGATGCCTGCCCTGCAACAGAACCTGCCAGTAGTTGCAACCTTGACTACTCTTGGTACTCTGCTCGGTCTGTTTGGTACTGTGCTTGGTATGATCAAGTCGTTCCAGGCCCTGTCTCAATCAGGTGCTCCCGACTCTACTGAGCTGTCAACCGGTATCTCTGAGGCACTTGTAAATACCGCTACCGGTATCGCAACTGCAGCTTTGGCACTTATTTCTTACAACTACTACAGTAGCAAAATCGATAAGATGACTTACGCCATCGACGAAATTGGCTTCTCTATTGTTTCTACTTTCGCTGCTACTCATTAATTAATATAAGTAGCAAAAACATTAATTATCATTTTCGATAACAATTAATTTAATAAAGTATAACAATGGGAAAAGTCAAAATAAAGAAACATAGTACAATCATCGACATGACGGCGATGAGTGACGTGACTGTTCTTCTGTTGACTTTCTTCATGTTGACTTCAACATTCCTTCAGAAAGAGCCAGTTCAGGTTGTGACACCTCCATCGGTTAGCGAGACTAAGGTGCCTGACGAGAAACTCGTGCAGATTCTTGTTGCTCCAGATGGAAAGGTATATTTGAACCTTACTGGTGCTAGGGATTCATCGGTTTTGGCAAGCGATAAATTCCGTGCTGAGGTTGTAAACAGAGCCTACGGCAAGTATTGCGAAGCGCATCCTAAAGCCCCCAAGCTCACAGCTGTACAACAGCAGGAATTCTCAAAGCTTACCACATTTGGTGTTCCATTCTCCAAATTGCCTGAATGGATTGAAATGCCAATGGAGAAACGTGATGAGTTCTTAAAGAATGAAGGTGGAATTCCCATAGCTATGTCAATAAAAGACGGTCAACCAAATGAGTTTCAAATATGGTTGAAAGCAATAAAAGAAGTGATGCAAAGTCATGACCTTGGAAAAGACTTGACCGGTGGCCAGGGTGTAGCTATTAAAGCTAGCCAGTACTCACCTTATAGTTTAGTTCAAGTGGTTATGGACAACTTGCAGACAGAGAGGTTGAATAAGTTCACCTTGATGACTTCATTAAAAGCAGAGGAGGAATAAGATATGGCAAAGAAAGATAAAAGTCGTCAGAAAAAGTTTGACACGCGTATCGACTTCACTCCAATGGTTGATATGAACATGTTGTTGATCACATTCTTTATGTTGTGTACCACAATGTTGAAATCTCAAACTCTTGACCTTGTGTTGCCTACTAACGACGACGTTAACAAGGAAGAAGAGACTAAGATTAAACAAAGTGATGCTGTCACCTTTATCATTGATGGTAATGTTACAAAAGACAACCTAGGCAACGAAGAGGTGAAATCTGGAACCATTTACTTCTATGAAGGTCAACCCGACATGGAGAACTTCACTCTTGATGAGATTAAGTTTGGAGACAGCAAGGATGCCATCCGTGGCAAACTTCAGGAGAAGAACAAAGAACTTCTTGTACAAATCAACAAGTTTAAACAAGAGTGGAAGAACGGTACAATAAACGACTCGGTTTATAACGAGAAGGTAAAGAAGGCACGTGCCGACCAAGCTGCCGACATTAATGCTAAGCGACCTATCGTTATGATTAAACCTACTTCAAACGCCAGCTATGCTGACGTGGTGAGATTGCTCGACGAAATGCAAATCAACCAGGTTTCGACCTACCAGATTGAGACGCTTAATAAGCAAGACTCAATTCTCTATGAGAAGAAGGTTGGTCATCCTCTTGCTGCTGCTAAATAATTATTAATCTTTTAAAAAAAGAAGAATTATGGCAAAAGATGTAGATCTTTCATCGAGAGAATGGCTTGACATAGTATTTGAAGGCAAGAATAAAGACTTTGGTGC